>Ga0105046_10008110_pt1 | contig 16509 bp, 14 predicted proteins | sample MAT03_FD_78385 | JGI IMG/M metagenome (GOLD analysis project Ga0105046, IMG submission 78385) | Freshwater microbial communities from Lake Fryxell liftoff mats and glacier meltwater in Antarctica - MAT-03 (megahit assembly) | ecosystem: Environmental > Aquatic > Freshwater > Ice > Liftoff...
GCTCGATGCGGCGCAGGCATCGTAGCGATATAGCGCGACGACCTCGCGCCATACACCGAGGTCCGCGTCTGGATGCGCGGCGACGTACGTCGCGAGCGGCTCGATGTCGTCCGCTTCGTGCCAGCTCGCGATCGCGTCGGCGAGCGCCTGCGGCAGCGTCACCGTCGATCGCGATGGTGCCGACGGCGGGCCATGATCACCGGTCCTGCGGCACGACGTCGCCACGCCGAGCACGAGGAGCCAACCGATGACCCCGCGGATTCGCGCATGCATCCCACCGCCATCGACCGCGAGTGCGCCGACCTCGAGCGAAGGCTCGCGCTCGCAGCGCCCGCGTCATCGAGCACGGGACGTCGTGCTACGCTCGGGCCGCTGTGGGCGCCTCCATCGACGCGTTGGCACCGTGCACCGAGTGCGGCGTGGTCCATCCCGGCACGATGCTGCGCTGCCCCGAGACGGACATGATGCTGCCGCTCGCGGGCCGGTTGCTCGACGGACGGTTCCGGCTGCTCCAGTGCATCGGCCGCGGCGGCATGGCATCGGTGTGGCTCGCTCGCAATGAGCGCGTGGATCGACGCGTCGCGATCAAGCTGATCCGTGCCGACATCGCGCGCGACGACGACTTGGTCGCCCGCTTCCGCGCCGAGGCCCGCGCCGCCGGACGCATCGGTCACCCGAACATCTGCGACATCCTCGATTCGGGCCGCTCGCCTATCGGACCGTATATCGTGATGGAGCTGCTGCAAGGCGGCAGCCTCGGCGATCTGCTCGCGGACGGTCGCGCGATCGAGCCGCCTCTGGCGGTCATGCTGGCGCGCGAAGCACTGCGAGGTCTCGGCGCGGCCCACAAGGCCGGCATCGTGCACCGCGATCTCAAGCCCGAGAACATATTCTTGCATCGACCCGCGGGCTGGCCGGAGCAGGGCGAGCCAATCGTGAAGCTGATGGATTTCGGCGTCGCAAAATTCACCGACGGCACCGGTGAAGCGCGCACCGAGCATGGTGCACTGCTCGGCACACCCGAGTTCATGGCGCCCGAGCAGTTCCGCGGGGCCGCATTCGCCGAGCCGCGCACGGACATCTGGGCGATGGGTGCAATCCTCTATCGTGCGCTGACCGGAAGAAATGCATTCGGTGGTCCGACCGTCGCGGCGACACTCCTCATGGTTGCGAGCGAGGAGCCGAAGCCCCTCATCGAGCTCGCACCCGACACGCCGCCTGGTCTCGTCGACATCGTGAGTCGATGCCTGCGCAAGCAGCCGGATCGACGATTCGCGGACGTCGCCGAGCTGGACGCCGCGCTCGCGCCGTTCGAATCGCCGACCCGGGACCTGTCGCCGTGGCTCGAGCTCGGCCCGGATGTGCCATCGCCGAGCCGCCTCTCGGTACCCGCAGCAGTGGCGCCGGTGTCGAACCCCACCCGTGTGTGGACCGGGCCGACCGACGTCGTCCCGCGTCGGCCGAATCGACGCACGCACGTCGCAGTCGGTGTCGCGCTCGCGGCGCTCCTGAGCTCCGTCGCATGGCAGCTCCGCGTCACGTCGAGTGCGAGTGCCGATGCGAGCGTGGTGTCGCCGACGCTCGCGGCGAGCGAATCTCCGACCCGCACGCCGAGCGAACCGTATGCACCGCACGACGACGAGCCCGACGAACCGATCGTGGTCCTGCCCGACGCTGCGAGTGCCGACGTACCGCCGCGCTCTGCGACGCCTCCACCGCCTCCACCGCCGAGCGACGATGTCGTCGCACCCCCGCCGAATACGCCCGTGCCCTCGGCGTCGGTACCCACGACGCCTGTCGAAGATCCGGCCGGCGTCGTCCGCGTTGCACGATGGGTCGCGCTCGTGAAATCCGGTGCACCCGGTACGCACAAGAACGCGAGCGACCACTGCGAGGCGCTCGCTGCGGCCGGCCATCTCGGCATCCGCCGCTGGGAGCTACCGAACCCTGCAGTCGCGGCGAAGTTCGCCGGCGCCAAGGGCATAAGGAAGGGCCGGTACTGGACGAGCGCGCTGTGGCGAGGCAACGCGCTCGCGATCGCGATGCCCGCCGGCGACACGAAGTCGATGAGCAAGACGCAGAGCAAGCCCCGCACCCTCTGCGTTGCCCGCTGGCCGTGACGCTGTCATCCTGCCGGCATGCGCATGGTCGACGTTGTCCTCGTATCGTCATTCGTGGCGTTCGGCTTCGGTTGCAACAAAGACGACGACGACGACGGCAACGACTCGTCGGGCAGCGGTAGCTCGGGCAGCTCGTGGCTGGTCGGTGACGACGGCGAGATGCTGCGGCTGACGACCGCAGGGGCGACGCTGCCGTACGTGCTGAGCACCGAGGCCGACCTGAACGCCATCGCGTGCATCGGCACGACGGCGGCGTGGGTCGTCGGCAGCGGCGGTACGGTGCTGTCGACCGTGGACAGCGGCGAGTCGTGGCAGACCCACGACATCGGCACGGCTGCGGACCTCGTCGCGGTCGCCGTCGACGAGCACGGCGAAGCGCCGCGAATCGTGATCGCCGGCGACGGTGTCCTGCTCTCGCGGCGCGGCGACGGTGCGTTCGCATCCGTGCACGACGGCGACATCGATTGGTCGGCGGTTGCGCTCGGGCGCGATCGTCTGCTCGCGGTGAGCAGCGATGGCACCGTGTGGCGCAGCGACGACGAAGCACCGCTCGCGCTGGTCGCGACATTCGACACGCAGACGCCGAGCGCAATCAGCGTCGCCGGGACGACCGATGTCGCGGTCGTCGTCGGCGCAGAGGGTTTCGTCGCGCGTACAGACGATGGCGGCGCCACGTGGTCCGCCGTGTCCGTACCGACGATTCGAGATCTATGGGCAGTGCGCGTCAGTCACGACGGCGACGAACTCGTCGCTGTCGGCGATGCGGGCGTCGTCGTCCGTGTCGACGACGCCGGTGCGACGGCCGAGGAGCTGCTCGACCCTGCCCTGTCGCTGCGGGCAGTGCACATCCACGGCGAGGGCGCGGGGCACACGGTCGGCGATGCCGGTACGGCGCTCGTCACCGCGGACTTCGGTGCGTCGTGGGAGCCGATCGTGCTCGGGGTCGATACGGTGCTGCGCGGCGTCGATGCGATCCGCGTGCACGGTCACTGGTGATTCGCGACATCCGCAAGGGTGGGCGTTTCAGCCGGGTCGCACGCCCGGCTCCGACGCCTGCACCGACCACTGCCAATTGTCGAGCAACACCAGCGAGTCGAACAGCTGGTCCGACGTGTCCCAGATCGCGAAACGAATCTCCATCGTCTCGCCCGGCGTGACGTTTCCCGCCATCGCGAGCCAGCCCGTGCCGCCGCCCGCCTCACCAGCGTAGTCGCACGCGTAAGTCACCTGGCCCGGCAGATCGAAGCCGGTGCCGAGCAGCTCGACGTTGCTCGTACAGCCAGTGTAGTTCTCGGGCGTCCCGCACTCGCTGATCGTGCCGTCGGTGCACGTCGTGAACAATCCATTCGCCGCCGACAGGATGTTCACGCCGACCGGCCACGTGTTCGCACCGTCGTCGTAGATCGCGATGTTGCCATCGGCGGGATTCGTCGGCTCGGTCGAGTCGACGAGCGTGACGAAGAAGTCGTTGAACGCGGTACAGACGTACTCGGGGTACTCCGCGGAGAAGAAGTACATGTCGACGGAGAACGAGTTCGCGTTGGTCGGCACGCGCACCCGCAGCCTCAGCATCACCGGGTTCTGTGCGCTCGTGTCGATCGGATCGACGCAGCCGGGCGCGTTCGGCACGGCATTTCCGTTCGCCGCATACCAGTCCGCCGGGAATCCGCTCGAGGTGCCCATGCTCTGGCCGAGCTGGAACGATGCGAAGCCGGGATTCACGTCACCGGCGTTGTCCGCCGCGCGGCCGGTCGACAGCACCGCGAGCCGATCACCGAGACGATTGCCCACGTTGGAGCCGAAGCCGTCGCGTAGCGATCGCGACTGTGTCGCCGGATTGCCCGCGCCGCTCGCGAGCGAGAACGTGCCCTCGATGACGCCCCACACGCGCTCGGTCGGATCCGCCGGAGCCTCGTCGGTGAACTGGCACAGATCCATCGCTTGTGCGTAGTGCAGCGGATCGGCGGAGTTGCTGGCGAGCCCGGCGTCGCACGCCGGCAGCGGATTGTCGGCCGTCGCGTCGCAATCGTCGTCGACCTGATTGTCGGGCACCTCGAATGCACCCGGATTCACGAGCTCGGGATTCGCACACGCACGGCCCGGCGTGTCGCAGCAATCGCCGCCGCATTGCGTCCAGCCATCGGCGTCGGCGTCCGGATCCTCGTCGACGGCGCCGTCGCAGTTGTCGTCGATCGCGTTCGCACAGACGTCGCCGAGCTCCGGCGTGACCTCGCCCTCGCACGGTCCCCACGCCGAGCCGAACTCGTTGCACGTCTGCGTGCCCGCCGTGCACGGACCGACGCCCATCGTCGTGACGTCGGCGCTGTAGCACTCCTGCATCGCGCCGGGCTCGCACGTGCAGCCGCCCTCGGTCTCGCAGCCGTTCGCGATCGATCCGTCGCAGTCGGTGTAACCGTCCTCGCAGCCGGACGGCACGCACTCGGCGTCGACGCAAGCGACGGTCGCATGCTCGGCGGGGTTGCATGGCATGTCGCAGCCGCCGCAGTGCTCGAGATCGGCCGCGACGTCGACGCACGTCCCGCAGCACGCCTGCGGTTCCGCACACGGCTGTTCCTCGTTGCAGCCCGGCGCGCACTCGCCGTCCGCACACACCAAGCCCGGCTCGCAGTCGCCGTCGACGGTGCAGTCGGGCTCTGCGGTGTCGCCGTCGGTCGTGTCGCCGACCTCGGTCGTCGCGCCCTCGGTCGCAGTGTCGGTCGTCGGATCGATCGTGATCGGTCCGCCGGTGCCGAGCGAGTCGAAGCGATCACCGCGCGTGTCGCCGCCACATGCCGTCGCGAGCACACCGAGCACCGAGACACGCACGACACCGCGAGCCGCCATCCCACCAAGGTAGGGCACAGCGGCCGCGGGGCACAACTGTACGGATTCGCGGCGCCGCGCTCAGTCGTTGGGCTTGGCGGGATCCGACTTGGCGGGATCCGGCTTCACGGGATCCGACTTCACGGGATCCGACTTCACGGGATCCGGCTTCGCCGGATCCGCAGGCGCCGGACCATCAGCTGGCGCCTTGGGCGCCGAGGTCGTCGAACGCACCTCGAACTCGATGCGACGGTTCTTCGCTCGGTTCGCGTCGCTATCGTTCGGCACGTCCGGATCGGTCATGCCACGACCCTCGGTCGTGATGCGCGAAGCGTCGATGCCCTTGTCGACGAGGTACTTCTTGACCGCCTCGGCACGCCGCTTCGACAGATCGAGGTTGAACTCCGGCGCACCGACGTCGTCCGTGTGACCGACGATGTTGACGCTGACGTCCTTGAATTCCTCGAGCACCGCGACCGCCCTGTCGAGCACCGGCTTGCTCGTCGCGCGGATCGTGTCCTTCTTCGTGTCGAACTCGATGCCGGCGATGTTGCCCTGGAACTCCTTGATCTCGGGCGGGAGCTCGTCCGGACAACCGTCGTCGTCCTTGTAGTTGTTCTTCGTCTCGGCCTCGAAGACGCAGTCGTCGTCCGGATCGAGGAAGCCGTCCTCGTCGGTGTCCTTGACTGGGCAGCCATCGGGCGCGACGCCGGGCACCTCGGGGCATGCGTCCTTGGAATCGATGAACGTGTCGCCGTCGGAATCCGGGCAGCCGTGCGGCGCGACGCCGGCGGTGTCGGGACACTGGTCGGGTTCGTTGAGGATGCCGTCCTTGTCGCGATCCGGATCCGGCGGCGGCGGCTTGATCGGCTCCGGCGGTGGCGGTTTGCGACCGAGCGTGAAGATGATGCCGCCGAGCACTTGCACGTTCGCACCGCCGGCGTTCTGCAGCGCCTCGGTAGCGGACATGATGTTGCGGGCCTCGAAGCGCAGGCCGATCACCTTGGTGAGGTGGATCTTCACGCCAGCGCCGTAGTGCAGCGCGCCGTCGACGTCCCGGCCCTGGATCGCCGGATTCGAGCGTATGCCGAGCAGGCCGCCACCGACGAGGACGAACGGAACGACGGAGTAGTACGGGAGCTGGAAGACCGCGTGCGCCTGGAAGCCGTAGACGAACGCGAAGTCGTTGGTGATGTTGCGCATCCGCGTCGGCATCGCGTTGAACTCGGCTTCGACGCCGAGCGAGCGCAGCGGATAGAAGCCACCGCGGAACGAGAGGTCGGCGCCGGACTTCCAGAACGGCTCCGACGGTCGCGTCTTCGGATCGTACAGATCGTGCTGGTCGTTCGGGAGGAACACGCCGGCCGACACGCCGAGCTCACCGAGGTTGCGCTGCGGCGCCCAACGCCTGATCCACTTGATGCGCTTGAAATCCGCGTTCGTCGTGCGCTTCTTCGACCGCACGGCCGGCCCGCCGGTGTCCGCGCTCGCGTCCGCCGACGGCGCAGCGTTGGCCACGGTGACCACCGAGGCCGCTGCCCCGCCGGCGACGAGGGGGGCGACGCCGATGGCCCACGCGGCGAGCGAACGCTTCATCTGAAGCGTTATGTATCGCACAGTGCCGGCCGCCACAACCGCGAGGCGGTGTGAGCTGGTAGAGTCATGGTCCACTCCTGCACTTGTGAGGCTTGCATGCGCATGCTTGGTTCTTCCCTCCTTCGGCCTCTTGCCACCCTCGTCGCGTGCGAGCTGCTCTTCGCCTGCGGAAAGGACGATGGCAGTGGGACCGGTGAAGACACGACCACCGCCGCCGAGACGTCGACCGGCGTCGCCGAGACGTCGACGACCGCACCGATGACGACCGCACCGATGGAGACGTCGTCGTCCGAGGGCGCGTCGGGGAGCGCGGGCGACACGAGCACAGGGGAGGCCGAGGTCACGATCCTCGGCCGGCTGCGCGACCTGCCGGCGTACTCGGCGATCGCCGACGCCGAGATCACCGTCATCGACATGCCGGGCCTCGAAACGACGACCGACGCGGACGGCATGTGCAGCATCGGCCCCGTGCCGGCAGGCACGAGCATGTTCGTCGAGATCGCGACGACGGACTCGCACTTTGGCACGGTGATCGGCCTGACCGCGACGCCGGGCGACGAGGACCAGGACCTCGCACAGATCTCGTACATGACCGTCGAGGGCCAGATCGAGATCCTGCAGGACCAGATGCCGGCCGCGGCCGACCTCATGCAGTCGATCATCGTCGTGCGCCTGCTGCAGGAATCGCTCGACGGCGTGTCGATCGAGATGGAGCCCGCGCCGGATCCAACGGCCTTCTACTCGCCGGATGCGATGGGGACCGTGGTGCTCGGCAAGAATCTGATCGAGTTCGGCCTGTTGCCCGTCGTCGTGTACTTCAACATCGCGCCGTCGGAAGCGGGCGACATCGTGATCACGCCGACGCACGCGACCGAGACGTGCACTGTGGCGCATCCAGATTTCCCGACGCTGCCCGAGCACGTAACACTCGTCGACATCAGTTGCGTCGAGTGATCAGAACTACAACTACTGGCACGCGAGCGAGAACTCGGCGCAGCCCTCGAAGTCCTCGTCGAGCATGAGGACAAAGATGCACTGCAGACACGGCGTGAGCGGACCCGTGGGAGGAATCGGCCCCTCGTCGCCGCCGCCGCTTTCGCTCCCGCTCGTCTCACTACCGCTCTCGGTACCGCCGGTCGTGGCGTCCACTGGCTCGCACTCGAGACCGGGCTTTTCGCACTCGTCCGACGCGCACTGCGCCAGCAGCAGCAGCTTGTAGGCCTCGTCGACGCTCAACGCCTCGATGCATTCGGTGAAGCACGAGAGGTCCGGCTCGAAGTCCGGGTCGAGCTGCGTCTGGGCCTGGATCATGGCTGCGCACTCGAAGATGCAGTCGATCGCGTCGCGACACGTGTCGTCGGAAACGAACGTCGTGCTCTCGCTCGTCGGGTCGGTCGTCGTCGTCGTCGTCGTGTTGGTGGAGGTCGTCGTAGTCGTCGGCTCGCCCGTCGTCGTCGCCGCCGCCTTGAAGACCTCGTCGGAGTCGAAGCAACCGGCGCTCACAGCGACCAGCGCGACGAGCCCCCAGCACACGCAGCGATGGATCATGCGAACCACGCTATCACGCGGTTGTCATTTGCGGGCCGGTTGGGTCAGACTCGACAAAGATGCGTTCAGGTCCGCCTTGGTCGTCGACATCCCTCCGCAGGTCGAGCGCCGTGGCGGCGATCGCGTCGCTCGCGATGCTCACCGGTTGCCGTGGCGAGGACATCGAGTTCGACTGCGAGAACCAACGCACGAAGTTCGATGAGCGCACGCAGAGCGAGGAGACACCGCTCGCGACCGAGGTCGCCGAGAAGGGGCCGTGGCCGGTCGCGATGCAGCTCACCGCCGCGGGCGTCAACAAGCTGCTCGTCAGCGTGATCGACGAGGACGTGCCGTTTCGCGGCACCGTTCCGTTCGGTGTGCTCGGGACCCCCGGCGGCGGTGCGAAGGCTGACGTCACACCGACGAGTGTTCCCCAGGTGATCCTCCGCGAGGTCCCGGGCTGCCCCGACTGCGTCGTGCTCCACCTCGATTTCGGCCTGCAGGTCTCCGACACGCAGAAGGACATCTCCGCGGGTGTCGGCGAGGCGGATCTGATTGTGCCGCTGCGCCTCGACGTCGACGAGGCCGCCGGCGTGTCGCGCCTCGTCGCCGAGTACGGCAACGCACGCATCGGCGACTGGTACTTGTCGGTGTACGGCTTCGACTCCAACGAGCACACGATGCTCGCGGGCGCGCTCAAGATTCTGATGGACGAGCAGATCGCCGAGAACTTCGGCGACATCCTGCTGCTCGAGGTCGGATCGTGGCAGGTCGGCGAAGGCGCGGTGAAGCTGCTCGTCCGCGATCTCATCGTCGACGCCGAGTCCGACAAGCTCGTACTCGCGATGCACACCAACCTCCCGCTCGGTCAGGGCGTCGGTCTCGATCTCGCGGGCCCACTGCCCGAGGGCAGCGTGCTCGCGGTCTCGATGGATCCCGGGCTGCTCTTACCGATGGCGCATCAGATGCTCGCCGAAGGCGAGATCGCCCGGCTGTACAACGAAGACGGTGAGCCCGATCCCGGCGGCATCTACGGTGTGACGCTCGAAAATCTCGGTGCGAACGCGCAGGGCAACGAGTCGCTCGACACCACGTTCCGTGTGTGGCGTGTCGACGAGGGCTACTGCGGCTACGCCGAGGCGGTCATGCCACTGACGATGACAGTCGATCCGGTCGACGGTCGCATCATCTGCACCGCGGGCAACGCCGTGCCCGTCGCTGGCGAAGGCAGCCCCGCCGCGGCGATTCAGGAGAAGGATCTCGTCGACGAGAATCAGCACCTCATCGACACGTTCCGCAAGGACCTCGCGGCGCAGATGACGGAGACGCTCAACTTTTCGGCGCTCGACATCGAAGAGAGCACGCTCGTGTTCACGAACGAGGGCATCGACCTCACCCCCGAGGAGATGCGCACGTATCTGAACTTCACCGTCTACGCCGACGAGTGACCGCGCGACTCCGCTCACGCTCGACCACCGACCCGGTTTCGGGCCCGTGCGGCGACGCCGGCGCGCCGGAGCGAAGCAATGGAAAGGGGGAGGCTTTCGTGCTACCACCCGCCCGCGAGCCGACCTCGGACATCGGCGCCTTCGGGGCGCCAACGGTGTTCGGAGTCGATCTCCGCCGGAGACTCTCCCATGAAACGCACGGATCAAGAACGCATCGAGCGCGAGCTGAAGCGGCGGGAGAAACATGCACGGGTCGTCGCGAAGCCCGGCGAAGTCGGCGCCCCCGAGACCGGTGGGCCCCCGCCGATCGTCGGCGGGCTGACCGTCAGCGAGTACGTCCGCAACTTGCTCGCGCTGCTGCACTACGACGAGCAGCAGGTCTACAACGCCCGCGATGACGAGGGCGTGTTCGAGCTGCTGCTGACGATGAAGGCCGACCTCCCCGAGAAGCAGTGGGAGACGGTGCTCCGCAGCGCCGTCCAGAAGACGAAGGTCGTCGAGAAGGAACTCGCGCTCACCGAGCTGCGGGCGCTGCTCGCCGACTGAACTTCATCAGCCCGAGGACTCGCTGCCGCCGTCGTCGGTGCCACCACTCTCGCTGCCGGTTGGATCGACGGGGTCGCCCTCGACCAGGCCAGGTGCGACGAGGTCGATCATCTCTCCGGACTGGATCGCCAGATCGACGCCGCAGTCGGCGACTGTCGCGATGAAACCGCCTGCAGCGCGACCCGGGCCCGCGTGCACCGCGATTTCGCAGACGCGCTCGCGGGCCTCCGTCTGCGCAGCGATCAGACCGCGAAGATCCTGCTCGATGACCAGCACGTCACGACCGGGGAACGTGGCGGCGACCCGCGCGGCGAGCTCCGGCACCGCCGCATCGTGCACATCGCGGATGCACAGCGCGAGCGAGTCGCTCGCGCCCGCCGCCTCGGCGACCACATCGACGCCCAGCGCATTCGCGACCTCGTCGTCGAACGCCGAGTAGCACGCGGGATATCGATCACGCGCCGCCGCGATCGAGAAAGGCGCAACGCCGAAGTCGACGTGCGCATCGAGGATCGTGCCGAGCTGCGCTTCGACATCGCCGACGCAGGTCGCCGACACACCCGCGAGCAGGTCGCCACCTGCATCGGCGTGCGCCTCGACGAGCACATTGCACGCCGCGCTCCCGGTCGCGCGATGGGCCTTCCACGCGGCCAGGGCTTGGCCCGCGTACGGATCGCCGCCCGCGGCGAGCGTCGTCTCGACGACCTGAATCGCGTTGTCGTTGGCGGTGACGAGGCAGTCGTTGCGATCGCGCTCGAGATCGACGATCTCGTCGACGCGTGCGTCACTCAGGTGCTCGCGCACGTGATCGGCGACGGCTTCGCACGCCAGGATGTCTTCGCGATGATCCGAGTCGACCACCTCGCCGCCCGACGTCGTGTCCGTATCGGACTCGCTGAGCACGTCGCCCTTGGTGACGGCGGTCGCGGTCCCGCTGCTGCTGCCGCGACCGTCACCCTCGCCGGCGCAGCCGCCCAGCAGCACGAGGACGAACAGGATGGAGCCGCGGGCGTGGGGTCGTTCCGACATCTCGGCAATCAGTGACATTAGAGTGCCCCGAGGGTCCCGGCGGTTCACCCCGGGGGGTTTTTCGCCACGAGAAAGGCCCGGTACCATGCGAGCATGGTCCGAGCCGTGACTGTACTCGCTCTGGTCGGTTCAGGCGTTGGCTGCGGTGCAGACACGGGAGCCCAGGCCGCGTTGGTCCAGCGCGTGGACCTGCTCGAGCGCAGGCTCGATGCCGTCGAGACCGCGCAGGCGAAGGCGCCCGCAATCGCCGCGCCGCCAGTCGCGATGCCGATTGCCGACGTCGTGCCCCCGCCCGCGGTCGACGTGAAGGCGACCAAGAGCGGTCCGGTGCTGCGGGTCGATCTCGGCAAGGCGGGGGTCGCGATCGACGGCAAGACGGTCGCCGACGATGCACTCGACGCGACGCTCGAGGCGCAGGCGGCACGCGGAGATCTGAGCGGCGTGATCCTCAGCGCGGATGACGATGTCGCCTACAACGACGTGATCGCGCTGATGGATCGACTGAAGGCGAGCGGGCTCGATCGCGTCGCGATCGCGGCACGCGGCGGCGCGCGTCCACCCGAGTGACCAAGGCCAGAAACTAAGGCCAGAAACTAAGGCCAGAAACTAAGGCCAGAAACTAAGGCCAGAAACTAAGGCCAGATGAACTGCACGCGTCGCTCTTTGCTGCGCGTCGCTTCGTCGGCACCGACCGCCTCGAGGCTGCCCTTCGCGATCACCTGCATCGCCGTCGCCTCGACGCCTTGCTCGGCGAGGAACGACTTCACCATCGTGCCGCGGCGCTCGGTGAGCAAGATGTTGTACTCCTCGGTGCCGCGATTGTCGGCGTGGGCCTCGAGGTAGACGAGCTTGCCCTGCCCTACCGCCGTCTCGGCGATGCACGACGCGACGCCCTTCAGGTCCTCTTGCGTCTTCGGCGTGAGCACTTCGCTGTCGAACGCGAAGTACACCGCGGGCAGGCCGCACGGGCCGCCGTCCTCGTCGCCGAGGTCACCGGAGAAGATGCACATGCCGCCGTCGCAGATCTCGTCCATCGCGCACTGATCGTCGGTCGCACACGAATCGACCGGGCTGCACCGACCGCTCTCGAGGTTGCACGCGACGCCAACGCAATCGGCATCGCTGGTGCATAGCGAACACTTGCCCGCGGTGCACGCGAGGCCACCGAGGCAATCGGTCTTCGCCGCGCACGGATCGCCTTCCTCACCGGTCGCCTTGCCGACGCTGTCGGGACCGATCGCAGCGGGATCCTGGCAGCGCAACTCCTTGCAGACATACGCGGGCTTGCCCTCGGGCGCCTTGCCGACGCAGTCCGCATCCGCGGCGCAACCCTGACAAACCTCGCCGACGCAGCGCTCGCCGAGCACCTCGTTGCAGTGCTTGTCCTTCTTGCAGCTCGGATACTTCGGCGTGCACGCAGTCGTCGCGGCCACGGCGAAAAGCAATGTGATGGCGTATGCGACGTTCATCGTGGAAGCGTCCGACGGGAGCGCTGGGGGTTTTTATCACATGCGGGTCGCGGGCACGCAGCACGCGCCCCCGTCGGTGGAGCTACAGACCTCGCACAGACCGCTTTCGTCGATCTGCGCGGGACTTCGCACAGGAATTTTCGGATGCTCCGGGCCGTGAGCAGCCTACTCCAGGACGTGCATGTCCGTGCCGACGCCGTTGCATTCACGGACGTGCTCACGCCCGATGCGCTCGCGTTCGTGGCGACGCTCGTGCGGCGCTTCCGACCGGCACTGCACGCCCTGCTCGATCGACGTGGCGACGTGCAAGCGCGCTACGACGCGGGCGAGCGCCCGGATTTCCTGCCGGAAACCCAGGAGCTGCGACGCACTGCGTGGACGGTCGCGCCGATTCCCGATGCGCTCGTCGATCGCCGCGTCGAGATCACCGGACCGGTCGACGCGAAGATGATCATCAACGCGCTCGTGTCGGGCGCGAACGTCTACATGGCGGACTTCGAGGACTCGACGTCGCCGACGTTCGCGAACCTGATGACGGGCCAGGCGAACCTGATGGCGGCGGTGCGTCGCACGCTCGCGTTCGACGACGCCGCGCGCGGCAAGTCCTATCGTCTGCCGGCCGACGGTCCGCTCGCGACGTTGCTGGTGCGGCCGCGGGGTCTGCATCTGCCCGAGCGTCACCTCGAGGTCGACGGCAGCCCGGCCCCCGGCGCGCTCGTCGACTTCGGCCTCTACTTCTTCCACAACGCGAAGGAACTCGTGCGCCGCGGCGCCGGCCCGTACTTCTACCTGCCGAAGCTGCAGAGCCACCTCGAGGCGCGCTGGTACAACGAGGTGTTCGAGCTCGCCCAGGACACCCTCGGCATCCCGCGCGGCACGATCCGCGCGACGGTGCTGATCGAGACGCTGCCGGCCGCGTTCGAGATGAACGAGATCCTCTACGAGCTGCGGGCCCACTCGGCGGGGCTCAACTGCGGACGCTGGGACTACATCTTCTCGTGCATCAAGACACTGCGCAGTGACGCGCACGCGATCTTCCCCGATCGCAGCGAGGTGACGATGACGCAGCCGAACATGGCCGCGTACACGAACCTCGTGATCCGGACCTGCCACGCGCGCGGCATCCATGCGATGGGCGGCATGGCGGCGCAGATTCCGATCAAGGACGACGCCGCACGCAACGACGCCGCGATGGCGAAAGTCCGCGCCGACAAGCTGCGCGAGGTGACCGCGGGGCACGACGGCACGTGGGTCGCGCATCCGGGCCTCATCGGCATCGCGCGCGAGATCTTCGATGCGGCGATGCCGACACCGAACCAGATCGGCAAACGTCGCGACGACGTGCATGCCGATCGCGCGGCGCTGCTCTCGATTCCGCAGGGGTCGCGCACCGAGGCGGGGCTGCGCCACAACATGCGCGTCGGCGTGCAGTACCTCGAGGCGTGGCTGCGCGGCAGCGGCTGCGTGCCGCTGTACGATCTGATGGAAGACGCGGCGACCGCCGAGATCTCGCGCACACAGGTGTGGCAGTGGCTGCGCCACGGCGCGACGATCGACGGCTCGTCACTCACCGCGACGCGCGTGCGCACCCTGCTCGGCGAGGAAATGGCGCAGATCCGCCGCGAGGTCGGCGAGATGCGGTACGAGAGCGGCAGATTCCCCCTGGCGCGCGACCTGTTCGAGTCGATCTCGACCGCACCGACGCTCGCCGAGTTCCTGACCCTGCCCGCCTACGAACACCTTTGAAATTCTCTTTCAGGGGAAGCGGCCCGCTTCCCCGTCCACCCAGGCTGAGCCTGGCTGGAGCCTCCCGCTTTCCGATCCGAATCTCATGACGACACAAGCAAAGACCACAAGTGCCCTCACGTTGACCGATGCGCGTTGGAACGGCATCGTCCGGCCGTATTCGAACGACGATGTCCTGCGCCTACGCGGTAGCGTCGTCGTCGAGCACACGCTCGCGCGACTCGGCGCGGAGCGCCTCTGGGAGCTCGTGAACACCGAGCCGTACGTGCACGGGCTCGGTGCGCTCACCGGTAACCAAGCGGTGCAGCAGGTGCGTGCCGGTCTGCACGCGATCTACGTCAGCGGCTGGCAGGTCGCGGCCGACGCGAACCTCGCGGGCGCGACGTATCCCGATCAGAGCCTGTATCCGGCGAACAGCGTGCCGTCGCTCGTGCGTCGCATCAACGCGGCCCTGCAGCGTGCGGATCAGATCGAGAGCAGCGAGGGTGGCGTCAAGCGCCACTGGTTCGCGCCGATCGTCGCCGACGCCGAAGCCGGCTTCGGTGGACCGCTCAACGCGTTCGAGATCATGAAGGGCATGATCGACGCGGGCGCCGGCGCCGTACACTTCGAGGATCAGCTCTCGTCCGAGAAAAAATGCGGTCACCTCGGCGGCAAAGTCCTGCTGCCCGGCACGCAGTTCATCCGCTCCTTGGTTGCAGCGCGATTGGCCGCGGACGTCGAAGGCGTGCCGAGCGTCATCATCGCGCGCACCGATGCCGACAGCGCGCGCCTGCTCACCACCGACATCGACGAGCGTGATCGTCCGTTCATCACGGGCGAGCGCACGCCCGAGGGCTTCTATCAGATCAAGGGTGGCGTCGAGATGGCGATCGTGCGCGCGCGCGCTTATGCACCGTACGCGGATCTGCTGTGGTGCGAGACGTCGACGCCCGATCTCGCCGAGGCGAAGCAGTTCGCCGAGGGCGTGCGCAAGGAGTTCCCGGGCAAGCTGCTCGCGTACAACTGCTCGCCGTCGTTCAACTGGAAGAAGAACCTCGACGACGCGACGATCGCGAAGTTCCAGCGCGAGCTCGGCGCGATGGGCTACAAGTTCCAGTTCGTCACGCTCGCGGGGTTCCACAGCCTCAACTTCGGGATGTTCGAGCTCGCGCGCGCGTACGCGACGCGCGGCATGTCGGCGTACAGCGATCTGCAGCAGGCCGAGTTCGCTGCCGAGAGCAGCGGGTACACGGCGACGCGTCACCAACGCGAGGTCGGTACCGGCTACTTCGACGACGTGTCGAAGATCGTGTCGGGCGGCCAGGCGTCGACGCTCGCGATGGATGCCTCGACCGAATCGGCCCAATTCGAGCACTGAGCTCGGGCACTGTCCGCTCCGTCCGGGGATCGCTGCCACTGTCCACGGCGGCGTCTACGATCACGTGTCGCCGCCCGAGACCGAGGACGGCCTGCCCGAGTTCCGACAGCTCGGCTTCCGCGTGCCGGCGGTCGTCATCGGCGCTCGCGTGCGTCGCGGCTGCGTGGTCTCGACGCAGTACGATCACGTGTCGATCGTGTCGACGGTCACGCGCAAGTGGGACCTCGAGCCGCTGTCGACGCGCGTCGAGAGCACGAGTGACCTCGCCGATTGCATGGATCCCGCGTTCATCGATGATCCGCAGCCGCCCGTCGCACTACCGCAGATGCTCGTGCGCAAGCGACCGATCGCAGAGGCGAACGCGAAGCTCCCGGGGCAGCGCGAGCTGCTCGCGATCGCGGACAAGCACGGCTGGGATCGGGCGCGACGCGTGCAGCATGAGGCGGCGTCGATCGACGCCATCTACGCGTGGGGGCATAAGCTCGGCGTGCTGCGCGTCGAAGACTGACCGCTACTCGGCGGTCGTGATACGGATCGCGCCGGTCTGTGCCATGTCCTGGCCGTTGCCCTCGAGATAGACGGGGTTGTGCCAGGGCACGAACTGCGCCCACACAACGTAGCTGCCGGACCGTCCGAGCTGCGCCTCGTCGAGCGTGATCTCGATGCCACGATCGTAGCTCGAGTCCGGTCGGATGTAGCGCATGTGGTCCTTGCCCTGCAGCGACGTGACGAAGTGCTCGTCGTCCTCGGAGCTGTAGAGCACGTCGACCTTGCGATCGTCGGCGTCGCCCGACGTACCGAGCACGAGCAGCACGCGGTTGTCACCGTCGACGAACGACGCGACC
>Ga0105046_10008111_pt1 | contig 16508 bp, 17 predicted proteins | sample MAT03_FD_78385 | JGI IMG/M metagenome (GOLD analysis project Ga0105046, IMG submission 78385) | Freshwater microbial communities from Lake Fryxell liftoff mats and glacier meltwater in Antarctica - MAT-03 (megahit assembly) | ecosystem: Environmental > Aquatic > Freshwater > Ice > Liftoff...
CGACGCACGCAACGCCGCCGGCGCGTCGTGCCCAGCCTCTGGCGGGCTGTAGCCAAGCACGGTGGCGCCAGCGGCCACGCCGGCCATGACGCCGGTGACCGTGTCTTCGACCACCGCGCAGCGCCTGGGATCAACACCCAGTGCCGCAGCAGCGGCCAGGTAAACATCGGGTGCGGGCTTGGAGCGCGGTAGCTCATGACCGCTGAAGATGCGGTCCTTGAAGTAAGGCATGAAGCCGCATTTTTCGAGTTGCAGCTCAACCTTGAGGCGGTCAGCACCGGATGCGCAAGCGATGCGGCCTTGGTACAGCGCGTGGATCTGCGCCACCGCTTCAAGCGCACCGTGAATCGGCAACAGGCCTTCAACCAGCCCCTCGTTACGCCGACCGCGAAACTCGGCCAGCCATTCTTCGGTCAGGGGGCGACCGGTGTTGGTCTCGATCAGGGCAGCCTGGTCCTTGACGGCCTTGCCGATGAACAGGCGCATGCATTCGGCGCTGCTGAGCGACCAGCCGGCCTCCTCCAGCATGTCGCGCAACACGCCGTTGGTGATGGGCTCGCTGTCCACCAGCACGCCATCACAGTCAAAAAGCACAGCTTCAAAACGCACAAATGTTCTCCATGTTTGCCGCCACCGTGGGCAATATGCATGCGATTGTAGAAGTGCCCCTGCGGGCGAACCTGCTTTTGCGCTAAATACCGGACGCGACTGAACGGGCCTTTTCCAGCCATGCCTCTCGCTGCGACGGTTTGGAGCCCAGGATCGGCCCAAAGCTGAACACCCTGACCGGCTTGATCCCGCAAAACTCCAGCGTAGTCCTGCGCATCTGATGCAGTGCGGGCATGCGATAAATCCATCTGAAATACCAGGGCGGTGTGTCCATGGTCGCCAGAACATGCGCCGAGCGCCCTTTCAGGAGCTGATCCGGAAATGCGGCGCCGGCGCGGTACTTGAAAGCGAATCCCGGCAGGAAAGCCCGATCCAGAAAACCTTTTAACAACGCCGGCACCCCGCCCCACCAGATCGGGAAAACAAAGCACAAATGCTCAGCCCACCGGATGGCCTCCTGCGCCTGCACCAGGTCGGGTTCCAGCTCTTGAACCTGCTTGTATCCCTCATGCAATACAACCTCAAACTTCAACGCCCCCAGGCTGAGCAGCCTGACCTCATGGCCTGCGCTGCTGGCCGCTTCGACATAGCTGTCGACGAGCGCGCCACAGAAACTGTTGCTCGAAGGGTGACCCAAAATCACCAGAATCCGCTTACCCATGTTGCCCTGCTCCAAAGTAAAAAGGTCAGGGTAAGGCTTGCCCCTAGGGGCAGAGTCAAGAAGTTTTTACGGTTGGCAGTGCCGGCACAACATCGCAGGCTTCGCCTATGCTTTGGCCACCGCCTGGACAGGAGCGGATTTCCAGGTTGATCCGATCCAGTTGGGCGTCCAGGATGCGCAGCCTGTCGATTTCGTTCTTGATGCTCTCTCGCTTGTGCTCTATCTGTTGCGACAGTCCTTCCCAGTCGGGTTCGTTTGAATCACCCTGCAGAACGACGCGAAGCTCTGACAAACGAAAGCCCAGGGTTTGCGCTTGCCTGATCAAACTGACTTGCCTGACGTCATTACCTGAGTACACACGGTAGGACCCGGCGCGCGTGACCTTGCCCAAAAGGCCTAGCGATTCATAGTGGCGAATTGCCTTGGGCGATGCGCCCGTCAATTGGGATATTTCTCCGATGAACATGGCTCTCCTATTGGTGTGCTGCTGCGGATGGCATGCGCTCATCCTTCAAATCCCCATCAACATAGAACCAGCGCCCCGCATCCAGGACAAAGCGGCTGAGCTGGTGCAGGCGCTGCGCCGGACTGCCCGGGCTTTTCTGCCGGGCGACAAATTCGACTTCGGCATGGGTGGCGTCCAGCACGCGGTGCTGCCGCACTTCAAGACCCAGCCACTTCACGCCGGGGTCAAACTCAATGGTCGCCGGGCGCTGGCTGGTGTGCCAGGTGGCCAGCAGGTAGTCAGCCCGCTCAAGCACAAAGGCGCTGTAGCGCGAGCGCATCAGCGACTCGGCATCGGGCGCGGGCGTGCCGTGCGCCAGGTAGCGGGCGCAGCAAACGGTGCAGGCCAGCGGCCGGCCCCGCGCATCGGCCCGGCCGCAGGGGCAGGCAGCCACCGTCAGCCTTTGGCGGGGTGGCGCGCCGCGTGGGCCAGCTTGTGCGCTTCCAGGGTTTGCAGCGGGGCACCCCGCTTTTTCCACTCGGCAAAGCCACCGTCGATGTGGGCCACATTGGTCATGCCCATGTCCTGCAGGGTCTTGGTGGCCAGCGCGCTGCGCCAGCCGGCGCCGCAGAACAGGATGAACTCCTTGCCCTCGTCGCCAAACACCGGCTTGAAATAGGGCGAGGCCGGGTCTACCCAGAACTCCAGCATGCCGCGCGGTGCAAGCAGGGCACCGGGCACGGTGCCTTCGCGTTCGAGCTCGCGCACGTCGCGGATATCGACGATCTGTACCTTTGGGTCGGCGAGTTTGGCTTTTACCGCGTCAACATTGTAGGTTGTGACCTGGGCCATGGCCTCGTCAACGAGGGCGCGGAATCCTTTGGTGATGGGCATGTTTCTGGTCTCCTGAGTACTGAACGCTCATTGTCACCCCGGACTTGATGAGCCATAGAAACTCCTGCACCAGCAGGGGCCGCGGGTTCGGCTTTGCCGGCCCGCAGGCGCCGCCCCCTGCAAGGGGGGAGGAGGCTACACGCAGTGAGCCTCAACGGGGGTGTGCCTAGAGATTTCGCTGGATGATGATCTTTTGCACGTCACTGGTGCCCTCGTAAATCTGGCAGACGCGCACGTCGCGGTAAATGCGCTCTACCGGGAAGTCACTGACATAACCGTAGCCGCCCAGGGTCTGGATGGCGGCGCTGCAGACCTGCTCGGCCATCTCGCTGGCGAAGAGTTTGGCCATGGCGGCTTCCTTGAGGCAGGGCCGGCCGGCGTCGCGCAGGCTGGCGGCGTGCCAGATCAGCTGGCGGGCGGCTTCGAGCTGGGTGGCGCAGTCGGCCAGCCGGAAACCGACCGCCTGGTGGTTGAAGATGGCGGTGCCGAAGCTCTGGCGCTCTTTCGAATAGGCCAGTGCAAACTCGAACGCGCTGCGCGCCATGCCGACGCTTTGCGCGGCGATGCCGATGCGCCCGCCTTCGAGCGCGCCCAGGGCGATTTTGTAGCCTTCGCCCTCGGCGCCGATCAGGTTGTCGGCCGGGATGCGGCAATTGTCGAAGTTGATCTGCGCGGTGTCGCTGCTGTGCTGGCCGAGCTTGTCCTCGAGCCGCGCCACCACGTAGCCGGGTGCATCGGTCGGCACCATGAAAGCGCTCATGCCTTTTTTGCCGGCGCCCTTGTCGGTGACGGCGATCACCACCGCCGCGTGGCCGTTTTTGCCACTGGTGATGAACTGCTTGACGCCGTTGATTACATAGCTGTCGCCGTCTTTCACTGCGGTGGTCCGCAGCGACGAGGCATCGCTGCCGACGTGCGGCTCGGTCAGGCAGAACACACCCAGCATACGGCCCTGCGCCAGCGGCGTGAGCCATTGCTTCTTCTGCGCTGCATTGCCGTAGCGCATCAGGATGGCGTTGACCGGGCAATTGGTGACGCTGATGGCGGTGCTGGTGCCGCCGTCGCCGGCGGCGATTTCTTCAATCACCAGCGCCAGTGTCAGGTAGTCGAGGTTGGCGCCGCCAAACTCTTCAGGCACGCAGATGCCGTAAGCGCCCAACGCGGCCAGGCCCTGGTGGGCCTCGGCCGGAAAGTGGCGCTCCCGGTCCCAGCGCGCGGCGTGGGGCCAGAGTTCGGTTTGCGAGAAGTCGCGCATAGCGTCTCGGATCGCTTCCTGCTCAGGATTAAGTATCAAATCGGCCTCCAGCCCTTGTTGGCTATGCGTAATTAGCTATGTAATTTATAGTAACTGGATGGCAATCGCCGTGCCTTCGCCGCCGCCTATGCACAGCGTGGCAATCCCTTTCTTGAGGCCGCGGGCCTGCAGCGCGTAGATCAGCGTGACGATGATGCGGGCGCCGCTGGCGCCTATCGGGTGGCCCAGCGCGCAGGCGCCGCCGTTGACGTTGACGATGTCGTGGCTGATGCCGAGCTCTTTCATCGCGGCCATGGGCACGACGGCAAAGGCCTCGTTGACCTCCCACAGGTCCACGTCTTTCACGCTCCAGCCGATTTTCTTGAGCAGCTTGTTGACCGCGCCCACCGGTGCGGTGGTGAACCATTCCGGCTCTTGCGCAAAGGTGGCGTGGCCGACGATGCGGGCGATCGGCTTGGCGCCCAGCTCTTTGGCGGTGGACTCGCGCGCCAGCACCAGCGCGGCAGCCCCGTCGTTGATGGATGAGCTGGACGCGGCGGTGATGGTGCCGTCTTTCTTGAAGGCCGGCTTGAGTGTGGGGATCTTGTCGAGCTTGACCTTGCCCGGGCCTTCGTCGATGGAGATCACCGTCTCGCCGCTGCGGCCCTTGACGGTGACGGGCGTGATCTCGGCCTTGAAGGCGCCGGACTCGGTGGCGGCCTTGGCGCGGTTCACGCTGGCGGTGGCAAAGGCGTCCTGCGCCTCGCGGGTGAACTGGTACTTGTCGGCGCACTGCTCGCCGAAGGTGCCCATGGCGCGGCCCGGCTCATACGCGTCTTCCAGTCCGTCGAGCATCATGTGGTCAAAAATGCGGTCGTGGCCGATGCGCACGCCGCTGCGGCCTTTGAGCAACAGATGCGGCGCGTTGGTCATGCTTTCCATGCCGCCAGCGACCATCACCTCGCGGCTGCCGACCAGCAGCTGGTCGTGCGCGAGCAGGGTGGCTTCCATGCCGGAGCCGCACATTTTGGACAGCGTGACAGCGCCAGTGCTGGCGGGCAGGCCGCCCTTGAAGCCGGCCTGGCGCGCGGGCGCCTGGCCCTGGCCGGCCATCAGGCAGTTGCCGAACAAAACTTCATCGACGCTTGAAGGCGCGATGCCGGATCGTTCGATGGCGGCCTTGATGGCTGCGCCGCCCAGGTCATGCGCCGACAGGCTGGAAAAGTCGCCCTGGAAGCCGCCCATGGGGGTGCGGGCGGCGCCCAGGATGACGATGGAATCAGACATGGTTTTCTCCTAGGTTAAAAAATTCAATTACAACGCTGCGCTTTCAGGCTTTCCCAAAGCGTATTTGCGCAGGAAACGCCGGTCACGCTCATAGGGAAAAACATCGTACACATGGCCGGCGGCAATGCGCTCCTTGTGGCTTTGCCAGAAGGCGGCCTCCAGCAGGTCGCCGTGGTGTTTCATGAACACCTCGCGCACCGTGTCGTTGCCCAGCAAAAAAGGCCCGAAGGTTTCCGGGAAGACGTCTCTGGGCCCGACCGAATACCAGACCTCGCCGCTCATCTCTTCTTCTTCATTTCGCGGGATCGGAATTTTGCGAAAGTTGCAGTCGGTGATGTATTCGATTTCGTCGTAGTCGTAAAACACCACCTTGCCGTGGCGCGTGATGCCGAAGTTTTTCCAGAGCATGTCGCCGGGAAAGATATTGGCGGCCACCAGGTCCTTGATGGCGTTGCCGTATTCGACCACCGCGCGCTCGATCTGGCCTTTTGCAAAGGGTTCGTCAACACCGGCGTCAAACGCTTCCTGCAGGTAGATGTTGAGCGGGATCATGCGGCGCTCGATGTAGACATGCTTGATGATGACTTCCTGCTTGCCGTCGCCGTCGCGGTCGCTGATCTCGAGCTGGCTGGGCGCGAACTTCTCGATCTCGGCAATCAGCTCGTCGTCAAAACGCTCGCGCGGGAAGGCCACCTCGCTGTACTCCTGCGTGTCGGCCATGCGGCCGACGCGGTCGTGCTGCTTGACCAGCAGGTACTTGCCCTTGATCTGCTCGCGCGTGGTGTCTTTCTGCGGCGGGTAGTAGTCCTTGATGACCTTGAACACATAGGGAAAGGACGGCAGGTCGAACACCAGCATGACCATGCCCTTGATGCCGGGCGCGATGCGGAACTTGTCGGTCGAGTGCCGCAGGTGGTGGAGAAAGTCGCGGTAAAAAAGCGTCTTCCCCTGCTTGGCCAGGCCGAGCGCGTTGTAGATCTCGGCGCGTGGCATGCGCGGCATCATGCTGCGCAAAAACTGTACGTACGCCGACGGAACGCCCATGTCCACCATGAAATAAGCCCGCGCAAAACTGAACAGAATCAACAGGTCGTCTTCGCCGATCAGCATCGCGTCGATCACCAGCTTGCCGGGGGTGGACTGGCCAAAGATGCCTTCGCTGTCGGCCCTGTTGCGCCCGCCCACCTCAGCGGCCGCCAGTGGCGGCTGGCGGTGCAACAACGGCAAGGCAAACGGCAGTTCGTTGAAGCCGTTGATCAGCTTGCCAACGATGTAGGCGCCCTTGTTGCGAAAAAACAGGCTGGACAACACCTGGATCTGGAAGTTGGCGCGCAGCTTGACGTCGTCCAGCCGCGTGCTGAGTTCTTCCACCACGTAGGCCGCGTCGCGCGCCAGGTCCTCGAAGTCGAGGCGCAGCTCGAAGTCGCTGACCATGCGAACCAGGTTTTCATGCAGGGTGTCGCGCTGCGGGTAGTAGGCCCGGTAGGTCGGCTGCGCTGCGGGCTCGTCGTTCTCGATGTATTCCGTGCTGACGGCGGGCCGCACAAAAATGAAATCGTTCTGGAAATAGCTGCGGTGCAGGATCTTGGTGGTGACTGAGTTGAAGAAGGTCTCGGCCAGCTCGGGCTGATGGTGGTTGACCAGCAGGCCGATGTAATGCAGCTTGATCTGCTGCCAGACGTCCATTGGCTGATCGTCGGCCTTGAACTCGCGCTCCAGCCGGTTGGAGGCTTCGCGCACGCGCAAATCGTAAAACTCGATGCGCTCGCGTTGCGCGCGTTGCTGGCCGTGCCAGTCAGCGGTTTCAAAACGGTGCTTGGCGCGGGCTGACTCGGTGCGAAACAGCTGGTAATGGCGGTTGAAGCCATCCATCATCGCTTTGGCGATGTCGTAGGCAAGGGGCGAGTCGAGGCGTTGGGGGAACATAAACGCTATAAATCAAGTCGCTGCTTGCACATGTTCTTCAGGACGCAAACGGCTAAATATCTGTGAAATTGCAGCCTGGTACAACTCTTGTAGCTGTTGCGGGCCGGACACCGAAACCAGCAGGTCTTGCAGCAAGCCATCGTGCACCCCGTAAATCCAGCCATGCACAGTCACCACGCGGCCACGCGCCCATGCATCTTTCATCACCGTGCTGTGGCACACGTTGACCACCTGCTCCACCACATTCAGCTCGCACAGCATGTTCAGGCGCTGTGAAGCATCAGCTGACTGCAATCCCTCTTTGTGGCGGTCGCGCACATCCTGTATGTGGCGAATCCAGTTGTCAGCCAGCCCGATTCTCGCGTTTTCCAGCGCAGCCTGTACCCCACCGCAGCCGTAGTGGCCACACACAATCACATGCTCGACTTCCAGCAAATCTACTGCATATTGAATGGTAGACAGCGCATTTAAATCACTGTGCACCACCACATTGGCCACGTTGCGGTGTACAAACACCTCACCCGGCTCCAGTCCGGTGATCTGGTTGGCTGGCACGCGGCTGTCGCTGCAGCCAATCCACATGTAGCGCGGTTTCTGTTGCTCCGACAAACTGGTAAAAAAGCCTGGGCGCTCAAGCACTGTCTCCGCTGCCCAGGCGCGGTTGTGTTGAAGTAAATGTCTTAATGGCATGGTCGCTTCGGGTATTCAAGCAGTCTCGGTAAATAGCTCGCGGCCTATCAGCATGCGGCGGATTTCGCTGGTGCCGGCGCCAATCTCATACAGCTTGGCATCGCGCCAGAGCCGGCCCAGCGGGTAGTCGTTGATGTAGCCGTTGCCGCCGAAGATCTGTACACCCTCGCCGGCCATCCAGGTGGCTTTTTCGGCGCACCACAGAATGACCGAGGCGCAGTCCTTGCGCACCTGGCGCACATGTTCGGTGCCCAGCATATCCAGATTTTTGGCAACGGTGTACGCAAACGAACGCCCGGCCTGCAACACGGTGTACATGTCGGCGACCTTGCCCTGGATCAGCTGGAACTCCCCGATGGAAGTGCCGAACTGCTTGCGGTCGTGGATGTAGGGAATGACGTTGTCCATGACGGACTGCATGATGCCCAGCGGCCCGCCGGTGAGCACGGCGCGCTCGTAGTCCAGCCCGCTCATCAGCACTTTTGCGCCGCTGTTGAGTCCGCCCAGAATGTTCTGTGCCGGCACCTCGACATTGCTGAAGACCAGCTCGCCGGTGTGCGAGCCGCGCATGCCCAGCTTGTCGAGCTTTTGCGCGACCGAAAAACCTTTCATGCCTTTTTCGATCAGAAAGGCGGTGACGCCGCGTGCGCCGAGCTCGGGTTCGGTTTTGGCGTACACGACGAGCGTGTCGGCGTCGGGGCCGTTGGTGATCCACATCTTGCTTCCGTTGAGCAGGTAGTACCCACCCTTGTCTTCTGCCTTGAGCTTCATGCTGATGACATCGCTGCCTGCGCCGGTCTCGCTCATGGCCAGTGCGCCGACGTGTTCGCCGCTGATGAGTTTGGGCAGGTACTTTTGGCGCTGCGCCTCGCTGCCGTTGCGCTTGATCTGGTTGACGCACAGATTGCTGTGCGCGCCGTAGGACAGGCCCACGGAGGCGCTGGCGCGGCTGATCTCTTCCATAGCGATCATGTGGGCCAGGTAGCCCATGCCGGCGCCGCCGTACTCCTCACCCACCGTGATGCCGAGCACGCCCAGGCTGCCCATTTTTTGCCACAGATCCATCGGGAACTGGTCGTTGGCGTCAATCGCGGCGGCTCGCGGTGCAATCTCGGCCTGGGAAAATTCGCGCACCGCGTCGCGCAGCGCGTCGATGTCTTCGCCGAGCTGGAAGTTGAGTCCGGGCAGGTTGTTCATGGCGTGTCCTCTTTGTCGATTCAGTTTTCAGGGTCAGTTTTTCACGTCGTCGCGGCCGATGATGGTCATCAGCGTGGCGCCCATGGTGGCAATCAGTTTTTCGCGGCCATCGTCAATCGCGTAGGCCCGGCCTTCGGTTACCGTCACCGTGCGGCCGGGTTTGATGACCTGCCCGACCATGCGAAAGCGCTGGCCTTTGGCCGGGGCCAGCAGGTTGATCTTGAATTCGATGGTCAACACGCCGGCGTCAGCCGGCATCAGCGTAAAACCGGCATAACCGCAGGCCGAGTCCAGCGCGGTGGCGACCATGCCGGCATGCAAAAAGCCGTGCTGCTGGGTCAGTGCCTGGGCCCAGGGCAGCTCGATGACCACCCGGCCAGGCTCGACCCGCACAAGCTGCGCACCAATCGTTGCCATGGCACCCTGCAGGGCAAAGCTGCCCTGCACGCGAGCCACATAAGCCGGGTCTTTTGGCTTCAATTCCGGCAGTTCCATGGCTACTTTCTGATTGACGTTTACGTCAACGTCAATTATGGCTTATTTCGCGTTTTTCGACGTTTTGCCCGCCTTGGCCGTCTTCGCCAGCAAGGTGCGGGCCTCTTTTTCATGCGCCTTGACCTCTTCCAGGTTGGCCTGCAGGTCAGCCATCTGCTCTTCCAGCTGTTTGCGGTGCTGCGCCAGCACGGCGAGGAATTTTGTCAGCTGCGGGCCGGTGTCACGCGGGCTGTCGTAAGTGTCCATGATTTCCTTGGCCTCGGTCAGGCTCAGGCCCAGGCGCTTGGCGCGCAGGGTGAGTTTGAGCCGGGTCCGGTCCCGCGCGCTGTACACACGGTTGCGCCCGCCCGGCCCGTCACGCGCGGGCTGGAGCAGGCCCATGTCTTCATAAAAGCGGATGGCGCGCGTGGTCAGGTCAAACTCTTTGGCCAGATCGCTGATGGAGTGAGTGGTGCTTGCCATGTGCTGAAACCCTGGTGACAGGGCCCTCATGTAGCGGATCGGTAAATCAGGTTTAATGCCTGAATCATGTTAACGTTAACGTAAACGTCAATTCACCCGGTGATCTTACAAGATGAATGCACAGGAAGCCCAGCTTCACTACCCTTTTGGCGATACCCTGCCGCCATCCGGAGGTGCGCTCGAAGTCGCTCCCGGGGTCAAGTGGCTACGCATGCGCCTGCCGTTTGCGCTGGACCACATCAACCTGTGGCTGCTGCGCGATGTGTTGCCGGGGCCGCAGGGCGACATGCAGGGCTGGACCGTGGTGGACTGCTGCATCAGCAGGGACGAATCCAAAGCGCAGTGGGAGCAGATTTTTGCAGGCGAACTCGAAGGCCTGCCGATCCTGCGGGTGATCGTCACCCACATGCATCCCGACCACATCGGGCTGGCGCACTGGTTGTGCGAGCGCTGGAACGCGCCGCTGTGGATCAGCGCCACCGACTACAACACGGCCAGCCTGAGCATTCGCGGGAGCACCGGCTTCGGTGGCGAGAATTCGGCCGATTTTTTTGCTTCGCACGGCCTGACCGACGAAGGCTACCTCGAACAGATCCGCGGCCGCAGCAATTACTACCCCGGGCTGGTGCCCGCCGTCCCGCTCCGCTTTCACCGCATGATGGACGGGCAGACCATCCGCATCGGCGGGCGCGACTGGACCTGCATCAGCGGTTACGGCCATGCGCCCGAACACATCGCGCTGTCCTGCCCTGACATATCGGAAGCCCCCACGCTGCCTGCGGCACCTGCCCCCCAGGGGGGCGCAACCGGCCTTGGGGCGGCCCGACGGCCGGTCGGGGTACTGATCAGCGGCGACATGATCCTGCCGCGCATTTCAACCAATGTCAGCGTCTATGACGTGGAGCCAGAGTCCAACCCGCTGACCCTGTTTTTGCAGTCGATCGACAAGTTTTTGCCGCTGCACGCCGATACCCTGACCCTGCCCTCGCACGGCAAACCTTTCAAGGGTCTGCACACACGCATTGCACAGTTGCACGAGCACCACCGCGACCGCCTCGCAGAAGTCTTGCAGGCCTGTAGCGCAGGCCCCTGCAGCGGCGCGGACATTCTGCCGGTGATGTTCAAACGCCCGCTGGACGTACACCAGACCACCTTTGCCCTGGGCGAAGCGGTGGCCCATCTGCACACCTTGTGGTTTGAAGGCAAGCTCACACGGCTTCTGGGCGACGACGGGGTTTACCGTTTTCAGCCCGTCTGATCATGGTAAAAATGGGACGAAGGGGTTTATACACCCCGGAAACCCACCCTCTCAACGCCACAGGCGGTTGGCGCCTTCCAGGGCAGTGACATAGCCTTTCAGCCAGTCAAAGTTGATGGGCTTTTCGTGGTGATGCGCGTAGGCAGGAAGGCCGTTCCTCTCCCTGATGATGTCGGCCGGCACGCCGCTGATCACCAGAATCTGCATGGCTGCAAGTTGCTGGTTGCGCTTCATGACGCGCAGCATCTCAATGCCATCCACCCCCGGCATGTTCAGGTCGGTGATCAACAGGTCTGGCCGCATGCCGGCAACAACCATCAAGGCTTCCATGGCAGACGGCACGAAGGTGCAATCCATCGCAATGTCCCAGGCATCGAAATGCGCTTGGTACAGCTCAAGGGTGGCTTCGTCGTCTTCCACCAGCAGCACGCTCAAGCGGTGCCTCGGGTTCGTGTCGGCCAAAGCCCCCAGCGGGTTGCCCCTGTTGCGATAGTCGTTAATCGATCGCAGCGACAGCCGACGGTGCCCGCCCAGAGTTTTCCAGGCTTCAATCTCCCCCTTTTCCACCAGTGACTGCACGGTCGCTACCGACAGTCCCAGCAACTTTGCGGCATAACTGGTGCCGCAGTAATCGCCACTGGCAAAGTCCTTCGCTGCAACAGCGCTGTCGAATGACGCTGAGTCACGCATCACCGGCATATCCAGAAAAAGAGACCAGACCAGCGCTTTTTTGTTGAATTTGAATCATTGGCGCCATTATTTCAGCATTTTCATTGCTTTTTTGAATTTCACGACCTAAGGCAATACTGTTCGCTTAAGGCCGTTCAGCGATCACTCAAATCTAGGCTGGCTCCATGTCAGTGCATTTCAACGGCTTTCTGGTGCGAGGCCACACTGGCCGGACCGCGCCGCTGCAGTTTCTCGCGACTTGCCCGTTGCGTGGCGCCCACGTCAATGATCAGCGCGACATTGCCGTCTCCAAGAATCGTTGCTGCGGAAATCCCCGGCACCTTCCGGTAATTGGTTTCCAGGTTCTTGACCACCACCTGGTGTTGGCCCAGCAGTTGGTCCACCAGCAACGCGAAACGCAGTCCTTCTGCCTGGACAATGACTGCAATGCACCGCATCGGATCGTGGATTGCATCGGGCACCTCAAACAGCTTGTGCAATTCGATCAGTGCCAGGTATTCGCCGCGCACATGCATCACATGCTCATCGCTGGTAATGGAATGGACATCCTTTGCCAGCGGCTGCAGCGATTCGATAACATAATTGAGCGGCAGGATGTACACCTCATTGCCCACCTTGATGGACATGCCATTGAGGATGGCCAGCGTCAGCGGCAGCACAATCCGGATGGTTGAGCCCTGCCCGCGCTCGGATGCAATTTCAACGAAGCCCCCCATCTCATGGATGTTGCGTTTCACCACGTCCATGCCGACACCGCGACCAGAAACGTCGGTCACCTCTTCTGCTGTTGAAAAGCCAGGCGCAAAAATCAGTTGCCAGACGTCTCCGTCGGCCATGGTTTCGCTGACTGCCATACCCTGCTGCATCGCCTTAGCCAGGATTCTTTCACGAGACAGCCCACCGCCGTCGTCCTTGACCTCGATCACGATGCTGCCCCCCTGGTGCTGGGCGGACAGTGTCAGGCGGCCTACCGGATCCTTGCCGGCGGCGACCCGCCGCTCAGGGATTTCAATGCCGTGGTCCAGGCTGTTGCGGACCAGATGGGTCAACGGATCAATGATGCGCTCGATCAGGCCCTTGTCCAGCTCGGTCTCCTTGCCTATCGTCACCAATTGCACCTGTTTGCCGAGCTTGGCCGACAGGTCGCGTATCAGCCGCGGGAAGCGGCTGAACACATAGTCCATCGGCATCATCCGGATCGACATCACGGACTCCTGCAAATCGCGCGCATTGCGCTCCAGATGGCCCATGCCGCTGAGCAGGCGCTCGTGCAACACCGGATCCAGCGTGGACGCGGTTTGCGTCAGCATGGACTGGGTGATCACCAGCTCCCCCACCAGATTGATGATCTGGTCGACCTTCTCGACGTCGACCCTGATCGAGCCCGCATCCTTGGGTGCAGAAGCGGGCGCTGGTGCCACCGCAGCGGCGGATGCGGCCGTGGCGCCTGCCGCTGGCGCGCGCCGGTCCGCATCGGGTGCACTTGCCTGCGGGAGAGCGTCGATTTTTTCCGCTTCCGGCTCCGGGCTTGAAGCCGTTTCGCGACTGATTTCAATCTGGTCGGCTTCGATGATGAAGCAGCACACTGAAACAATGTCATTGGCGTCACAGCTGGTGTCAAGCCACACCGTCATGCTGTCTTCCGTCTGGGTCTGGGCCATGACATGGCCGAGATTGCCCATTTCTTCGCCCAGCAGCTTGCGGTCATTCTCGGAGACCTTGAGAAAGCGCACCTTCAGAAGCGCCGGGGCCGGTGAAAGGGCGGCCTGCGCCGTCAGCGGTTCAAGCGCCGTGGCGGGGAGCACGGCAGGCGCGGCCATGGGTGCAATCGACGCTGGCGCAACAGCGCTGTCCGGGCTGGACGCCAGTGCCAGCTGCCGCAGCACGGAACAGATGTGCGCGACCATCTCGGGCTCAGGCTCTCCACCGGTGCGGTACGCACCCATTTGTTTTTGCAACACGTCCTTGGTCTCCAGAAAAGCATCCATCATTTGGGTTGTCAGCTTCAGGTCACCGTGGCGGGCCCGATCAAGCAGATTTTCCAGCAGGTGCGTGGTGTCGGTCAAAGCCACGAAGCCAAAGGTCGCAGCCCCGCCCTTGATCGAGTGCGCGGCCCGGAAAATCGCGTTCAGGTGTTCGCTGTCCGGTGCCTCCAGGTCAAGCCCCAGGAGCAGCAGCTCCATCTCCGCCAACAACTCGTCGGCTTCTTCGAAAAACGCCTGATAAAACTGTGTAATGTCCATCTTGTTTCGTTCCTGGTTACAGTTTCTGCTGCCAGCCCTGTCTGGACAGTCGACTGGCTGGCTTCATCTTGAATACACCCGGCCTGCCCAGCTGCGGTATCTCCCGGGCATGGTGCAGGCACGGCCGCTACGGCCGCCCCATCGTGAGCAGGCTGCCGATCACGTCCAGCAGCGTTTCTGGCTGGACCGGCTTGCTCAGCCAGCCATTGGCCCCGGCCTTTCTCGCTTCCGATTTCCCGGCGTCGCTGCTGATGGTGCTCAGCACCACCACAGGCACATGGGCATAGGCTGCCAGCAAGCGCAACTGGCGGGTCAATTCGCCGCCGTCCATCGGAATCATGGTCCAGTCCGTCAGCACAAGATCGACCTGCTCCCGCTGCAGATGCGCCAGAGCAGGTTGTCCGCCATCGGCCAGCAAGACCGAATAATCTGCTTCTTCCAGGATTCCCGAAAGCATCTGCCGCATCACCGCAGAATCATCGACAACCAATATTTTCTTGTTTTTCATTTCGTGATATTTCCGTTGGAGACAGGTGCGGGGCTCACGGCAGGACGCCCGCTGCCCGCCTTCTGTGCGCCAGCAATGCGCCCCGGATTGGCGGTGTTTGCCTGTTCTATGTCAGCTTGCGCACGCTTATTTAGAACAACAATGCTGATGCGACGATTGACAGGCGCAAAAGGATCTTCCTGGTTCAGATGCATGCTCGAAGCGACGCCTATGACCCTCAATACCCTCTTGTCCTCCATGCCACCGGCCACCAGTTCGCGCCGCGAGGCATTGGCACGGTCAGCGGACAACTCCCAATTGCTGTAGGACTTGTCGCCGTTTGTGTATTGCGTTGCGTCGGTATGACCAGACAACGTGACCTTGTTGGGTTGCGCATTCAGCACCGGCCCGATCTCGCGCAGGATGGTTCGCATGTAAGACGCAACAACCACGCTGGAGCGTTCAAACATGGGCCGGTTGCTGCTGTCAACAATCTGGATTCGCAACCCTTCCGGCGTGATGTCAATCAGCAGTTGTGGCCGGTACTGCTTGAGTACCGGGTTTGATTCGATCATTTCGTCGAGCCGGGTTTTCAGATCGTCCAGGCGTTTGGCGTCACTCGCATCGTTTTCGGCCTGGCTGACTTCACCATCCTTTTGGGTTGGATCCGTGCCGCCACCCGGGATCACGCTGGTGCTGGTGCTGCTTTTTAGTCCGCCACTGATAGCCACCTTGAGCGGCATTTTGAAATGCTCGGCAACACCTGCCAACTGCGTCGGTGTTGATATCGCCAGCAGCCACATCACCAGGAAGAACGCAAACATAGCCGTCATGAAGTCGGCGAAGGCGATCTTCCAGGCGCCACCGTGATGGCCCGCCGCAATCACAGGGCGTTTGATGATGATGATCTTGCGAACTTCGCTCATGACAATTCAGCCTTGCCTGCTTTAGCGGCTCTTGGCTTGACGGACGTGGCCATCAAGCTCGGTAAACGATGGGCGCTCGGTCGAATAAAGGATTTTTCGGCCAAATTCCACTGCCAGTTGCGGTGCATAGCCGTTCATGCTGGCCAGCAACGTCACCTTGACGCACTGGTAGACCTTCAGGGAGTGTCCCACCCTGTGCTCAATCAGCTGCGCCAGCGGCGAGACGAAGCTGTAGGCCAAAAAGATGCCAAGGAAAGTTCCCACCATCGCGTGGGCGATCATGGCGCCCAACACCTCAGGCGGCAGGTCGGCTGAGGCCAGCGCATTCACCACACCGAGCACGGCCGCCACAATGCCGAGGGCCGGCAGCGCGTCGCCGACCTTGTTGATGCAATGCGCCGGCACTTCAGCCTCATGCTTGTAGGTGTCAAGTTCATGCTCCATGAGCTGGTCAATCTCGAATGGGTCGGTGTTGCCGCTGACGATCATGCGCATGTAGTCGGTCAGGAATTCCATCAGGTGGACGTCGGCTAAAAGCATGGGATAGGGCGCAAAGATGGGGCTGTTCTGCGGGTCATCAACATCCGACTCGAGCGCCAGCATGCCCTCCTTGCGGCCTTTTGACAGCAACATATACAGCAAGGCAAGGAGCTCCAGATAAAGTTCCTTGTCGTGCTTTTTTGTCGCCTTGAAAAGTTTCGGCAACGCTTTCAGCGTGGCTTTTATGGCGTGGGCGTCGTTGCCGACAATAAACGCACCCACCGCAGCACCACCGATGATCAGCAGCTCGAGCGGCTGGTACAGTGCACCGAAATTCCCGCCCATCAGCGCATAACCGCCAAAGACACATGCCAATGTCACAACATAGCCGATGATTACCAGCACGATGGTCTCCAGCGCAAAGGGTTAGGGTGTAAGAAGCCCATCTTGCAAGCCTGCTGCCTTCAGGTACGCGCGCTGCTCATGACCTCAGCGAGCCACTGAGAGGACGCCGATGAGGAGCC
>Ga0105046_10008112_pt1 | contig 16508 bp, 14 predicted proteins | sample MAT03_FD_78385 | JGI IMG/M metagenome (GOLD analysis project Ga0105046, IMG submission 78385) | Freshwater microbial communities from Lake Fryxell liftoff mats and glacier meltwater in Antarctica - MAT-03 (megahit assembly) | ecosystem: Environmental > Aquatic > Freshwater > Ice > Liftoff...
CGCGACACCGTCTTTGGAGACACCCCGGCCATCGTCGCGACATCATAGATCGTGGCCATCCCCAGATCCCGTCTGAACGCCCGCATTGGCCACGATTAGCCTGATGACATCGATGTCATCCATCGATCGTGCGATTCGATCAAGCGGTTTCAACCGCACCTTGTCGGAGACGGGCCTGCGACAGCGACGCCGCCAGAGCCTCCGATGATGCGTGGTTCGCGATGATCTCCGTTTTTCGCTTGCCCGGTATAGACGTGTGACGGCACGCTCGGCCCGAATGACGCAGTCGTATCTGCACGCTTTGGAGACCACGCATGACGCTCCGTGCCGCGCTTGCCACGCTGATCCTCTCCACGGCCTCTTTCGCACTGTCGCTTCCGGTCGCGGCGCAAGGCGATCCTGCGATGGCCGCGCGGATCGAGGCGCTCTTGCCCGATCTGGAAGCCTATGTCGCGAAGGGCCTGGCGGACTTCGACGTGCCCGGCGCCGCCATCGGAATCGTCGCGGGCGATGCGCTCGTCTACGCCAAAGGCTTCGGCTTGCACGCAAAGGGCGGCGATGCGGTCGATCCCGGCACCGTGTTTCAGATCGGTTCGACGACCAAGGCATTCCTCGCGACCTCGCTCGCCATCGCAGTCGATCAGGACAAGCTCGCTTGGGACGACCGCGTCGTCGATCATGCGCCCGATTTCCAGATGATGGACCCTTGGGTCACCCAGGAGTTCCGCATCTTCGACCTGCTCGCGCAGCGCTCAGGGTTGCCCCCATACGCCAACGACGCCGTGGGGCTTCTCGGCTTCGATCAAACAGCTATGATTCGCTCGCTGCGCCATGTCGCGCCGGTTTCGAGCTTTCGCTCGACCTTCGCCTACACGAACATCACCCATATGCTCGCACAGCGGATCGTCGCCGCAGCGATGGGGGCGGCTGACTGGAACGAGGTCATTGCGAGCGAGATTTTCGAGCCGCTCGGCATGACCGGCTCCTCGTTCACCGCCGCGGCCATCGAGACAGCACCCAATGCAGCTAAAGGGTACCTCTGGACCCCCGATGGCTCGACGGAGGTTCCGTTCACGGAAGTATTCCCTTATGGTTTCGGCGCCGCCGGCGCGATCAATTCAAACATCGAGGACATGAGCGGCTGGCTACGACTGCAGCTCGCGAATGGGAACTTCGAAGGCCAGCGCATCGTCTCGGCCGACAACCTCGCCGTGACGCTTATCCCGCGCATAGGCATCTCCCCTACGGCAGCCTATGCCATGGGTTGGGTCGACCTCGCGACGCCGAATGGTCGGGTCGTCTGGCACAATGGTGGTACGACCGCATTCGGTGCCTATGTCGGGCTGCTGCCGGACCATGATGCGGGCGTGGTGGTGCTGACGAACGCGACCAACGTGGGCCTCCCCGATGCGATTGGAGCCTGGGCGCTGGATCGGCTGCTCGGGAACCCCGTGATCGATCATGCGGCGCGGTCTCTCGCGGCAGCGCGCGACGGGGCGGCGGCGGACTCTGCGCCGTTCGTGACGCCGGCCGACGCGCGCCCGGCGCCACCGCTCGAGGCGCTGGCGGGGACCTACGACAACCCGACCTTCGATCAGGCCGATCTCGCAGTTGCGGATGGCGCGCTGTCGCTTGTCCTCGCCGGGACCGGCGCGAGACTGTCGTTCGCCGCGTGGGACGGAGACGTGTTCACCGTGCGGCTCGCGCCAGAGGGCCGGTTCGAAGCTGTGGCGGCCAACCTCGGCGCGGACCCGCTCGGTTTCGCGCAGTTTCAGGTCGGCTCCGATGGCCGGCGCAGCCGGCTCGTACTGACCCCGACGGAAAGCGGGCAGACCTACCTCTTCGCCAGGCGCTGAGCGCCATTAGAAGGTCGGCTGCCCGGCCTGGACGATTGACGCTGCCGATCCGGTTCAACTTCGGGCGGTGACGGGTGCGGGCAACAGGCCGTTCGGACGCCAGACCAGCAGGGCGATGATCAGCGACAGCGCAATGGCCTCGCGGAAGGGCTGGGCGGCTTCGGGCAGGAAAGCCTGGAGGAACACCTCGACCGCGCCGACGACGAACCCGCCGAGCACGGCGCCAGGCAGCGAGCCGAGGCCGCCCAGCACCGTGGCGATGAAGGCCTTGAGCACGGGCGTGGCGCCCATGAGCGGATCGACCGAGCCGCGCTGTGCGACCCAGAGCACGGCTGCGACGCCCGCGAGCAGGCCCGAGATCGCGAAAGCGAGGGCCACGACATGGTTGGCCCGCACGCCCATCAGGCGCACGACCGCGAAATCCTCGGCCGCCGCGCGCATCGCGAGCCCGAGCGTCGCCCGGCGCAGGAAGAACCCGAGCGCCAGCAGCGAGACGGCGACCGAGAGGATGGAGATGATCGAGATCATGCCGATCCGGGCAGCGCCAAGATCGAGGGTCGCTGTCAGCCAGGAGGGCAGCACCACCGGAACAGGCCGGGCGCTGATGCCGTTCTGGAACGCGACCTTGATGATCTCGCTGACGGCGAAGGAGGTGATGAGCAGGGTCGTGACGTTCGCGCCGCGCATGGAACGGAAGGCGACGCGCTCCATCGCGACCGCGGCCAGTGCGGCCACCACGAGGCCCGCGATGATCGCCGCGGGCACGGGGGCTGCGAGGGTGAGCGAGAACCAGATCGCGTAGCCCGCGACCGTCATGATCTCGCCATGGGCGAAGTTGATGAGCCGCACGATGGAGAAGACCACGGCGAGGCCGAGCGAGAGCAGGGCATAGACGCCACCCAGGCTGAGCGCGTTGATCGTTTGCTGGATAAAAATGTCCATCTATACCGCCAGATACGCTTCGCGGACGGCGTCCGACGCCGCGAGGTTGGCGGCGTCGCCCGCGAGCGCCGCGCGGCCGTTCGCGAGCACCACGGCGTGGTCCGCGACGTCGAGCGACATCGGCACGTTCTGTTCGACGAGGAGGATCGTGATACCCTCCGCCCGCATGTCCGCAATCAGGTCGAACACGCGCTCCACCATCTGCGGCGCGAGGCCGAGCGAGGGTTCGTCCATCAGGAGGAGCCGCGGCCGGGCCATGAGGGCGCGCGCGATGGCGAGCATCTGCTGTTCGCCGCCCGACAGGAGGCCCGCGCGCTGATCGCGCCGCTCGGCGAGGATCGGAAAGCGCGTCTGCATCTCGGCCACGCGGTTGCGTCGTTCGGCGGGGCCTGCGTGCGCGGCGCCGCCAAGCGTGAGGTTCTCCGCCACGGTCAGGCCGGAGAAGACCCGGCGCCCCTCGGGCACGAGCCCAACGCCGCGCCGGGCGAGCGCCTCGGCCGGGAGGCCGGTCACGTCGGTGCCGTCGAACGTGACAGTGCCGCCGGCGACGGGCACCAGACCGGCGATGGCATTGAGGGTCGAGCTCTTGCCAGCGCCGTTCGGGCCGAGAAGTGCGACGATCTCGCCGCTCGCGACGGTCAGGTCGAGGCCGCGCACGGCCTCGATGGGGCCGTAGCGCACGCGTAGGCCGGTGACCTCGAGCACGTCAGGGCGCGGGCATCGTGGCGGGGTCCGCGGTCTCGCGGCGGATAAAGGTCTTCTGGCCGCTTTCGATTCGGGCAAGCACGACCGAGCGCAGCGGCATCCGGTCGGTGCCGCGGAAGGTGTAGGACGACATCGCCCCTTCGCCGTTCTCGATGTCGGCCAGGGCGTCGCGGACGGCCGCGGGTTCGATCGTGCCCGCGGTTCGCACCGCCGCGTCGACCATCCCGAGGATGTCGCAGCCGTTGACGTGGTAGTTGGTGTCGGCGACGAGGCCGGTCGCCGCCTCGTAGCGCGCGTTGAAATCGGCGTGCGCGCTGCCTTCTTCGGCGAAGCCGCCCGAGGTGTGCACGACGCCCTCGACGACATCGCCGAGGCCGCGCACGGTCGGCGTGTCGAGCACGTCGGCGCCCATGACCGGCGTGATCAGGCCTGCGCCACGGAACGCCCGGATGAAGGCCGGGAAGTCCGGCTCCCAGGCCCAGGTCACGATCACGTCGGGCTGCGGGTCGAGCGCCCGGATGGTCGTCACGATGGCCGAAAAGTCCGGCTGGTTGAGCGTGTAGGAGGCCCGGCCGAGGATCTCGCCCCCTTGCGTCTCGAAGGCGGTCGCGAAATATTCCGGTCCGAACTGGGTATAGGCGGTGTCGGGCGACTGGAGGATGAAGGCGCTCTTGTAGCCGAGCTCGCTCGCATAAGCGGCGAGGACGGCGGCCTGCTGGTTGTCGGCCGGGTAGCTGCCGAAGACGAAGTCGCTGACGCCGGTCAGGATCGGGGCGGTTCCGGCGAAGGTCATAGTGGGGATCCCGGCCGGGCCGGTGATCTGGCCCATGGCCATGGTCGGATCGCCGTCCGCCGGGCTGACAACGAAGTTGACGCCGAGATCGGTGAACTCCTGGGCGAACTTCACGGTCTCGGCCATGTCGGACCGGGTGTCGCGCATCTCGAGGCGGATCGGGTGCTGGCCGGCGATGCCGCCCGACGCGTTCATCTCGCCGACGCAGAACTCGAAGCCCGCGAAGGACGGCTGGTCGAAGGGCGCCATGCCGCCCGACTGCGCGGCGGCGACGCCGATCACGTATTCTTCCTGGGCTGCGGCTGTGCCGGCGGTCGCGGCGACGAGCGCCGCCGCGAGCACAGTACGGGTTGTGGCGTCAGGTCTGGGCATGGGGTCTCTCCTGTTTCGGTGTGGGTCTGGACGGGGCTTGCGGCGCGGGCTTGCGCCTGCGGCCGCCGGTGGCGGCGCGCGTACCGAGATAGGCCTCGATAACGGCGGGATGGCGCTGCACCTCGGCGGGCGTTCCCGTGGCGATGACTTCGCCGCGGTTGACGACGATGACATGGTCGCAGAGCGCCATGACGAAGGGCAGGTCGTGGTCGATGAGCAGGATCCCGACCCCGCGCGTCGCGGGCAGGTCGCGCAGGCGGGCAGCGAGGTCGGCGGTTTCCTCGGGGTTCATGCCGGCCGCGGGTTCGTCGAGCAGCAGGAATTCCGGCCGGGCGGCCAGCGCGCGCGCGATCTCGAGCCGCCGGCGCGAGCCGTAGGGCAGCGCGCCCGAAATCCGGGTGGCGCTGCCGGCGAGCCCGACGGCGGCCAGTTCGCGCGCGGCGAAGGCCCGTGCCGTGGCGGGGGGCAAGCCCTGCGCGAGGGCCGCAACGATGACGTTCTCCTCGACGCTCAGCGCCTCGAACAGGCGGATGTTCTGGAACGTGCGCGCGACGCCTGCCCGGGCCGTCGCCTGGGGCGGGCCCTGGTCGAGTCGCGCGTCCCCGAGCAGGACGCGCCCAGCCGTCGCGGGCGAGAGGCCCGCCATGACATTGACGAGGGTGGACTTGCCCGCGCCGTTCGGCCCGATCAGGCCGGTCACACGCCCTGGCACGAGGCGCGCCGTCACGTCCGTGAGGGCGGCGAGCCCGCCGAAGGATTTGGAGACATGCTCGATCTCGATCGGACGGGACGGCCGTTCGGGGACGGCGGCGCCGGGCGGGGCCGGACGGCGGGCGAAGAAGCGGTCGGGCAGCGACAGTTCGCGCAGGCCGAAGAGACCGGCGGGCCGATAGAGCAGCACGATCAGGATCGCGAGGCTCGCGCCGACGACCGGCAGGCCGAACAGCTGCGGCGTCGTGAAGGGGCCAATGGCGAAGCCGCCTTCGAGCCTTTGCAGGCCCTCCTGCAGGGCCATGACGAGGGCGACGCCGCTGAGCGCCCCGGTGACGGTGCCCATGCCGCCGACAATCATCATGGCGACGAGGCCGAAGGCGAGGTCGAAGGAGAAATCGCGGGGCGTGAAGGCGCCGAGCATGTGGCCGTAGAGCGCGCCGGCCACGGCCCCCATCGCGCCCGATAAGGTCCAGGCGGCTAGGCGCAGCCGGACCGGGTCGAGGCCGGAGGCGGTCGCCGCTGTCTCGTCGTCGCGCACGGCCCGCAGGCAGAGGCCGACGCGGCTGTCGCGAAACAGCCGGGCTGCGAGGATAAAGGCGAAGGCGGCCGTGCCCGCGACCCAGATGTCGGTGGTGCGGGGGATGCCGTAGAAGGCCTGGTTGCCGCGCGTGAAGTCCCGCGCGCCGGCGAGGACGGAATAGACGATGATGAGCAGGCCCAGCGTCGCGATGGCTGCCGAGGCCCCGGAGAGGCGCGCCACCGGCAGGCCGACGATCAGCGCCACGACCGCGCCGACGACGGCGACGACCGCGAGGGCGATGAGGGTGGGCGCCTCGTAGCCGCCGAGCCAGGCCGGCAGGTTCGGCAAGGTCGCGCGCAGCATGGATGGCGGCATGGTGATCCAGGCCGAGACGTAGGCGCCGATCCCCATGAAGGCGGTATGGCCGAAGGAGACGACGCCCGAATTGCCGCTGAAGGTCTGGAAGGCCAGCACCGCGCAGAGGTTGACGCAAAAGAGCGTGGCGGCCCGCTCGCCCGGCAGGCCGAAGCCGAGCGTGACTGCTGCCACGGCGGCGCAGACCACGACGGCGAGCAGGGCGGCCTCCGCCGGGGCACGCAGGGGGGACGCGACGGTGGGCGGTGCTTCCCCGTCAGAAGACATCGGCATAGGCCGCGCAGCGCGTGGGGATGTCCATGTCGGCGACGATTGCGACTTCGGCACGCTTGTGGGCGAGATAGATCTCGGGAAAGCGCGCGGGGAACCAGCCGCGCACGGTCGTGTCAGCCTCGAAACGCTCGAGTGCTGCTTCGAGCGAGTCCGGCAGGCGAGTACAGCCGCGGGCGACGAGGTCGCGGTCGGATAGAGCGGCGAGGTCTTCCTCAGTGGCGATAGGCGCTGGGAGGTCGTCCTCGATGCCCTGCACGCCGGCATGCACGATTGCGGCCAGAGCGAGATGCGGCGAGGCGGCTGCGTCCGCCGCACGTACCTCGAAGTTGAAGCTGCGCGCCACGGCCTCGGGCGACGCGCCGGAAGTCGGGCAGATGCGCACGGCGGCCTCGCGGTCGCGAAAGCCGAGGTTGGTGAAGGCGGCGCTCCAGCGGTGCGGAGTGAGCCTCAGGTACGAGATCGCGGTAGGCGCGGTCACGGCCACGATGCTCGGCAGGTGGCGCAGGACGCCCGCGATGAAGGAGCCCGTCGCGCGCGACATGCCGCAGGGCCCATTCGCATCCCAGGTCGCTGGCCGTCCCTCGGCATCGAGGAAGCTCAGGTGGACATGCACGCCGTTGCCGACGCCGGCCGGGTCGAGGATCGGGGTGAAGGTCGCGCGCTCGCCTGTGCGGCGTGCGACCTCCTGCACGAGGAGGCGGGTGAAGGAGGCGGCGTCGGCGATGCGCAGGCCCGTCTCGGGCGCGATCGTGACTTCGTACTGGTTGCCGCCGTATTCCTTCATGATGCTGTCCGGACCAAGGCCGGCCGCCCGCAGGGCCGCAATGACGGCACCGAGCAGCGGGGCCTGGGCGGCGAAGCCCGCGTAGCTGTAGGCCCAGCCCGTCTGCGCCGCCTGGCCGACCAGCTGGAACTCGTGTTCGAACGCGCCCTTGAGCGTGAGGCCGGCGACGCGGCGCAGCCGCTCGAGCGCCTGGCCGAGGACATGCCGCGTGCAACATTCCCAAGGGTCGCCCGCAAGCGTGCGGATGGCGCCCAGCATCACGTCAAGCGGCGGCGCGCCGTCCGCGAAATCGACCGTGGCGCGCGCGTCGGGATCGGGCATGATCACGAGATCGCCAAGCGCGCCATAGGGGCTCGGGGCGATGACGTCAAAACAGGTGATCTGCACGTTGGTCGGGGTCCAGCCGATCCCCGTCTCGAGCCGCCGGTCGAGTTGCGCCGCCGGAAACGCCTTGCCGCGCAGGCGGCCCGCCACGTCCGCGATGGCCGCGAAGACGAGGGGCTCGGCAATCACGCGGCGCTCCCGCCCGCGATCTCGGCGATCAGCACGTCGGTGTCGAGCTGGCGGCAGTAGCCCTTGATCGCGCGCAAGCTGTTGTCATGGCGGTCCTGCGTGTAGGTGGCGCAGGCGTCGGGCACGAGGGTCACGAGATAGCCGAGGTCGCAGGCGTCACGAACCGCGGATTCCACGCACTGGTCGGTCACGAAGCCGCAAAGCACAAGTTGCGTGACGCCCAGGTTGCGCAACAGATAGTCGATATGGGTCGAGACGAAGACCGAGGAGGACGACTTCGGCAGAACGATCTCGTCTGCGCCTGGTTCGATCTCGTCGATGACCTTGCCGTCCCAGCTGCCCTTCGGAACATTGAAGCCGGTGATCTTGTAGTCGAGGCTGCGGTCGCGCCCGTCCAGCGTCAGGCTCTCGATGGTGGTGTACATCACCTCGATGCCCGCCGCGCGAAACGCCGCCTGCAGACGCTGCATGTTTGGAACGGCGACACGGGTCAGCTGGTCGAAGAAATAGCCGTAGGAGGCCTGGAACGCCTCGTCGGACAGATGGCCGAATTCGCCTCCGTCCCTCCGGCACGAAAAGTTCTGCACGTCGATGAACAGGATGGCGGAACGCTCGGGATCGAGCGGGACGTCGCGAGTCGTCAGGTGGGGTCTTGGCATGGGTCTCGTTCGATTCCGGACGGTTCGAGGACGGGCTGTTCGAGGACGGTGGGAAGGACAGCGGCGAGCGCGCGGGTCATAAGGGCGGCCCAGTCTCGCTGGCCATCGGTCTCGGCGATCAGGTCGTTGCGGATCTCGACGAGGACATGGGGCACGCCGCGTGGCTCGGCATGGACGGGGATCGTGTAGTCGCCGGGGTCGGTGATCCGGTAGGGCTCGTTGAAGGCCGCGACCAGCCCGGGCCGCTCGGCCAGCAGCCGGTCCATCAGGGGATGCGCGAGCCGGGTCTCGCGCGCGAGCAGGCCGATGTGCCAGGGTCGGGGCAGCCCTACGGTCGCAAGGGCCGGCGTGAAGCTGTGGATCGTGACGAGCGCGACCCGTCCGCGTGCAAGGGCGGCGTCGAGGCATGCCGCAACTTCGGCGTGGAAGGGCGCGTGGATCGCGTCCCAGCGCGCCGACCGCCCGGCGGCGTCGAGATCGCGGTTGCCTGGCACGACGACGCCGTCGCTGACCGCGGGCATGACGTCCGGCGCCGCGGCCGGCCGGTTGCAATCGACGACGAGCCGGCTGTAGCGCTGGATCACCAGCGGCGCGTCGAGCGCCTCCGCCATGATGCGCGCCACGGCCTCGGCTCCGATGTCCCATGCGACATGGCGCGCGAAGGCATCGTCTGCCAGTCCGAGCCGGTTAAGCGCGGCGGGCACCGCGCGCCCGGCATGTTCGCAGACGAGAAGCGCGGGGGCGCGGCCATCTTGGTTGATCACCGCGACGGGCGCGGGATCGCCGACGCCAAGCAATGCCTGCGATAGGTCGCTGCTCGTCTGCAAGTACGGACCCCCCGCCGGCGCTTGTCGCCCCCATGCGGAAAAGCTTAGAAACACTTCGATCAATGTCAACAGATCCGTCAGGCCTGATCGAGTTTTTCCAGCGACGGAAAAGGCCAACCGGCGAGGAGGCGACCGACCCGTGCAATCCGAAGATGAGCCCCTGCGGGACGCGGTCCAGGCCCGCCTCGCCGATTTCACGGCTGCCGAGCGCAAGATCGCCCAGGTGATCCTGGCAGAGTATCCCTATGGCGGGCTGGTCCCGATCCAGGACCTTGCCCGGCGGGCAGGGATATCGGCCCCGTCGATCACCCGCTTCGTGGCGAAGCTCGGCTGCGCCGGCTTCCACGACTTCCAGCGCCGGCTGATCGGCGAATTGAAGGAGAGCCGGCTGTCGCCGGTCGAACTCAAGCGCGGTCAGGCTGCGGCGGGCGAGGGTAATTTCCTCGCCGACTATGCCGCGCGTGCCGCAGCACTGGTGGCCCGCGTCGCGGACTGTGCGAGCCTTGCGCAGTTCGACGTACTCTGCGACCTGCTCGCCGATCCGAGGACCGGGCTGCACATGATCGGCGGCCGGGTGACGGATTCGATCGCGCAACTGCTGACGGCGCATCTGTGCCAGATCCGCGGGCGGGTGCGGCATCTGCCGGCCAACCCCGAGCAATGGCCGGACGTCGTGCTCGGCCTGACCCGACGCGATGCGGTGGTGATCTTCGACATCCGCCGGTACGATCCGCGGCTGGCCGTGCTCGCCGAGAGCGCCGCGGCGCGCGGGGCGAAGGTGGTATCGATCACCGACCAGTGGCTGTCGCCGGTGTCGCTCCATGCGCGCCAGACCTTCGCGCTGCCCGTCGGGGTCGGCACACCGTGGGACTCCCACCTCGCGCTGGTGGCCTTGGTCGAAGCCGCGATCATCCGGGTCTCGGAACGCGACTGGCCCGCCACCAGCCAGCGCATCGCGGGGATCGACCGCCTGCGCCTCGCGCTCGACCCGCTCCGGGGGCCGGGCGTCGGGCTCGAATGATCGCGCGTTCCGCGCCCTGCCGGTGAGTTGGGATGGTTCGGGGCGTAACTCGTCGGGGGACGCTTCCGCCGCCGATCTGCCGGATTGCGCCGAAACGTGGCAACGGTCGGCTCTGGGCGATCTATGCCAGCCAGCACTACATCGAACGGCATGGTGCTCCGGCTACGGTCGCCGAACTTGCCCGTCACCCGCTGATTGCTTTCGAAGAAGGCATGAGCAAACATCGCACCGTCTCGTGGTTCAAGGAAGCGGCCCCAGGTGCGACATATGCCGCGCGCAACGCCAGCGTGCTGGGCCTAATCTATGCCGCAACGGCAGGCGTTGGGGTGGCACCCTTGCCCATGTTACTGGGCGATGCCGAGGCGGACCTCGTGCGCGTCATCGGCCCAGTTCCTGAACTTACCCGAGCCTGGCGCATCTTGACTCACCCCGATCAACGCCGGACCGCCCGCATCTCTGCCTTCTTCGACTTTGTTCTTCCGGAAACTGAAGCGCTGCGCCCGATCCTAACCGGTTGAAATGGAAGGCGGTTGCCGACGGCATCGAGGCGAAATTGACGACCTGGGATCCAACGGAACTTAACGACCCGAAATCCAGAAGCGCGAACGAATGTCCGCTTCGGGAAGTCCCCTTAGCAGCACCCCACACAGGCTGAATGGCGGCTAAGGGCCGCCCTCGACCCGTCAAACCAATCGACGGGTAACGAGCCCGCCTCGGCCGCGGCGAGCTTAAGGCAGGGGCGTCAGGCCATCGGATTGTTGCTGTCGTCCCGATGCGCCAACCGGCTGACGCAAGACTGCGCCGCTGAAATACGTGCAGCTGGCAGAGAGCGGGAGGCACCGGCCTCAGACCTGCGCCGGCTCGCGCGCGGTGAGCATTATGCCAGTGCCGGCGCGATCGAGGGCCTCAACGATGTTCGGCTCGGGGAGGCGGTCAGCCACAAGTTCCACCGTCCGCCCCCATGCCCCGTAGAGCTTAAGCGCGCGCACGCCGAACTTGGTGTGGTCGGCAACGACGAATGTGCGCATTGAGCAGGCCATCATCGCGCTGTAGACGGCCCCTGCGTTTACCTCGGCGTTGCTCATCCCTTCCTCGGTCAGGCCGGTGGCGCGGAGGATCGCGCGATGGGCGACGAAGCTGCGCAGGAAGGCGACGGTTTCGTGACCGACCAGCAGGCCCTCGCGCGCATCGTATTGCCCTGGCGTGCAAATCACGGTTATTCCGGCGTTCGCTCCGAGCGCCGCGACGATATCGAGGGAATGGGTGACGACGGTCAGACTGCGATGGTCGCGCGCCAGCCTCCGCGCGACATGGAGCGTCGTCGCTCCACCGCCGATCAACAGCACCTCGTTCGGCGCGACGACGGCCGACACCGCCGCGGCGATCGCCTCGCGCTCTTCGGTCATGAGGCGCAGCCGCTCGGCAAGCGCCGGCTCGGCGACAAAGGTGCGCACCGCCCCGCCGTACGTCCGGCCGATCAGCCCGCGCTCGTGCAGTTCTCGCAGGTCGCGGCGAATTGTTTCGCTCGAGACGCCGAGCATGTCGACCAATTCGTTAAGCCGGAGGGTCGGTACCGAGGTCAGCGCATCGATAATGCGCTGCTGGCGCGCCCCTTTGGCGTAGCGATAGGCGAGACGCATGGAGGCTCGCTCGCCGGAACGGTCACGTTTTGGCCAAAGTTACCGGCAACTCTGACCGCTTCCCAGCGAATTCCGCAGGCGGAAGCATGGGCCTGAAAACCTGAGGAGCCTCAGCTGACGAAGGGACCGATCATGATTGACATCCAACATTTTCTGAGGAAAATTGTTCGTCCTGGATCATCGTTCGCCCGGGATGCCACGCATGCTCGACTACGGTCTGTTCTCTTATGCCTCGAAACAGGAGGTGCTGGAGAAGTCGATCCGGTACTGGAATCCCGGCAAGACCAAGTTCTGGCTCGACTCCGGTGTCGATCTCGTGATGGGCGCGCGTGAAGGATACGTCATTCACGATGTGGACGGTCGGCGGCTGATCGACCTCCACATCAACGGCGGCACATTCAACCTCGGGCATCGGAACGCCGAGCTGATCGAAACGCTGCGAACGGCGCTCGACTACTTCGACATCGGAAATCACTGGTTCCCGTCGGTCGCGCGCACCGCGCTCGCGGAGGCACTGGTCGCGACCGCGCCAGGCATGCGCTACGCGGTTTTCGCACCGGGCGGCGCCGAGGCCGCGGACGTCGCTCTGAAGTCGGCGCGCTACGCGACGAAGCGGCGCAAGATCGTGTCGATCATCAATGGCTACCATGGCCACGCCGGCCTATCGGTCGCGACTGGTGACGAGCGCTTCTCCAAGATCTTTCTGTCGGATCGGCCAGACGAGTTCATCCATGTCCCCTTCAACGACCTCGACGCAATGGAGGCGGCGCTGAAGGGTCGGGACGTGGCGGGCGCGATCCTCGAGACGATCCCTGCGACCTACGGGTTTCCAATGCCGGCGCCAGGCTACCTGCAGGGGGTCAAGGCGCTCTGCGAGAAATACGGCACCCTCTACATCGCCGACGAGGTGCAGACCGGCTTCATGCGCTGCGGCGAGATGTGGGGCTGGCAGTCGTTCGGCGTGGAGCCGGACCTGTTCATCGCGGCAAAGGGTCTGTCGGGCGGCCTCTATCCGATCGCGGTCTGCATGCTAAGCGAGCGGGCGGGCGGCTGGATGAACGAGGACGGCGCCGCGCACATTTCCACGACGGGCGGCGGCGAGGTCGGCTGCTTCGTGGCCGTGAAGGTGCTGCAGATAATTGAGCGACCGGAAACGCGTGCGAACGTGCGGGCGGTTTCTGAATTCTTCGCCGAAGGGTTCTCCGAGCTGATCCGGCGGCACCCGGATGTCATCGTCGGTCTGCGCCAGCGCGGCACGGTGATGGGCGTGGAGTTCGACCATCCCGAGGGCGCGGTGGCTGCCTCGCGCGGGCTCTACGAGACCGGGGTCTGGGCGATCTTTTCCTCGCTCGACAAGCGGGTGCTGCAGTTCAAGCCGGGCGCGCTGATGAGCCGGGCGCTGTGCGAGGAGGTGCTCGACCGGTTCGACACGGCGATGCCGCGCGTCCGGGCGCTGACCGCGGCGATCGGGCGGGACTGAGCGGCGATGCGGCTCGAACCCGATCTCCGGTTCGGCAACGACGCGATCGGGGCAATGCTCGAGCGGGCGCGGTGGGGGGCCGGCGCCTTCGCTGACCTCGACCGGGAGACGACGCATCGGATCGCAAAGGCGGTGGCCAACGCTGGCCATGCGGCGGCGCAACGCCATGCGGAATGGGCAGTTCGGGAGACCGGCTTCGGGGTGGTCGAGCACGAGCGGCTGATGCAGGAGGAGTGCTCGCGCGGCGTCTTCGAAGCCTCCGCCGGGCAGGATTTCGTCGGTCCGGTGACGGACGAGGACCACAAGGTCGTGCGGCTGGCGCGGCCGGCGGGCGTCATCCTCGCGCTGACGCCGTCCACGAGCCCGATCGCCACACTCTGCTTCAAGACGGTGCTCGCAATGCTGACGAGGAACGCGATCGTGCTGAGCCCGCATCCCCGGGCGAAGGGCTGTTCGACGGATGCGGCGGAGGCGCTGGCGCAGGCCGCGCGGGCAGCGGGGGCCCCGGACGGCGTGATCCAGGTGCTGCGCGAGCCAAGCCTGCCGCTCGCGGAACGGATCATGGGCAACCCGCGCGTCGATCTGATCGTAGCGACCGGCGGGGCGGCGATCGTGGCGGCGGCCTGTAGGTCGGGCCGGCCGGCGCTGGCGGGCGGGCCCGGGAACGCGCCCGTCTTCGTGCATTCGAGCGCCGACGTCGCGGCGGCGGCGAAGCGGATCGTTGCGTCGAAGTCCTTCGACAACTCGATCCTGAGCACGACCGAGTCGGTGATCCTCGCCCACGCGCCGATCGCCGAACGGCTGCTCGCGGCGCTGAAGGCCGAGCAGGCGCACGTTTGCACCGATCAGGAGACGGCGAAGCTGCGCGCCGTGCTGTGGGACGCGGAGGGCGGCTTCAACGTCGAAGGCGCCCTCGGCAAGGACGCCGTGACGATCGGTCAGCTCGCCGGGCTCGCCCTGCCTGCAGAGACGCGCGTTCTGGTGGCGCCGGTGGAGCGGGTGCACCCCGAGGAAGCCTTCGCACGGGAGAAGCTCGCGCCGGTCCTCGGCTTTCTCCGTGTGGCGGATGCGGCGCAGGCGGGCGCCGCGGCGCGGGCGATGACTCGGGCGGGGGGGCGCTACCATTCCGCGGCCTTCCACGGCGAGGACACGGCGGCTCTGGTCGCCTTCGCAAGGGCGACGCCGGCGCTGCGGGTCGCCGTCAACGCGCCGCTGGCGCAGGGCGTCGCGGGGTGCGCCACGGGGCCGGCGATGACGGTTGGCGCAGGCTTCGCCGGCAGTTCGGCGCTGGGCGGGAGCCTGCGGCCGGAGCATCTCGTGAATTGGACCGAGATCGCTTTCGCCGCCAAGGCGCGCATGCCGGCCGAGGTGGACGACGCGCGGCCGTGGCGGGTGGCGCCCGTGCCTCCCGCCGACGCTCCTATCCCGTACAGCCAGGGCAATCCGCCGCGCGGGGTGCGGACGCCGGCGACCGGTGGACAAGGATGACGGCGCAGTGACCGGGTTCGACTGCCGCGATCCTGCCGCGCAGCAGGCGGCGCTGGCGGAGCTTGCCGAGGCAGCGCTGGCGCTCTACCCGCTGGGCGGATCGCCTCGCGCGACGCTCATCAACCTGTCGGAAAACGCCACCTTTCGGGTCGACGGCGCCGCCAACGGCAGGCGCTATGCGCTGCGGATCCATCGCCAAGGCTATCACAGCCGCGAGGCGATCGCATCGGAGCTTGCGTGGGCGCAGGCGCTGCGACGTTCGGCGATCGTGACGACGCCGAACCCGACGCCGGGGCGCGACGGCGCGCTGATCCAGGCGATGGCGCATCCGTCGATGGACCGGCCGCGCGACGTCGTGCTGTTCGACTGGGAGGCGGGCGTCGAGCCAGAGATCGGCGACGACCTCGACGGACCGTTCGAGACGCTCGGCGCGGTGACCGCGCGGATGCACGGCCATGCGCGGAAGTGGCGGCGGCCCGAGGGGTTCACCCGGCTGACCTGGGACTTCGAGTCGAGCCTCGGCGAGGATGCGCCACACTGGGGGCGCTGGCGCGACGGCATGGGGCTCGACGCGGCGAAGACGGTGATGTTCGGCCGCACGGCGGACCTGATCGAGCGGCGGCTCGCGGCCTATGGCAATGGGACGGAGCGGTTCGGGCTGGTCCATGGCGACCTCAGGCTCGCGAACCTGCTGATCGACGGCGATGCGGTGAAGGTCATCGACTTCGACGACTCCGGCTTCGGCTGGTTCATGTACGATGCGGCGACGCCGGTCTCGTTTTACGAACACGAGCCACGGGTTCCTGCGTTGATCGACGCCTGGGTGCGCGGCTACCGCAGCGTGGCGCCGCTCGCCCCGGAGGACGAAGCGGAGATCCCGACCTTCGTGATGCTGCGCCGGCTGTTGCTGGTCGCCTGGATCGGATCGCACAGCGAGACCGAGCTCGCCCGGTCGATGGGGGTGGACTACACCGAGGGGACGTGCGCGCTCTGCGAGGGGTACCTGAGCCGGTTCGGCTGAAGCCGCTGATCCGGTGCGAAAAATTCGATACACACGGCATGCACGGCCCATGCGCATTCCGTATGCATGAATTGCGGCTTGCCGCGGATTTCAGGCCGAAGCGAGGGCCTCGAGCGACTCGGGCAGGATCTGGCCGCCGTCGACGATGATCGTCTGGCCGGTGACGTAGCCTGCCTCCTTCGAGGCGAAGTAGAGCGCGGCGTGGCCGATGTCCTCGACCGAGCCAATCCGCTTCAGCGGGATCGAGGCGGCCATGCTCGCCTCGTAGTCCGCGCCGAGATCGGCCAGGCCCTCGGTCCTGATGTTGCCGGGCATCACCGCGTTGACCGTGATGCCGTACTTCGCGACCTCCATGCAGGCGGTGCGCATGAAGCCGAGCTGGCCTGCCTTGGTAGCACCATAGTGGGTCCAGCCCGGATAGCCGGTGACGGGGCCGGTGATCGAGGAGGTGAGGACGATCCGGCCCTGGTCGGACTTCTTGAGCCACGGCAGCGCCGCCTTCACGGAGAGGAAGGTCCCCTTAAG
>Ga0105046_10008113_pt1 | contig 16508 bp, 11 predicted proteins | sample MAT03_FD_78385 | JGI IMG/M metagenome (GOLD analysis project Ga0105046, IMG submission 78385) | Freshwater microbial communities from Lake Fryxell liftoff mats and glacier meltwater in Antarctica - MAT-03 (megahit assembly) | ecosystem: Environmental > Aquatic > Freshwater > Ice > Liftoff...
GCGGGCCTCGGCGATGAAGTCTTGGACGGGGCCGATCTGGAGTTTGAGCAACGAGGAGTTCATAGCACTAAGCCGAAACCGTCATTTGCCTGCCCGCTGCCGGGCGTGTCGGGGGAGGGGGCCGCGTGGAGGCTGCGAGGGCAGCGCGAGTTGGTTCCTTTGCGTTCGGCCCGGAACTCCTGACCGGCGACCAGAGAAATCCCGTGCGGCAGGTTGTGCCGAGGGCGGGCGAGTTTGCGTTTCCAAAGGTTCATGGCTGGGGTTGGGCTTGGCGTGAGCGTGCGGAGGGTAATCACTTTGGCGAAGTTGGCTGCCCATTTGTTGTCAATCTCTCCACATTTCTTGGGCACTGTTGGTTCAGACCCGCAAGTCTGGGCGGCCTCGCCCGCCAGCCCGGCGGCCGCGTGCGGACGCCCGCGCCCCGTCCCGCGGCGCGCCTTCTTCGGCTCCAGTTCACTTCCACGGGCGGCGGTTTCCCGGCCACCCGGCCACCCGCTTCCCGACGCTCCTGCCCAGCCGCGGAACGAATTCCACATCACCAGCCGCAGAACTTCTGAGCCGCGTGGGGAAATGACGAGGACGAGGAATGACGCTGGGCCCATGTCGGTGGCCACGGACCGCGACGGTTTCCTCTGGACCAGCCCCAGCAAGGTCCCCCAAGCCGGCGGTCTCCTCCGGTAGCGGTAGCGTACTGGTTGGGAAAGCGCGGCGTGCTTCGCCATGTCCAGCGGACGCAGCCGCGCCCTGACCCAGCCGGCTGCGCCTGCCCAAGCAGTGCGCTGCGCTACCGGTTTCCCCCTGTTCCCCCAAAGCCGCGCGCGTCGGCACCCGCGCTGCCGTTACAGCGCTGGCGATACCCGGGTCCGGGCCGGGCTGGGACCTGTCATGCAGCCCCCCGGTGTCCACTCGGGCAGCGCCTCGCGACCGAGAAAAAGTTCCTCGTCATCCCGCTTCCGTGGATCGTCATGGAATCCCACCGCCGCCAGCGCGGTCGGGCTTTGCTGGTGCATGATCCGCCATTGGCCGTAAGTCTTCGTCTGGCCAAGCTGGAAGCGGCGGGCCTCCAGGTGCGCCTCGATGCCCGCCTCCAGTCCGAAGTCAGTCCGCGTTTGCTCGCACCACTCGCAAAAGGACGCCAGCAGCGCCGGAAGCTGCTGCGGGTGGTCCCCGCCAGCCGGCCGGGCCGCCGCGAAAAACAGCAGTTCGAGCGCGTCCGCGCCATGTTTGAGGTGCTGCCGCGCGGCCTGCTCGTCGGAGCGGCCCCAGTGGCTCTGCCGGTGCCCCGCGTAGGTCTCGGCGGTGAACGGTTGGTGCCCGGTGAGCGGGTCGGGTGCGGTGAGCGGGCCGCGCTTGCGCAGCAGCGCGTCCGCTTCCACGCCGGTGGCGAAGGCGATACGCCGGGCAAACTGACGCGAGAGGTGGTTGCGGCCGATTTCCCAGCTCGCCACCGCATCCTTCGAGACGCCCACCAAGGCCGCAAACTCCCCCTAGTTGAGGCCGATGGTCTTCCGCAGCTCCCGAATGGGTTGGTAGGGCTTGATTTTTTGCATTGTATGAAGCGAAACAAATGCACTTTCTCGATTGGGTCGTCAACCTTGATCTGAAACTGTAGCTAATCAATATACTACAACAGACAATGAAACCTCAAACCAAGCCCGTCGCCCCGCCCGCAACGCTCGTGGCTTCCACCCTCAGCGCGGCCCCGCCTCCCTCTCCGCCCCGCTCGGGGAGAGGGACTGAGGGCACTGCCGTTGAATTAAGGATTGAGAGACGGAAGAACTGGCCGGTCTTGATCTTAATCGGTCTCTTAATCTTACGCTTTCCCGGCCGGTTCCTGAGGCGATTAAGACGAAGATTACGATTAGGAAACCGAGCCGCGGGCTTATTTCAATGGCAGTGGGGACTGAGGGTGAGGTGTCGCTCGCAACTTCCAACCCTCAGCCAACAACGCTGCCGGCCCCACTTCCATCTCCGCGCCGACTGGTGGGTACGGTCGTTGAAATGAGCGACACGAGGGCGAAGGCTGCGATGGTTTCTCCCTCTGCCGCGACAGCGACGACAATCGCTACATCCTGGACGAACACGCCGCGCGCAACTGAGTGCCCGCGCGCCATGCCGAAGCCATCAGGACCATGCCGGCCCGGCACAGCTTCCCCTCGGAATCCCGCTGCTTGAGCCGGCACGCCGAGCCATTCCGCCCGCTCGAGGTCCGGGATCTTCGATGGTTCGCCGCCGGCACGGACGTCTTCGCCCGCCAAAGCGACGGCCTCACCATCGCCAAACAATATGCCGACCTCGACCTGCGCCTGCGCCCGGCCAACACCGACCGCGTTCACGGGTGGGCTGAAGTCCTCAAGCGCCTCGGGGACCAGGAGGCTTCCCTCCGCCCCAGCCTCTTCATCCATCGCCGATGGGAGCGGTTGGTGGATTGCCTGCCCGCGCTCCAGCACGATCCCACCCGTCCCGAGGACGTCCTGAAAGTGGATCCGTACGACGTCGGCATCGGCGGGGACGATGCCGCCGACTGCCTGCGTTACTTGGTTGCCACCAAGATTCCCATGGTCTAGCAGCGCAAATTGCTGGCCTGGCGACTCGACCCAGGCCTCGCGGAGTTCACGGTGGGCGACGGGCTGCAGGTCGGCTGACAGCCCACTCATGGCCGGGTTCCCGGCGGCCTCGCTGCGACCCGTGCTTAATGATGGGGAACCGGAGAATGGGATCCCGCGAACCGGTTTTGCGCTGCGCAAAATATGCAGGGTGCAATCTTGACGCCCGCGGCGCACTTCGGTAGCGTCGGCGGCTGACAGGTCAATAATTGCCGGGCAGGACCCGGCCGACAAAGTCGGAAGATTACCATCTGCCGACTTTTTTATTCCCCCGATGGGGGCCGAACCGACGACTATGAACGCAGATTTCCTTGCTGTAATCGAATTCTGGGAGCGCGAGAAGGGCATCAGCCGCGATGTCCTGATCGGTGCCGTACAGGAATCGCTGCTGGCCGCCGCCAAGAAAGCGGTCGGTCCGGCGCGGGAATTGCGCGTCAGCATTGACCCCAAGAACGGAGAGATTCGCGCCTTCGCCCGCCTCGTGGTATCCGAGCGGGTCATCTCCAAGCACGACCAGATTTCCCAGTTCGACGCCCGCCGCCAGAAGCCGGACGCCCAGATCGGCGAGGAGTTGGAGGTCGAAGTCACCCCGGCCGATTTCGGTCGCATCGCTTCCCAATACGCCAAGCAGACGATCATCCAGCAGATTCGCCGGGCGGAGAAGGCGCTCATTTTTAAGGAATTCAAGGATCGCGTCGGCGACATCGTCAGTGGCACCGTGCGGCGATTTGAGCGTTCCGATGTGGTGCTGGACCTCGGCAAATATGAGGCCATGCTGCCCAACCGCGAGCGCGTCTCCACCGAGGAATACCAGATCGGCGAGCGCATCCGCTGCTACGTCAAGGCCGTCGAAGAAGGGCCGCAGGGGCCGGAGATCATTCTCAGCCGTTCGGACCCGCGGTTCGTCCTGAAGCTCATCACGCTGGAGGTTTCCGAGATCAACGACGGCACCATCGAGATCAAGGGCATCGCCCGCGAGCCGGGTTTCCGCTCCAAGCTCGCCGTGCATACCCGCGATGAGAAGGTGGACCCGGTCGGCGCCTGCGTCGGGATGCGCGGGCAGCGGGTGAAGAACATCGTTCGCGAGCTGAACAACGAGAAGGTGGACATCATCCGGTGGTCGTCCGACATCAAGACCTTCATCGCCAACGCGCTGGCTCCGGCCAAGCTGAAGGCCTTCGAGGTGGACGAGACCAACCGCCGCGTCCGCATCCTGGTCAGCCCGGACCAGTTGTCGCTGGCGATCGGCAAGAAAGGCCAGAACGCCCGGCTCACCTCCAAGCTGACCGGTTGGCACGTGGACATTGACGAGGAAGTGGTCGTGGCGAAGGACTTCGCCTCGCAGGTGGCCCAGGCGGTCACGGCGATGGCGGCCATTCCCGGGGTCACGCCGGAGCAGGCCGACGCGCTGGTTCACGCCGGCATCACCAGCGTGCAAGATTTGCTCCAGGCGGAGGAAGGTGATTTGGCCGGCATCACGGCCATCGGCGATCAGGCGGCAAGCGTTCTCGCGTCGGCTCGCGCCGAGTCAGAACGGCGGGCCGCCAAAGACAGCGGCGCAGCCCCCACGGTTTGAAGTTTGCGGACTGACTCCCGCCACCGGGTGGTGGGAAACTGAATTTTTATGCCCGTCCGAGTTTACGAGATTGCGAAAAAATTTGGCCTCGACAGCAAGGTAGTGCTGGCGAAGGCCAGGGAGTTGGGCATTACCAACCTCAAGGCCGCCTCGAGCACCCTCGACAAGATCACCGCCGAATGGTTCGAGGAAAAGCTGGCCGGTTCCTTGCCGAAGCCAGTCGCCGCACCGGTGGTGCCGCCGGAGGTCGTGGTCATTTCCGCGCCGCCCGCTCCCGTGGAGCCGCCGACGGAGCTGACGCCGATCACGATCCTCGACACCCCGGCCCCCGTCCCGGAGCCGCCCCCGTCCGCGCCGCCAGTCGAGGAAGCCCCCCCCGCGTCCCCGCTCGAAGTCGCCCCCACGCCGTCGGAGCCAGCCGTCCAAGAGTCGGTCGCTGCCGCCCCCGTCGCCCCGCCCCCGGCCCCCGTCGAGGCCCCGGCCCCGCCGGCTGCACCCATTGCGCCGCCGCCGCCGCCGCCCGCGCCAAAAATGGGCGATCTCGTCGGACGCATCCAGCTTCCCACCCGGCCCCGGCCCGCGGAGAAAACTCCGCCTGCCAAGGCTACCGCGCGTCCCGAGCCGCAGCGCGGGCGCTTCGATCAACGCGGCCGGCAGGATCAGCAACGGGGTGCCCGCCCCGGTGCCCCAGCCGCTCGTTTCGCCGGCCCGGCTGGACGCATGTCCGGTCCGCCCGCGAAGACCGGCGGCCAGTCCGCCGCCCCCCGCTTCGTCGCGCCTTCGACCGGCGAAATCATCACGCACAAAGGCCCCATCGTCGTGCGCGACTTGGCCGACCGGCTCAGCCAGAAGCCGTTCAAGATCATCGCCGACCTCATGGGCATGGGTGTCTTTGCGAACGTCAATCAGATGATTGACGAGACGACGGCCCAGCGCGTCTGCGCCACCTACGGTTTTCGTTTCGAGTCCGAGAAGCGGCATAAGGATCTGCACCCCACCGTCGTCTCCGTCAAACCCAAGGCGGTGGACGACGAGGACAAGCCCGAGACGCTGAAACTACGCGCCCCGGTCGTGACCATCATGGGTCATGTGGACCACGGCAAAACCACCCTGCTCGACGGGATCCGCAAGGCCAACGTCGCGGCGGGCGAATCCGGCGGCATCACCCAGCACATCGGCGCCTACACCGTCACCGTCCCGCATCCGGAGAAGAAGGGCGAATTGCGCCAGATCACCTTCCTAGATACCCCTGGCCACGCCGCCTTCAGTGCCATGCGCGCCCGCGGCGCGAACGTCACCGATATCGTCGTGCTCGTCGTCGCAGCCAATGATGGCGTGATGCCGCAAACGCTCGAAGCCCTCAGCCACGCCAAGGCCGCCAAGGTCCCCATCCTCGTCGCCGTCAACAAGATTGACCATCCCAACTCCAACCCCATGAAGGTCCGCCAGCAGTTGCAGGACCGCGGCCTTGTGCCCGACGACTGGGGCGGCGACACCATCTACGTGGACGTCTCGGCGCTCCAAAAGGTGGGCGTGGAGAAGCTTTTGGAAATGCTTTTGCTCCAGGCCGACATCCTTGAGTTGAAGGCCAATCCCGACCGCCGTGCCGTCGGCAACGTCGTCGAGTCCGGCATCGAACCGGGCGGCCCCGTCGCCACCGTGCTCGTGCGCAAAGGCACCCTGCGCACCAGCGACGTGGTCATCTGCGGCCAGTATTTCGGCAAGGTTCGCGCCCTCATCAACGAGGAAGGCGAGCGGCTCAAAGTAGCCGGTCCTTCCGTCGCCGTCCGGATGCTTGGCCTCAACGGCGTGCCGCCCGCCGGCGAAGAGTTCGTGGTCGTGGCGGACGAAAAATCCGCCCGCCTGCTGGGCGAAGAACGCGCCCAGGCCAACCGCCTGCGCGGCCAGGAAGCCCGCTCCAAGATCACGCTCGAAAACCTCTTCGACACCCTGAAGGCGACCGAAGCCAAGGTGCTCAAACTGGTCGTCAAGGCCGACACGCAAGGCTCCGTTGAAGCCATTGTGGACGCCCTCAAGAAGATTGATACCACCAAGGTCGCCCTGGAGATCATTCACAGCGACGTCGGCACCATCACGGAAAACGACGTTGCCCTGGCCTCCGCCTCGACCGCCGTCATCCTTGGCTTCCATACGCGCTTGGATTCCAGCGCCGCCGAGGCCGCCAAGGCCGAGGGCGTGCAGATCAAGCTCTACTCGATCATTTACGAGTTGATTGACCAGGTGCAGGAAGCCATGGCCGGGTTGCTCGACCCGCTCATCAAGGAGGTTGTCATCGGCACTGCCGAAGTGCGCAAAGTGTTCGATCTCTCGAAGGGCTTGCCGGTCGCCGGCTGCATGGTCACCAACGGCCGCATTGCCCGCGGCAAGGTCCGCATCGTGCGCAAGAAACACGTCATCTACGAAGGCGTCACCCAGTCGTTGCGCCGGTTCCAGGACGAAGTCCCGGAAGTCCGTGCCGGCATGGAGTGCGGCATCCGCATCGAAGGCTTCGCGGAAATCCAGGAAGGCGATGTCATCGAGTGCTACGTGTCTGAGAAGGTCGCGGCGAAGCTCTGAGCGGGAGCCGATGATGATTCAGCGCAGGATCAAGCGCCCAAGCGGCAGCCCGTTCCCTGCTTGATCTTAATCTTCCTCTCAATCTCCACCCACCCATGTCCACCCATCGCCTCCAGCGCGTTTCCGAGCTCCTCAAGCGGGAGATTGGCGAATCCATCCGCCGCGAAATCCCCGTGGACGAGGGCGGCCTCATCAGCGTCAACAGCGTGGAAGTCGCCGGCGACCTCCGCCTCGCCACCGCCTACGTGAGCATCCTGGGCGGCGCGGAGCAGAAGAAACGCGGGTTCGCCCTGCTCGAGAAGCACCGTTCCCAAATCCAGGATCACGTCGCCAAAACCGTCATTCTCAAATACACCCCGGTCCTCAAGTTCGAGCGCGACGACTCCCTCGAACGCGGCGACCGCGTGCTCCAGATCATCGAACAACTCGAGCACTCCCCCGAAGCCCCGGCGAAGTAGCCCGCCGCCCGCGCCCGCCCTCCGCCGGTGCCCTCCCGCCTAGTGAAACCTCGCCCCAAGATCATTGACCGCATTCTCGACGGCATCCGCGAGCATCAGACCTTTTGCATCGTCGGCCATGTCCGGCCCGACGGCGACTGCATCGGCTCGCAGCTCGGCCTCGCCCTGGCCCTCCGCGGCGAAGGCAAGACCGTCACCGTTTGGAACCACGATCGCGTGCCCGACAAGCTCGCCTTCCTGGACCCCGACCACGTCTTCCAAAAACCGGCGCGGCACCAGGAATTCGACTGCGTCATCGCCACCGACGCCGCCAGCCTCGAACGCCTCGGCACCGTCGCCAACTGCATCGGCCGGCGCAAGCTCCTCGTCAACATTGACCACCACGCCAGCAACACCCGCTTCGGCGACATCAACTGGGTTTCCGCCCACGAGCCTTCCACCGGCGAGTTGATCTACAAGCTGCTCACCGCTGCCCGCTGGCCCATCACCAAGCCCATTGCCGACTGCCTCTTCACCGCCGTCTCCACCGATACCGGCTCGTTCCAGTATCCCACCACCACGCCTGGCACCTACCATGTCGCTGGCAAACTCGTCGCCCGCGGGGCGAACCTGGAGAAGATTTGCGACGAGGTGTACCAGAGCCACCCGCTCTCCCGCGTGAAGCTGCTCAAGCACCTTTACGCCCAGTTCAAGCTGACGGACAAGGACCGCATCGCCTATTGCTGGCTGAAGAAAAAAGACTTCGCCCGCGCCGACGCCGCCTGTGACGAGGCCGAGGGCCTGATTGACCACATCCGCGACATCGCCCCGGTCGTCATCGCCTGCATCTTCGAGGAACTCGAGGCTGACCTCACTCGCATCAGCCTGCGCTCCAAACACAGCGAGCTGAACGTCAACCAGATCGCGGCGCAGTTTGGCGGTGGCGGCCATCCGGCAGCGGCGGGCGCGCGCATTCGGGGCACCCCGCTCTCGACCCAGCGCCGCGTCGTCGCCGCCCTCAAAAAGGCGCTCCAGCAGGCTTTACCCAAATGATCGAACTCACTCCACTCGACGGCGCGCTCCTCGTGGACAAGCCCGCGGGGCCGACTTCGCACGACGTCGTGGCCGCCATCCGCCGCCGCTTCGCCCTCAAGAAAGTCGGCCATTGCGGCACGCTCGACCCCAACGCCACCGGCCTGCTCATCATCGTGCTCGGCCGCGCCACCAAGCTCTCGGAGAAGCTCATGGGCGACGACAAGGTTTACGAGGGGAGCATCGAGTTTGGCGTTACCACCAACAGCTACGACGTGGACGGCGAGATCCTCGAGACGAAGCCGGTGCCACCGCTCACCCTCGACCAACTCAACGAAGCGGCCACCAGCTTTGTCGGCGACCTCATGCAAACGCCGCCGATGGTCAGCGCCGTGAAGAAGGACGGCGTGCCGCTCTACAAGCTCGCCCGCAAAGGCATCGAAGTGGAGCGTGCGGCGCGGCTCATCCATATCTACAGCTACAAGTTCAGCAGCTACGAGGCACCGGTCGGCCACTTCCGCGTCGCCTCCACCAAGGGCACTTACGTCCGCAGCCTCGCGCATGATCTGGGGCAGAAGCTCGGCTGCGGCGCGCACTTGAAAACCCTCCGCCGCGCCGTCTCTGGCAACTTCGATGTCTCCCAAGCCCTGCGGCTGGAAACCATTCTAACGCTCACCTCCGCCGAATTGGAAAAGCGGGTTATCCCGTTCCTTAGGCTGGCGGCGGGTGAATCGGCGTAGGCGAGGGCGTCTTGCGTAGCGCGGGTTGCGTGGGCCGTCATCATTCGCACCCAGCATCCGGCATCTGGCATCTGGCATCTGGCATCCGGCATCCGGCATCTGGCATCTGGCATCCGGCATCCGGCATCTGGCATCTGGCATCTGGCATCTGGCATCTGGCATCTGGCATCCGGCATCTGGCATCCGGCATCTGGCATCTGGCATCTGGCATCCATCCTCACGTCTCACGTCTCACGTCTCACGAATCATCCGCCCCCCATGCTCCTCCACCACCTCACCGAACTCGCCCCTGCCGGCCGCCCTGTGTGCGCCGCCATCGGCATGTTCGATGGGGTGCATCTGGGGCATCAGCACATTCTGCGGGACACCGTTGCTGCGGCCCGGGAGGGCGGTGGGATTTCGCTCGTCATCACCTTCGACCGCCATCCCGCGGCCATCGTCGCACCCAGCCGGGTGCCGCAACTGCTCCAGCCGTTGACCGCGCGCCTCGCAGCGCTCGCTGCCCTGCAACCCGACGCCCTCTGGCTGATCCGCTTTGACGAGGCGTTCAGCCGGAAGACCGGAGCAGAATTCATTCGCGAACTCGTCCGGGACGCCGGCCCGCTGCGGCGCGTGTGCGTCGGGGAGAATTTCCATTTTGGCCATCAGCGCTCCGGCAACGCTGTGCGGCTGCGGCAGTGGGGCGCGGAGTTTGGCTTTGCCGTGGAAGTCGCTGCGCCCGTGCAGTTCGAAGGCCAGCCCATCAGCAGCACGCGCATTCGCGACACCGTCCGCCGGGGCGACTTCGCGGGGGCGGCGCGCTTGCTCGGTCGTGCCTACGAGCTGTCCGGCATCGTCATCCGCGGTGAACAAGTGGGCCGCCAACTCGGCTTCCCCACCGCCAACCTCGACGTGCCCGGCCTCGTCCTGCCGCCCCACGGCGTTTATGCCACGCGCGTGGTGGTGAACGGGCGGAAACTTCCCGGTGTGACGAATCTCGGTCTGCGTCCCACGCTGCGGCAGGCGCAACCCACACTCCACGTCGAGACGCACCTCCTCGATTTCACCGGCGACCTCTACGGTCAGGAAATCGCCCTGCGCTTTGTCGCCCGGCTCCGCGACGAGCAGCACTTCCCCTCGCTAGTCGAGCTGCGCGCCCAGATCGGTCGTGACGTAGCCGCGGCGCGGGAGCTTCTGTGTGGCACCGGCGTCGCGCCGTCAGATCGCAGTGCAACTAGTTAGCTCCGGGTCACGAACGCGTCCGCCAGCAACGCGAGCCGGTTCTACCGGCTGGCAATTCGGTGGCAACTCTGAAACCGTCTTCACGCGATGATGAAATCCGGAGTCCAAAGTTCGAAATCTACCAGCAGCCCGGGTTCCGTTGTGCGAACGGGCGCACCGTTGGTCGGTAGCTGTGGACAGCAATCCGCGCCATTCTCATCGGTTAGCCGGTCACTCGCGGGCACTCGTACGCGCTCGGCACTCGGATTTGCGCCGACTGACGTCGGCGGCTACGGAGTGCCTCCCGGGCCCGCACTGAAGCCGACATTCGGATTTCGGGCTTCGGATTTCTTTCGGGTTTCGGCTTTCGGATTTCGGATTTCCGTCCTCACCCTCGGGTTCCTCGCGACCGTGGCGGCCATCTCCAGGCCTGCTGCCTTCGCCGCCCAAACCGACTGGCTGCTCGAGCCTGCTCCGTTCAAAGCCCAGGTCACACCCAGCGCCGACGGCCGCGAGGTTACCTTGGACAATGGCCTGGTGCGCCGGGTTATCCGCCTTGCGCCCAACGCCGCCACGGTCGCCTACGACAACCTGATGACCGGCGAGTCCGTCATCCGCTCGGTGCGGCCGGAGGCGCAGGTCCAACTCGACGGCGTGAAATACGACGTGGGTGGTTTGGTTGGGCAGCCGGTGCATAACTACCTCGACGCCGCGTGGCTGGACAAATTGCAGGCCGAGCCAGGCGCGTTCCGCTTCACCGGGTTCAAGACCGGTCGGACAGCGGAGCGTTTTCCGTGGAAGAAGCGCCGCGAGTGGATGCCGCAGGACCTGCCATGGCCGCCGCCGGGCGTGTCGCTGACACTCGAGTTCGCCGCGCCCGAAGGTTTCGGCGAGGCCGCGCGACCGATGAAGTTGTTGCTCGCCGACGACTTCACCAAACTCGCGCCGGAGTGGACGGTGTCGTTGAGCAAACGCCACGAGCGGACCTCTTTCCAGAACGAGGGCAAGGTTGGTGAGATCATGGCCCAGGCGAACAACTTCGCGTTCGCCGAGCGCCCGTGGCCCGCCGGCGCTCGCGCCGTGCAGTGCCTCGTGGACCCCGGCACGGATCGCGGCGCGAGTTGGGGACCGGGCCTGGCATTGGTGTTTCCCGAGGGTGTGGTGAAGTTCAACCTGCGCCCGGAGCGCGGCTGCTTCGGGGTCGCGGCCAGCGGCGGCGAGGGCGAGCACGGCAAGCTCGAACCGGGCAAGGCTTACGTCCTGCGCATGACGCTCGGCGCGGGCTGGGTTGTCTGCGCAGCCTCGCTCGATGGGAAGGCTTGGGAGAAGATCACCGAGACGCGCATGGCTGGCACGCCTACGGCAGTGCGTGTCGGCAAGATGAACAAGGAGGGCGGGTCGAGTGACTTCTCCGAGAACGGCTCGCTCGAGCGGTGCCGCGTGGCGGAGTTTCGAATTCTTGGCGCGCCCGCACCGACGCCCGAAGCTGCGGCGGGCAAAGGCGTCACGGTCGAAGTCCACTATGAGCTGTACGACGGGATTCCTTTGCTCAGCAAATGGATCGTCGTGCGCAACGAGACGGACAAGCCGGTGCGCCTAAACTCGTTCATTTGCGAAATCCTCGCCGCCGTCGAGCCGGAGTCCATCGTGGACGATTCGCCGACGTGGCAGTTGCCGAACTTGATGGTCGAGACGGATTACACGTTCGGTGGCATGTCGGGGCCAAATCACAGCGCCGGCGTGCATTGGGTCGCCGACCCGCTTTACAGCTCGCAGGTGAACTACAACCGCCAGACGCCGTGCCTGCTGGAGTGCCGGCCGCCGCTAGGGCCGGATCAGTTGATCGCGCCGGGCGGGAGCTTCAAGAGCTTTCGCGCCTTCGAGTTGGTGCTGGATTCCACTGACCGCGAGCGGCGGACGCTGGCCTTGCGCCGCATGTACCGCACAGTCGCGCCGTGGGTGACGGAAAACCCGGTGCTCATGCACGTCCGCAGCGCGCGGCCTGACGCGGTGAAGCTGGCGATTGACCAGTGCGCGGAAGTCGGCTTCGAGCTGGTGATCCTGACCTTCGGCAGCGGTTTCAATTTCGAGAGCCGCGACCCGAATTACCAAACGGCCATCAAGGAACTCGCCGATTACGGGCGATCGAAAGGCGTCGCGCTGGGTGGTTACTCGCTGCTCGCCAGTCGCGGCGCGGCCACCGGCGCGGATAATACGCAGGGCGTGCCGGCCCGTTTCGGCGTGATGCCCTGTCTCGGCGCGGCGTGGGGCAGCAATTACCTCGCGCAGTTGAAGGAATTCATGGCCTTCGCCGGCCTGGGCGTGCTGGAACACGACGGCTCTTATCCCGGCGACCAGTGTGCCAGCACCAATCATCCCTTCCACCGCGGCCTCGACGATTCGCAATGGGTGCAGTGGAAGGCGATCACCGACCTCTACCAATGGTGCTGCGCCAACGGCATCTATCTCAACATCCCCGACTGGTATTTCCTCAACGGCGGCACCAAGACCGGTATGGGCTATCGCGAAGTGAACTGGTCCTTGCCGCGCGCTTACCAGGAAATCATCGAGCGTCAAAACATCTTCGACGGCACTTGGGAAAAGACGCCCAGCATGGGCTGGATGTTTGTCCCGCTGACCGAGTATCAAGGCGGCGGCGCGGCGGCGACTATCGAGCCGTTGAAGGATCATCTGCCGCATTACGAACAGCGCCTGGCTAATCTCTTCGGCGCCGGCGTGATGGCCTGTTACCGCGGCCCACGCCTCTTTGACACCGACGAGACAAAAGCCGTGGTGAAGCGCTGGGTGGATTTCTACAAGCAGCACCGCGCGATCTTGAACTCGGACCTCATTCACCTGCGCCGCGCCGATGGCCGCGACCTTGATTACATCCTGCATGTCAACCCGGCCGGCAAGGAGAAGGGTCTGCTCATGGTCTATAACCCGCTGGACCGCGAGGTAAGAAAACCGCTCACGATCCCACTCTACTACACCGGCTTGAAGGACAAGACTGCGGTTCGCGAGCGGGATGGCAGCCCGCAGAGTTTCACCTTGAACCGGGACTATTCCATTGAGTTGCCGGTCACCGTGCCGGCGCATGGTGTCACTTGGTTTGTGTTCGAGTAGCCCGCCAGTCAGACCGATCATGGAAAAACTATCATTCGATCTGAGCGGTAGGTTGCCACGCTGCCGGCAGTGGCATGGCGCGCAGTTGGGTAACCCATGAAACACGACCTACGCTCCACGGCCGCCCGCTTTCAAATCCAGGGCGACTTCCAGGCCGCTTCGCTTTATGGCAGTGGTCACATCAACGACACCTATGCCGCGACGTTCGATCAGGCCGGCACGCCGGTGCGCTACATCCTTCAGCGCATCAACCACCATGTGTTTAAGCACCCGGTCGCGCTCATGGAGAACGTTGAGCGCGTCACCACCCACCTCCGGCGCAAGCTCGCCGCCGCGGGCGCGAACCAGATCAGCCGCCGGGTGCTCACCTTGCTACCGGCGCGCGATGGCAAGTCCTGGTACGCCGACGCCAACGGCAACTATTGGCGCTGCTACCTGTTCATCGAGCGGGCGAAGACTTACGACCTGATTGAGACGCCGCAGCAGGCCACCGCCGCCGCGCGCGCGTTCGGCGAATTTCAGACCCTGCTGGCCGACCTGCCCCCGCCGCGCCTGCACGACACTGTGCCGGATTTCCACCACACACGCCGCCGCTATGACGCCTTGCTCCGCACCATCGAAGCGGACGCCTGCAACCGCGCTGCGAGTGTGCAGCCCGAGATCAACTTTGCCCTCCGCCGGGAGCCAATGGTGGACGTGCTGCTCGATGCGCAGGCCAGGGGCCTCTTCCCCGAGCGCGTCACCCACAACGACACCAAACTAAACAACGTGATGCTCGACGATGCCACCGGCGAAGGCATCTGTGTCATTGACCTCGACACCGTGATGCCGGGCCTGGCGCTCCATGATTTCGGCGACATGTGCCGCTCCGCGTGCCGGCCAACCGTGGAGGACGAGCGCGATCTGTCCAAAGTGGCGGTGAGGATGGATATCTTCGCGGCGCTGGTGCGTGGCTACCTGGCTTCGGCGGGTGGATGTCTCACCGCGGCTGAACGCGAGCACCTCGCCTGCTCGGCTGAATTGATCACCTTCGAAGTTGGCCTCCGCTTCCTGACCGACTATCTGGAGGGCGATCGGTATTTCAAGACGCACCGGGAAGGTCAAAATGCGGACCGCGCCCGCGTGCAATTCACGCTCGTTGAGTCGTTCGCAAACCACGCTGAAGCCATGCAGCGAGCCATCCTGAAAGTCAGCGATTCACCGGAACCTGCACCAAGCTTCGGACTGCGACCTGTAAGCTCAATTCACGCTCTATGAGCCTGTTGGGAAACTCGCTTCCCACTGTAGGCGCCGACGTGAGCAGGCGGGTTTCTAATTGCCGCCAAGCGCCTTCTTACGTCGGCGCCTACAGTGAGAAGTCTTGGACACGCTCAATAGTTTGACACCGCCCAGCGGAGTTGCGAGCTGAGTCAGCTCGCCAATCCATCCTATCTCAGCACCCTTGCCGAAGCGTGGTTTGGCAAGGGTGATTGCGCCAGGGCCATCGCGACTGACGAAGAGGCGATCCAGCTTGGCCAACCCGGCGTCAGCTTTGCTGGCAGCCTGAAATACCTCCAACGCCGGCTCGGAGTCTTCAAAGCCGCGCAGCAGAAGCCAGCCGGGATTCCGCCGGGCAATTAGGTTCTTCCGTCCCTGCCCGCCTGAGCGAACGGTTGGCCAACCTCCCAGCTTGGAGCAGGCAAGCCGCCGGTACCGGTCGGCCAGGTGCCGCGCCGAAGCGCAGACCCAGCTTCACAGAAGCGGACCGGGAGCTTCGCGCGAACCCTTTCGGGCGCGCGGTTCACCGACTCGGCGCACTTCAAACCGGGACGACTCGCCCGCCTTTGCGCCCCCTGGGATGCGGCGACCTGTCGCCGCCTTTTTGTCCGGGCGACTAGTCGCCCGCGACGGCAAAACGACTCTCCGTCTCCACAAACGCGCCGCTGGCCGGCCAGCCGGGAAGCCGATGCTGAAGCAACCCGCAGACCGCTTCTGGCGGCAGACCCGCCGCCCGGCTCCTCCGGAAGAGAGGACAAGAAATGCCAAGCAATTGCCAATAACTGTGTAGCTGTTTGGGTAGCGGTTCGCCGGCCTTTCTGGTTGATTCATCACCTTCTTCGGTGGGGCTGCTTCGCGCGCGGTGGAATTCGGGCAAGGAAGTGGCAGCCACGCCGGGGGCGAAATCCAAATACTGACCATGAAAACACTCCGCCTCTTCGCAGCCAACACTATCCTGGCGTACATCCTGTTCGCGTCCACTTCCGCCCACTCCGGCGTCACCGTCATCACGCATGGCTGGCAGCCGGGCCAAAGTTACCCCGGCTGGGTGGACATGATGGCCCAAGCCGTGACCAATATCGCCGGAGATCGGGGCTTGAAAACAACTTGGTACCACATCCGCGTCTTCGACAGTGGTTCCGGGATCACGTCCAGTATCGAGCGCAAGCCCGATGCGGCCACCGCGCCGGAGGGCGAAATCGTTGTCACGGTGGATTGGGCAGGGCTCAGCAACCACCTACTCGCTGGCGGAGGTATTACCACTGACCAAGTTGCTTATGAACTCGCCGCGAAGCTGCGCGAACCCAAGTCCACTATTGGCCTCGCGCTGCCGCTCGCCGCGCTGCCGTTGCATCTCGTTGGTCACAGCCGCGGTGCCTCAGTGATGGCTGAAACTGCGCACCTGCTGGGCAAGAGCGGTGTCTGGGTTGATCACCTGACCACCCTTGATCCGCATCCCCTGACCGCGCCCGACCTTGGCGTTTTCCCTGACGGTTTTCAACCCCCAGACCCGCCCATGCACCTCTATGACAACGTGGTTTTTGCCGATAATTACTGGCGCGAAGACAACTTCCCCAGTCCCGGTGACTTCAATGGCCAAACCATTCCTGGTTTACAGGATGTTCGGCTTCTGGAGCAGATTCTCAGCGGAGTAGGCAGCATTTCCGAGCATGCTGACGTCCATACTTGGTATCATGGCACCATAGGTCGGGCAGGCAATTACCCAACCTCGGACGGCGATGTTTCCATCACCGACGCTTGGTATGTTTTGCCCCACCCGGCCCGCGACGAGGGCGGCTTCGCTTACAGCCAGCTCGCGTACCATGGCCTCGCCAAGCGCAACATCCTCCACTTCGCCATTTCCAAGAGTCATGGTGGCATCGCCTCGCGATTGACGCCCGACCGAGGAGGAGGCAGCCAATGGGCCAACATCGAAGCCATTCACCTCCCGGCGTCA
>Ga0105046_10008117_pt1 | contig 16505 bp, 15 predicted proteins | sample MAT03_FD_78385 | JGI IMG/M metagenome (GOLD analysis project Ga0105046, IMG submission 78385) | Freshwater microbial communities from Lake Fryxell liftoff mats and glacier meltwater in Antarctica - MAT-03 (megahit assembly) | ecosystem: Environmental > Aquatic > Freshwater > Ice > Liftoff...
GTCTTCATGCTGGTCGCGAACCAGGTGGCCTTGGCGCTCAGCCTCGGAGTAGTGATCGTCCTGCACCAGGGTACCCCCGGTAACCTCTTCGAACGAGTTGCGCGTGATGTAACCGGAACTGAACGGCCCGCCAAGCGCATGGGGCCGGGTACAGCAGACCGTCGCCACTCCGTGCGCATGCAGCGAAGCCCGGTCGACCGCACCCCATGAGATCGGCGCTCCGTCGTCGCCCTTCTCGGTGGTCGCTTTCTCGCGAAAAACGGTCTCACCGCCCACGTAGAGTGCGAGGTCGTCACGCATGCGGCTGCGGTGCTCGTGCACGAAGCCGTCCAGACCACCGAAATGGTCGCGATGTCCATGGCTCAGGATCAGACCGTCGATGGTCGCCAGGTCGATGTCGAGCAGGTCGACGTTGCGATTGATGACCTCGGGGGTGTAGCCGAAATCGAGCAGGTAATTGGCGCGTGCCCCGGCCACCGATGAACTGAGGTGGAGCGACAGCCCCCACTCGGCCGCGAAGGTCGATATCTCGCGACCCGGAATTCGCCCGACATGCTCGATCCTGACCATCGGGTGCGACGCCTTGGGCAGAAAGCGCTCATAGCGGGAATCGACCACGACCCGCACCGACAACTCATCGACGACCGGCGCCTGGAAGGGAATCATCGTTTGCACGGCACGCTCCTGTTCATTGAATCGAGACGATTGAGTCCGGCGCACTCAGGCGACAGCGATGGCGCTTCTTGTCCCGGCCATCCGGGCGATGGCATGAACTGCGCGCTCGATCTCGTCTTCAGTGTTGAAAAAGCTCATGGATACACGCAGCGCATCGTCCTTGACGTTGACGATGACGCGCTCCTGTTCACGCAACCGGTCCATGATCCCGGCAGCGTCCGGCACCTTGATGCTGATGATGTGGGCGCGCTGCTGCCAGTCCGTCGGGGTAGTGGTCGCCAGGCCGTGGCGCCCGACCGCACGCAGGCACACTTCACTCAGGTGACGCACCCGCTGCTCGATGTTCTGCAGGCCGATCGAGGTGAGAAAGCGCGCGCCTGCGCGAAGCACCCGGATACCCAGGAAGTTCGGGTTGCCACCTTCGAAGCGGTGGGCAATGCGCATGTAGTCGAACTGACTGTTCACATGCGCCCGGGACGCCGCCGTGCCGGGTGCCGCCGCCGGCTTGACGAATGGCGTACAGACGGTATCGACGAGTTCTTCACGGCAGTAGAGCAGGCCACTGCCGGTAAGGCCGAGCAGGCCTTTATGACCGCCGATGGCAATCATGTCTGCCCCCAGGTCACGCAGCGGCGCGGCGATGATGCCCGCGGCCTGCACCCCGTCGACCACCAGACGCACCCCACGCTCGCGACACGCTGCACCAAGTGCTGGCAGATCGACCCGATAGCCATTGCCGTAGGTAATGTAGGCGGTGGACACCACGCGCGTACGGGCGTCCATCACGTCAAGAAACGCCTGCAGCGGCAATCGCCCCTCGATGTTGCGGGCCAGGCGGATCTCGACGCCCCGGCTCTCCCATTGCTTCCATACCCAGATGTTGGCGACATGCTCCATGTCGGTGAGCACGATGTTGTCACCGGGCTGGAGGGCAAAGGCATGGGCCGCCATGACCAGCCCTTCGGTCGTGTTCTTGGTGAAGGCGATCTCGCCCGGGCTGGCTCCCAGCAAGTCGGCCAGCTCGCTGCGGACATGGGCAACATTGGTCGCCGCCCAGGCATCACTGCCCGCCTCCTGGTAGACATCACGGTAGTACTCCGCGATCGCCTGCTCCTGGCAGCGTGGCGCAATCATCTTGCGCGCCACGTCGAGGTAGGCCCATCGTTCCAGGGTGGGAAACTCCGCTCGAAGCGCGGTCCAGTCGTTTATTGGCATAGGGAATTCATCCGGCTACGCGCTCCAGTTAGCGCATGGGCGATTGTCCAGCCACATTAGCCGATTGACAAGATCCGATGGCGCCTGACTGGCGCTGCAGGTCAACGGCTGCGGATGATCCGAATCAGGCCAGCAAGCAACAACAGGTCGAGGCCCAACGCGAACGCACCGAACACGAACCGGCCCTCGGTCTCGGTAACTGTCTGCGTGGTGGACCGCGCCGACGCTGCGGTCGAAAGCCCAGTGCTTCGGGTGAACGTCCGCTCACCCGGCGCAAACGCCACCCAGTTCACCGCGATGACGAACAGCAGCAGCGCTGCAAGCGCCAGCCCGGCCGATAGCCGCCGTGCAAGCGGAAACAGGGCCATTGCACTACCGGCGACGGTAAAGAGAAGCCCGAACGCGATAGCCAGACCCGCGTTTCCAGCGCGGGCAAGCTCGGTGGGCGAACCGGACGGGCCTGAAGTACCGAGGGCCGCCCCGACACCTGCGAACAGTGCAGTGACCCCTGCCGCAACGAACAACAGGCCAAAAACAACAGCGAACCCGCTGAGCAGCCGACTGGGCTTCGCAACCCTCGCGTCACGCATCGGAGCCCCGATCGCCGCCACACGCAGAGTGCCATGCGCACCGCAACCGCATCAGAACAGGCCCGGAGGCAACACCGGACACTGCATAGATTCCCTCGCCACCGCCGGATGGAACGGCGGCGCCTGATCGCGCTCGTACATGCCGTAGTCGCGCACCACCCCGGCCACCCGCAGCCGGTAGTCGCTGAAGATTCCCGCGCGACCGGCGCGCTGGGTGCTGCGGTGCTCGGCATGTTCACGCCACGCCGTCACCGCCGCTTCGTCGCGCCAGAACGAAAGTGACACCAGCTTGCCTGGCGCAGACAGGCTCTGGAAGCGCTCGACCGAGATGAAGCCGTCCATCTGCTCCAGCAGTGGCTTCAGACGGGCGGCATGCGCCAGATAATCGTCCATGCCACCGGCAGCCGGTTCGACTTCGAAGATTACCGCGATCATGAGGTTGGCCTCGGGGAGAAGGGGCTCCGGATCAATCCGCTCGCACGCCGGCATCCTTGACGATCGGTGTCCACATGCGGATGTCACTGACTACCTGGTCGTGCAGCGTCTTCGGATCGCTGCCCACCGGTTCTGCGCCCAGTTCGTTCATTCGACTGGCCACCTCCGGTATGCGAACGATACGCGCTACCTCGCGGCTGAGCTTGTCGACGATGCCGGTCGGGGTACGACCTGGGGCGAACAGCCCGTACCACTCGATCACGGCAATGCCTGGAACACCCGCTTCGGCCACAGTCGGCACGCTGGGCAGCGCGCTGACCCGCTTCGGGCTGGTTACTGCAAGCGGCTTGATCCGGCCCGAGCGGACGAATGGCGTTGCCGAGGGCAACGCCGCGAACATGACCGTCGTCTCGTTGGACACGATCGCCGCCAGTGCCGGGCCGCCTCCCTTGTACGGCACGTGGACCATGTCGATCTTCGCAATCGACCGGAGCATCTCCGCCGAAAGATGCCCGACCGTCCCGCTGCCGGCCGACGCATAGCTAACCTTTCCGGGCGTTCGTGCCGCAGCGATCAGGTCCTGCAGCGAATTGATGGGTGAGGAGGGATGAGTGACGATCAGATTGGCCACCGAGGCGATCAGGGACACTGCGGCGAAGTCGCGCACCGTATCGTAGGGCAGCTTCGCGTACAGGCTGGGGTTGGCTGTATGCGAACCGCTCGGCGTAATCATCAGCGTGTGACCATCGGGCACCGCACGCGCCACCATGTCGGAGCCAATGGTGCCGCCACCGCCCGCGCGATTGTCCACCAGCACCTGCTGGCCGGTGGCCAGGGAGAGTTGCTCGGCGACGATGCGAGACAGGATGTCGGTGGTACCGCCCGGCGCGTAAGGCGCAATGATGCGCACCGGACGGCTTGGATAGGCGGCCACCTGCTCGGCCGCAAGAACAGAACCTGTGGGGCCGGCGATGGGTGCAACACCCGCACACAGCAATGAGACGAACGACAGAATGCGCTTCATGTCCAGTCCTCCTTGGGTAGCCGTCCGGAAGTCATTGCTCCCGGCATCTGGCTTCAGCTCTGGTTAGGTTCGCGTACCGGCTTTAGAAAGTCTCCACCCCGCATGTCCGGATGCGATCGGTCGTACTGTCGCGGATAGAACACCTGCGCCTTCAGCTGCACCGCTGCATGCCACGGCCAGCGGGGGTTGAACAACATGCCGCGCGCAAGCGCAACCAGATCGGCCTGATCTGCAGCCAGGATCGACTCAGCCTGCGCTGGCTCGGTGATCAGGCCAACGGCCATGGTCGGGATGCCCGCTTCGCGGCGGATACGATCCGCAAGATGAACCTGATAACCCGGTCCGATCGCTATCTTCTGCTCCGGGGTCGCCCCACCGCTCGATGCAGTGATGAAGTCGCAGCCGCGTTGTCTTAGCTTGTGGGCGAGTTCGATACTGTCGTCCAGCGTCCAGCCGCCCTCGGCCCAGTCGGTCGCCGAGATACGCATGCCGAGCGGCTTGCGCTCGGGCCAGACTTCGCGCACCGCATCGAACACCTCGAGTGCGAAGCGCATCCGGCCGTCGCGCGTGCCACCGAAGGCATCGGTGCGGTGGTTGGACAGGGGGGAGAGAAAGCCATGAATCAGATAGCCGTGCGCCCCATGCAGCTCGATCAGATCGACGCCGATGGCATCGGCCCGCTTCGCTGCATCGACAAACGCCTTGACCGTGGCCCCGATGCCTGCGGCATCGAGTTCGCGCGGTACTGCCCGGCCCGGGTAGGCGATCGCCGAGGCGCTGTAGATCGGCCAACCGCCCTGGTCAAGTGGCACCGGGCGCTGACCTTCCCAGGCGACAGTGACCGAGCCCTTGCGCCCGGCGTGATACAGCTGCATGCCGAGCTTGGCGCCGCCATGCTTGCGGCAGAACGCGAATATCGGCTCCAGGGCCTGCGCATTGCCGTCGGACCACAGACCGAGGTCATGCGTGCTGATACGTCCGTGCGGCTGAACTGCGGTTGCCTCTGAAATCAGCAGGCCGGCACCGGACAGTGAAAGGTGGCCGAGGTGCATCAGGTGCCATTGCCCTGCCGACCCGTCCTCATCCGCGGAGTACTGGCCCATTGGCGAGACCACGATGCGGTTCGGCAGGTGCAGCCCGCGCAAGGTGAACGGTGAGAACAGTCGACTGGTCATGGCTGATGCTCCGCCCGGAGGAGATCTGAATGTGACAGCGGGTGATCGAGACGGCGCAACTCACAACCCCCGGCGTCGGTATTGACGGAAGTCCGGCGGGCGCTTCTCGAGAAAAGCGCGGATGCCCTCGGAATTCTCCTCGTTGCCATAGATGCCGGCCAGCAATCCGCCAGCACCCGAGAACGACGGCAGGAAGTCCAGATCGGAGCCTGCATTCAACGCGACTTTGGCGATGCGGATGCTTTGCGGGCTTTTGGACAGGATCTCCTGGCACCACTCCTCGACCAGCGCATCGAGTTCGGCCGCAGGACACACGCCGTTGATCAGGCCCATGTCCAGCGCCTGGGCGGCGGTGTACTGCCGGCAGCCGAACACCATCTCGCGCGCCTTGCGCTCACCCACATAGCGGGCGAGCAGCTGGCAGGCGCCCCAGATCGGCACGCTGCCCACGCGCGGCCCGGTCTGGCCGAAGCGGGCGTCCTCGGAGGCGAACGACAGGTCGCAGAACAGATGTACCTCGTTGCCGCCGCCGACGCAGTAGCCGCGTATCTTGGCGATGATCGGCTTGTCCATCATGCGCATCACCGTGGACAGCGCGAACAGACGGCGCATGTGGATACGTCCCACATCCGGCGTTCGGCTGGACTGATCGCTGATATCGCCGCCAGCACAGAATGCCTTGTCGCCGGCGCCAGTGAGCACCACCACGCCGATCGCTGGATCATCCGCAGCGCGGTTCATCGCATGGGTGAGTTCTTCGTAGGTGCGCGGGCGCACTGCGTTGCGCTTCTCCGGGCGGTCGATGGTGACGGTGGCGATACCTTCGCGTTCCTCGTAGATTATGTCTTCATAGTCCATCGTGTTCTCCGGTCAACAGGGGTGGGAGCAGGGGCGGTGCCGCGCAGACGAACGCGTTCCACCCCGCGAAACACCGGTCAGACTGGCGACGCAATGACGTACGCTCGACCCGGGACGACGACGCAAGGAGGCAGGCCAGATGTACTCGACGATCGAGATCGAACACAACGGACCCGCGGTCATCGTCCGGTTGAACCGACCGGACAAGCGAAACGCCATCAGTCGCAAAATGATGGAAGAGATCGCGGCGGCAGCGCGAGCGGCGCAAAGCGGGGGTGCAGCGCGCGCCGTGGTGATCACCGGGACGCCGGCCTTCTTCTCGGCCGGCGCCGATCTGACCGAGGCGATCCAGGTGAAGAGCGCGGTGGACGGCACCGAGTACTTCAACCTGTGGCACACGCTGGCCGATACGCTGGAGACGCTGCGTCTGCCGGTCGTGGCAGCCATCGAGGGGTTCTGCATTACCGGCGGTCTGGAACTGGCGCTGGCCTGCGATGTGCGCGTCGCGGCCGAGGGTTCGAGCTATGCGATCACCAGCGCGCGCATCGGGACAGTCGCCGGAGCCGGCGGCACCCAGCGGCTGCCACGCCTGATCGGTCCATCGAGGGCGCTGCATCTGCTGATGTCGGCGTCGACCATCGACGCGCAGGAGGCGAGCCGTATCGGTCTCATCGACAGGCTGGTGCCCCAGGGCCACGCGCTGCAGGCCGCGCTCGAGTGGTGTGCGATGTATGCCGAGCGTGCCCCGCTGAGTGTTGCCTTTGCCAAGCGTGCGGTACACCGGGGCATGCAGATGGATCTCGCTTCGGCACTGGAGTTCGAAACCATGCTGGTGACCACGGTCTACGGCACCGCGGACAAGCAGGAGGGCATCAGCGCCTTCCTCGAAAAGCGCCAGGCGAAGTTCAACGGCCGCTGATCTGCGCTGAGCAGCAGGCTCAGGCATCACTGGCTCCCATCTGGCGCGAGATACGGGTGGCGGCGCGGCAGGCGTGGCGCACCAGGTCGCGCTCGCGCGACTGCAAGCGGATGGTCGGGCCGGCGATGGTGATGCACCACGGCCATCCGCCTTCGCTGTCGCCGATCGGTGCCGACACCGCAGTCAGCCCGAGCACGCGTTCGCCATGGGTAACCGCCCAGCCGCGCTTGCGGGCGAGTTCCAGATCCTTGACCAGGTCCTCCCGGCGAAACCGGGCGACCCGGGCGGCATAGGTGATCGCCGCAGCGCGCCCGGGCTCGGGCAGGTGCGCCATCAGCACTCGCGCAGTCGCGCCGTCGGCCAGCGGCGACTGGGTGCCGGCCTTGGTCACGCTCATCAGCGGCGACATCACATGCACCACGTCCAGACAGATTCGCTGCCGTCCCTCGACTTCATTCAGCGTCACGGTCTCGCCGGTCACCCGGGACAGCTCCAGCATGACCGGACGAGCTACATCGCGAATCGACAAGGTGCCTTGCACCAGACCGGCGAGCCGGGTGAACTTGAACGACAGGCAGTACTGCTGGTTCTCCAGGCGGAGCAGATAGCCGGAATCAACCAGGCTCGCCACCAGCCGGAACGTGGTCGACTTGGCCAGCCCGGTGCGCCGGACGATCTCCTGCAGGGGCAGCGTCGGGCGCGCCTGCGTGAAGCAGTCGAAGACCCCCAGGGCACGCTCGACGGTTCGCATGCTGTGGCCTGTGGCGCTCAGCCGACCATCGAATAGCCGCCGTTCACGCTCAGCACCTGCCCGGTGATATGGCGAGCGCCGGCTGAACACAGAAAGACGACTGCACCGGCAACATCCTCGGGCTCGCCGATGCGGCGCAGCGGATACGCACGGCGTACCTTCAGCTCACGCTCGGCGAGCTTTTCGGCCCCGATCTTCGCCTCGATCTCCTTCAACGCGCTATGGCGCATCGGCGAATTGGTGGCGGCCGGCGACACCGCATTGACGTTGATGCCGGACGGGCCGACCTCGCGCGCGATCGACTTGGTGAACGACACCACGCCCCCCTTGGCCGCCGAGTAGGTGACCTCACGCTCCTGGCCGACCCGCGCTGCGTCAGACACGATGTTCACGATGCGTCCACGCCCTGCTGCGACCATCGCCGGCAACACGGCGCGGGTGCAGTTGAGCGTGCCGAACAGCACCACATCGATTTCGCGCCGCCAATCGTCCGGATCGGTTTCCAGAAACGGCGCGTGCGCAACCAGCAATGCGGCGTTGTTGACCAGGATGTCGAGCGCGCCACCGCTGGCCACCAGCGCATCGACCCGATCCCGGACCACACTCAGCTTCGAGATGTCGAATGGCGCCGCAACCGCGTTCCCACCCGCCGCAAGGATCGACTCGACCGTCTGCTGAATACCAGCTTCGTTGACATCGTTGACCGCCACCCAGGCCCCTTCGGCCGCCAGGGCCAGCGCGATGCTTCGGCCGATGCCGCTGCCCGCACCGGTGACCAGCGCGCGCTTTCCCTTCAATCCGGATTCCATCAACGTGTCCTCCCCGCCTCAGGGCTTTCAGTGTGCGCGCGGATGAGCGCGCACAGATCGGTCCATTCCGTCCCCTGGCCGAATCGTTGCAAGGCTTCGAACAACCGGACGCTGCCCTCGCCCAGCCCGGGTGTGGTCAGCGCAACGAACTTCTCGCGCATGCCATCCCAGCCGAGCGGATTGCCAGGATGCCCCAGGGCCGGATCGATGACTCGTTCGACCGTATCACCGCTTCGCCGGAGAACCGAGACGCGTGCCGAGGCAAAGGCGAACACCGGATCCGCGTCGATCTGCACGCGGGCGGCCAGCTGTGCGACCAGAGCACTGCTTGTCCAGGGCTCGCGGAAATCATCCGCAGATAGCGATCGGCCGGTCAGGGCCAGCGCGACACAGTGCGCAAGGTCGAACTTCGCTTCCAGCGCAGTGCGTGCCGGGCGCCCGCGTGAGGCAGTGACCTGTTTCGCCAGTGCGCCCACTTTGCAATCCACCCGCACGATATCCTCCGGTGGAACCACGCTGGCGATGCTGCGTGCAGCATCGATCGCCGGATGGGTGAGGTGACAGGCGGCATAAGGCTTCACGCTGTTGTTCAGCACTTCCCATTCACCCTCCACATCGATTCGCGGCCGCGACAGGCTGCGATCCTGCACCAGCGCCTGCTCGAGCAGACCGCCGGCGCCGATCACTTCGGTCGCGGCTTCGAAACCCTCGGCGGCAAGCGCTGCAGCGAGCAGGCCATCGCTGGCCGCCTTGCCGGCATGAAACGGCTTGGCCATGGTGCCGAACGAGGCGGTAAGGCCGCCCGCCTGGGTAGCGGCGAGGCCCAGCGCATGCGCGCAGGCACGCGCATCCAGCCGGTTCATCGCAGCGCAGCCACTGGCCGCGGCGATGCGGCCGAACACGCCGGTCGAATGCCAACCGCGGGCGGTCACCGCCTCGCCCAGCCCGGCGCCGACCCGGGCGGCGACCTGGAACCCGGCAAGATAGCTGCGCAGCAGATCCTGCCCGGTGCATGTTACGCCAGCCGCCAGCCGCGCCTCGCCCGCGGCGAGCACCGCAGCCCACAAGGGCGCGCTCACATGGGTGATCGACCCGACATGGGTGTCGTCGAAATCCAGGCAATGTGCCGCGGTGCCGTTGGCCAGCGCCGCACCCAACGCCGGCGCCGACCCGCCGGCAAGCAGAGTCGCAGGGCCCGCGCTCAGGGTAGCGCGCACATGCCGGTGCACGATCTGCGCGGCCGGCTCGCTCGCGCCACCGAGCGCGACACCAAGCCAGTCGGCGAGGCACAGGCGGGCAGCATCCATTACCGCCGGTGGCGGATCGATGGCGTGCGCCCGCGCGAGGAAGGCCGCGACGCGCTTCTGGGTGTCGTCATCGGGAACCTGGCTAGCCATGCCCTGCCTCCTGCACGATCGCGCCGTCAGCCACGCAACGCGCGAGTGTCTCCTGGTCCACACCCAGCTCGCGCATGAAGGCCATCGAATGCTCGCCCAGCCCGGGCGCCGGTGCCGGCGGATCGGCCGCCAGACCCGACTGGTGCAGCGGTGTCAGCAACTGCGGGATGCGACCCTCCACCGGATGGTCTATCCAGCGCACCGCGCCACGCGCCTGTGCATGATCGGCAGCAAGCGCTTCATCCGGATCAAGCACCGGACTCACCGCGATGCCGAGTGCGCGCATCTGCGCCACCAGCGGATCCCGATCCAGACCGAGGCAATACCGGGTGAGCGCCACACGATAGCGCACGCCGTGCTCACCATGGGAAGTCAGCCGGTCGGCAGGCGTTTCGTCCGTGCGCACCAGGTCAGGCCGGTCGATCGCATGGCAGAAACGCTCCCAGGCGCGCGCCTCCAGCAGCGATACCGCCACCGCCTTGCCATCGCGGGTGCGGTAGGTGCTGTAACGCGGATTCGAGCCGAACACTTCCTGGCGTGGCTCCCCGGTGCCCCCGGTGGCGCGCGACATCGCCGAGGCGAGCGGGATCGCGCACATGCCAAGCAGCGCATCGTACATGCCCAGATCGATGGTGCATCCGGAGCCATCCAGCGCGCGCCGTGCCCAGGCGGCCTGGATGGCGATGATCGCCATCAGCCCTCCGGCATAGTCGGCGGACTGGAAACCCGGGACCTCCGGCGCGGTATCGGCGGGCGGGTGGCAACCCATGGCGCCAGTAGCTGCCTGGATCACCAGATCATGCCCGGCGATATGCGACCACGGTCCGGTCTGGCCAAAGCCGGAGATCGCGCAATGGATCAGTGCAGGCTTGGCAGCACGCGTCGTCTGCGCATCGATACCCAGCCGCACCGCCACCCCCGGGCGAAAAGACTCGACCAGCACATCCGCCCAGTCGAGCAGGCGCGGCAGCAACGCACGCCCGGAGACGATCGACAGGTCGAGCGCAACGCTGCGCTTGTTGGCATTGACCGAGTTGAAGTAGACGCTGTGCTGGCGATAGCGTGGATGGTTGTGACGGCTCGGATCACCGATCCCTGGTTGTTCGATCTTGACCACGTCCGCGCCCAGCGCACCAAGCAGCTGGGTCGCCCAGGGTCCGGGCAACAGCCGACTGAAGTCGAGCACATGCATGCCGGCGAGCGGACGCGGCGGGCTCATGGAACACCTTTCCCAAGCAAAGACTCGTGGTCTGACCCGAGTGTGGGGATACGCTCCGCTCGCAGCGCCGGCGTTATGGTCAGACCGAGCGGCACGCACAGCAGCGGCACCCGTACTCCGCTGTCATGAGTTGCTCGATAGACCGAACCCCGTGCCGCCAGCACCGGATCGTCGAACACTGCACCGGGCTCGTTCACCGGATACGCCGCCATGCCGTGTGCTGCAAGTCGCTGGGTCATCGCCTGGACTGTGCAGCCGGTGAGCTGCGGCACGAGCGCGGCGTCAGGCGGATGCATCGCAGCCACCCAACCATCGCTTGCCTGGAGCACATTCGCGCCGTCCATAGCGCTCTGACCGTCCGGCCAGGTCGCCAGCGTGAGCCAGGTCGCGGCGTCGATCATCGGCACATCGATCAGTCCTCCGCCACCCTCGCGATCGCAGCGCTCGAGCGCGGCCAGGATACCCTGGGCGGCGAAGTGTCCGGCCACCTGATCGGCAATCGACAGACCCACCCGGACCGGCCGCGCGCTGCGGCCAACGAGCGACAACAGTCCGCTTTGCGCCTGGATCACCGTATCCAGGGCTGCCGAGCGGACCCCGGCGCGGCCATACCCGGAGATCTCGGCCTGTACAAGGTCGGGCCGCCTTGCCTGCACCGAGGCCGGATCGAAACCCAGCCGGTCGATCACGCCCGGGCGCAGATTCGACAGCAGCACATCGGCGCTGTCGATCAACCGCCATAGCGCGGCGCGCGCGTCCGACTGAGTGAGGTCGAGCACGACCGAACGCTTGCCAGCGTTGTAGTTCGCGAAGTAGCCGCTGGTGTCGCCGAACCGGGGCGTCCACTGGCGGCAATCCTCGCCCCCCGGCGCCTCGATCTTGATCACCTCGGCGCCCAGGCTGGCGAGCACGCTGCCGGCGATCGGCCCGGCCGCATAGCGCGACAACTCGATCACCCGCACCCCGGACAGCGGCGAAGCAGGCACGGGTCGCACTGGATCAGGCCGAGCCGGGCTGACCGGATCGAACGGCGTGTAGCGCACTGGCGAGCGCAGCGCGTCCGGCACACCGTCGGCGGTGCGATCGTTGCAGCGCGCACGCCGATGCATCATCTCCACAGTCGCCACCGGGCCAGCCGGGACGGCTACTGCCGTCACCGCAGCGATGATCGCCTCGACCGTACGCTCGCGTGTCCACTGTTCGATCGCTGCATCCAGCGCGTCAACCGAATGGCGGCGTCCCTCGACGGTCAGGAAACGCGAGTCTTCGACCAGGGCGTCATCGATCGCCCCGGCGAGCGCGCGCCACTGCGCGTCACTCGCCGAGCAGATCACCACCCAGCCGTCGCTTGCACGATACGCATTCCACGGCGCACACACCGGATGACGGGTGCCAACCCGATAGCCGGATCGCTTGCCGGCGATCACCAGCGAGGCCTGGGTACGCAACTGGTCGGCCAGCACCTCGAGCAGGCTCAGGTCGATCACCTGTGGCGCACCGCCAAGTCGTTGCCAGCGCCAGGCGGCCAGTGTCGCGGTCGCCGCCACCAGGCCGCCGAGCATCTCGGCCACTGGCGCGCGTACTGGCATGGGTGCGCCACCTTCTTCGCCAGTCACGCCCATCAGGCCGGCACGGGCCTGCAGTGCGAGTTCACCCAGCTCGCCCTGGGCATCTCCACCTCGCCAACCCGAAGTCGACAGCAGACACAGGGTCTGCGCCAGGGGCGACTCACCAAGGCAACGATCGAGCAGCGCGTGCCGTTCAGCATCTACGCTGGCATCGCCGATCACGATCTGCATCCGGAGCGCATCAGCGCCGGACAGCGCGCCGAGGTCCGCCGCCTGCTTGCCCTCGGCGAGTATCCGCGCAGGCATCGTTGCCAGATCATCGACCGACCCGCCGTGATCGTGCACCTGCACTTCGGCGCCCATCCGCGCGAGCAGACTGCCGCAGACCCGGCTGGCCAGACGTCCTGGCACTTCGAGCACGCACACACCACGCAGCGCGCCGGTCAGGGACAGACTCATGCGGTATGGGGCGGCGTACCGCGGAAGGCTTCGACGCCGGTCAGCTCCCGGCCATGGATCAGCGCGAGGATCTCGTTCGTACCGTCCGGGACGGCGAGCATGCGCACATCGCGATAGAGCTGCTCGATACCGGTCTCGACCGCGAGTCCGGTAGCCCCGAGCAGGTTCATCGATTGCCAGATCGCGTCCTGGCAGGCGTTTTGCGCAAAACGCTTGGCCATCGCGCCACGCCCTGGCGTACCCTCGCCACGGTCGATCGCATCGAGCGCGCCATAGCAGAGCAGGCGGCTCGCCTCGATTTGAGTCGCCGAATCCGACAGACTCTTCTGCACCAGTTGATGGGCGGCGATCACTTTGCCGAACTGCCGGCGCAACCCGGTGTAGGCGAGCGCCGCGTCGAGTGCACGCTGCGCCAACCCGGTCGCGACCAGTCCGATCAACGGCCGGTTGACCGACCAGGTAGTCTTGAGCACCTCGGTCGCACCGTCTACCGCTTCGATCACGTTGGCCGGATCAACCGGATAGTCCTCGAACACGATTTCGGAAAGCAGCCCCTGGCGCAAGCCGATGGTGTCGATCTCGCGTGCTTCAAACGGTGCCTGAGCGCGTTCCACGATCACCTTGATCATCCGCGATGATGCTGCTGTTCCGCTGCGGGCGTCCCGGCAGGTCACAATCATCACATCGGCCACCGAGCCGTTGGTGATCCACATCTTGCGCCCGGTGAGGAGCAGCCGATCACCTCGCCGATACAACCGGGTCTGCACGCCGCGCGGGTCAGACCCAGTATCCGGTTCAGTCGAGCCGGTACAACCGATCGCGCGGCCCGCGATCAGCTCAGGCAACAGGCGGTCCCGCTGCTCCGGGGTGCACTCGGCAAACAACCGTGCGATGCAGCCTTCATGCGCGATCAGCGCGATTGCGAGTGCGGCCGGCACCAGCTCGAGCATCAGCCCGTAGTCGAGCATCTTCAGGCCGGCGCCACCGGCCGTCTCGGGCAGGCGTGGTGCGAGCAGCCCCATCGGCCGCACCTGTTCGAACAGCGCGCACAGCAGCGCGCGCGACATCGGCGCATTGGCGGGCTCGCGAGCGAGCCGCGGCGCCAGTTCTCGCGCACCCACCCGCTCGGCCATTTCGCGCATCAAGCGCTGTGATTCGTCCAGTGCGAAGTCCATCGTCATCGCCCGCCCGCAGGCCTGTTCAATCAGGCTTGATGTTGGCCGCCTTGACGACCGGGGCCCAACGCGCCATTTCGCGCTTGATGAACGCCATCAGATCGGCCGGCGAACCGCCAATGAACTCGGCGCCAAACCCGTTCAATTGCTCGCTCACGTCCGGCAGCGTCATGATCCGGGTGATCTCGCCATTGAGGCGGTTGATCACGTCTGCGGGTGTACCCGCTGGCGCGAGGATGGCCCACCATTCGGTCGCATCGATCTCCGGGAAGCCGAGCTCGGCAAGGGCGGGCACGTCCGGCAGCAACTTCGAGCGCTTGGCGCTGCTGATCGCCAGGGCACGCAACTTGCCGCTGCGCACGAACGGCGTAACGGTCGTTGTCGTACCGATCACCAGCGGGATGTTGCCGCCCAGGACATCGTTGAGCGCCGGCGCACCGCCCTTGTACGGCACATGGGTGATGTCGGCCTTGGCCAGCATCCGGAACAGCTCGCCGATGAGGTGGCTCGAACTGCCGGTGCCTGCCGAACCGAAGCTGATCTTGCCGGGCGAGGCGCGCGCGACGGTCACCAGTTCCTTGATCGAGGTGATCGACGAGTTGCCCGGCACCACCAACACGCTGGCGACCCGGGCAAGCGGAATCACCGGGGCGAAGTCCTTGATCGCATCGAAGGGCATCTTCGGATGGATGCTCGGGTTGACCGCGTGTGAGCTGATCACGTTGACGATCGTGTAGCCGTCTGCCGGCGCCCGGGCTGCGAGCTCGGTGCCGACCATTCCACCCGCGCCCGGGCGATTGTCGACGATGACGTTCTGTCCCCAGTTGTCGCTCATCCGGGAGGCGATGATCCGGGAAAGCGCATCGGTCGTGGCCCCGGGTGGGAACGGGGTGATCAGTCTGATCGGCCGGTTGGGAAACACCGCGCTGGCGGCCTGTGCCAGCGCGGGACCAAGCGCCACAAACAGACTGATCACCGCGGATAGTACGTATCGTGCTTTCATGTCTTTCTCCTCCTCGACAACCGTGGTCAAGTGTTCTGTTCTGTGTTCACGATAGCAGCGACGAACCGTCTTGCGGAACCTGTTCCGCTGAATGGAACTCTGGCGATCGCTCTGAGGCAACAGGAAACCGGGCAAAAACCGCCGGATTCAGCAGCCCCGGGTCGAGAACCACTGCGTCGGGCGCCCATCGGGTCCGAGCCGCGGGCGCACCGAGGCGGCCTTCGCAGATCTGTCTTGACCACAACTGTCGCGAAACATGCTGGCGAGTTGCCCGACCGAAATGAAGCGCACCGGTTCCGACTTGGCCGGCTGGTCTGGAACACGGACCCAGCCGGTCCCGTCGGGGACGGCAATTTCGTACCAGTTCGAACGGTGCTGAAGAACGATCGCGCCAGGCTTTTCATAACCGAACTCGGCTGCCGGCAGCGACACGCCTTCACTCGCGCTCCCGTCCCTGCGCAGGACTACACGCAGGCCTTCACAGCCGCCTTCCGCCGGGAAGATCCACGGGCTGGCAACTCCGATGGTGGCGTAGGGATACCTGGCTCCATGCGTGCGGAACACCGGGATCTCTCGTGGCGTGAAGCGATCGCAGGGTCCGTTGCCAAACACCTCGGGCAGGCGCAGCACGCCCAGGATCGGTGGACTCTGGGTCGATTGCGCAAGCGCAGCCAACGCCGGTGCTGCCAGCAAGCAGGTGACCAGAAGTTTATCCAGGATGCGCAGGCACATGAACGCCCCTCTTGTGACAGTCCCCAACACCGCCAATGCAACCAGTATCGTTGAATGCGCATTGTGACGCGCGCGGGATATGCCGGGCCGAAGTCGATCGGCTCGCTTGCCGCCGAAGCCCGCTGCTCTGCCGCGGTCCGCGTGGCGCCATCAAGTCTTAAGGACCCCGCCCGCCGATTTCGACTGCACTCAGTTCGACTGCACTCAGCCAGATTCCGAAAATGCGCTTCCCGCAAGCAGCAGACAGTCGATTTCCTCCGCGCTGCAGCCCAACTCCGTCAGCACTTCACGCGTGTGCTCGCCTTTCGCGGGCGCTGGCCGCTCTGCACCGAAAAACGCACCGTCATAGCGTATCGGCGTACCGATGGCGCGGGCAGCTTCCGGCAGCCCCAGTTCGATCATCGGCAGGCAGGCCGAAAGTGCAGGGTCTGCAAGAACCTCGGCGACGGTATTGATCGGTCCGCAGAGGATGTCTGCCGCGCGTAGTTTTTCCAGCCAGTA
>Ga0105046_10008119_pt1 | contig 16504 bp, 9 predicted proteins | sample MAT03_FD_78385 | JGI IMG/M metagenome (GOLD analysis project Ga0105046, IMG submission 78385) | Freshwater microbial communities from Lake Fryxell liftoff mats and glacier meltwater in Antarctica - MAT-03 (megahit assembly) | ecosystem: Environmental > Aquatic > Freshwater > Ice > Liftoff...
CCCCCCCCCCCCCCCCCCGCGTGAGTTGCGGGTGATGGTCTCGAGCATATCCATCATGCGTTCCAGCAGGGCTACGGCTCTGGCGCGCAAGCTCAATTCATCGTTCCCTTCCTGAGCATTCGGGGCGCGCAAATGAACAACCCGTGGAATAGGTACCAGCGTTGGATCCGTGTTTGGATCCTTGTCTTCCAACCACTCGTGGGCCTGAACACCGAATACCTTGTTGAGGCGCTCAATGAGGTTGGAGGATGGACGAAAACCTCGCTCTGCGCGACAGATCCGGCTAGGATCGATGCCAAGCTTTAAACCCAATTGGGTTTGCGTGAATTTATGCTCCCGACGAAATGCGATCAAAGTCTCAGCGAACGAGGTGGCCATGTTGGCGAGGTGAAGAGTTCGGCGTTAAAATAGGAGAATTCGTCGAGATATTGACGCGCTTGAACGAGGAAAGGTCATTTAAATAAAGGCATGGTCGAAAGTCCTCAGGAGGCAAAACGCAAGTTTCTTGCGCAGAACGTATGAAAAATGCGCAGAACGCAAGTTTTGTGCGCAGAACGCAAGAAGAACGCAAGAAACTTGCGCAAAACGCATAGGATATGCGCGAATGGATTGGAAAGGTTTGTAGACGGCAATTCTGCCGAAAACTAAAACCCAACACCAATGAAGATCTTAAGCATTCCATGGCGCGAGTTCCTCTTCTCCGCCGCAACGATCGGTTCCTTGGCCACACCCTGTATTGCCCAGAGTGATGGGCTGGTTGTTGGCGACCAATGGGTGGACCTGTTGAGCGCCCAACCAACTCTAACAACGGCTGGACTTCCTACGAGCACTGGTGCCGACAGGTACAATGGTGATCCAACAGCACGCTCCCAAGTGGTGCGCACGGATGGCAACGGGCATATTCTGTTCTTTGCGATCGACGGCAATGTGTACGATGCTGATGGTTACCAGATCGCAAGGGCCGTGGGCACAACTGATTGTACGGAATGCCTGCACCCTGGCGAAATGGAAATGCTGGCAGTACCTGTTCCGGGTAACTGCGATCTGTTCTATTTGTTCACCAGCAACGCGACTATTCCGATCCCTGGCTCCTATAACGCTACACCACGGGTCCAAGTCAGCTTGTTGGACATGGGAGCACCCAACCGCTATTGGCCCGAAAGATCGGGAAGGATCATGGAGATCTTCAATGAAGTTGAGGTAGAAGGGCATCCCGAATTGAACGATCTGGCAACCTATTTGGAACCGGCCGCGAACAGTTCAACCGAGGGGCCACTCTTTCCGGCCTGGCTTCCTGTTTACTCGCTCATTGCGAAGTGTAGTTCGCCCATGATCCGGATCATAGACCCCACCGGGACCGGACAGACCTACTTTCTGTATCACATCCTGAAGGATCGGGTATTCCCATACAAGATCACCAGTACGGGGATCTATCCTGTACCAACAGCTTTTCAAAACGGGATCATGACCTACTTCAACAACGACCCTGTTGGAAATAAAAGTAGCACCCGCGATGCCGACGTGGCCATGGGGCCTGGAGGCGAGATCATGTTGGCCATGACCGATGAGGCACTGGTGGAACAGCCCATACCGAACGCACCGGGTGGTGCTTCTACACAACTGATGATCATGCGATTCAATGCGATAACCGGTGCGTATCAAGACGTGCATGGTTTCCAATTCGACGGAACGGACCCTAACCTACCGGTCTTCGAAACCGCCACATCGATCATAAATACCCCGACGGGTTACTGGCGAGGTAGCAAGGGCTGTGCGATCATTAGCAATGGCAATAAGGTTTTCATGACCGGACTCCGGTTACAAGACAACTCATGGTTGCCAACGGTTGGTGCTTTCGACCTCAACACCAATGCGTGGACCGACCTGATGCCCTTGACCGACCCCATCAACGGATTCTACTTGATCAGCTCGCGCATTTACCGGAACATCGACCCGGCCACCAACAAACCCACAGTGTACATTCCACAGGGGAACGGAATGGCCGCTTTCATCGGTACGGATGATATAAGCACCATGACCTTCGAACCGCTAGCAAATGGATCGAACGGATCGCATCCACCTCAATACGTCCCTCCATTCGTAACCATCCTGAACGAATTCCCTCCCGTGTTCCTGAACGCCCAACCGACCAATGAGCATGGGGCAGAGAGCTTGGCATTGGTGACCGAAGGGGAATGCTGCACGTTCCGGGAAGGATCTTCCGCCAAACCCAGCCGAACCGTTACAGGCAACGAATACTGGTCACCGACCAACAACCCATTCGGCAGCGCAACGGAAGTGCGAATGGCAGGAACGCTCGTCGTGGAAAGCGGTGCCAGCCTGAACATTTCCAACATGACCTTCCGGTTCGCACCACATGCCCGTATCATTGTGAAGCGCGGTGGCAAACTCACCACAAGCTACTCCACCCTCACCAGCTACGTATGTACCGATGCGCGCTGGCCAGGGGTGATCGTGGAAGGGAACGCCGCGAACACCTACCAAGTGGATAATCCAGGATTGCCGATCGACGCTGAGCAGGGCAGATTCTATATGCTCCCCGGATCCGTGATCGAAAATGCCTTCATTGGGGTGTGGTGTACCCGCGAAGTCTCGATCGGCACACAAGATGCCAACTACAATGGCGGTTGGGTTAGGGCCTACAGCAGCACCTTCCGGAATTGCGTGTACGGCGTTCGCTTGCAGAGCTACCACCGCTTCGATGCCAATACCCCCAGTGTTGGACCAGAATTACCCAATCGCACTTACATTTACAACTGCACCTTCGAGACCACCGCTTCTTGGCCCAGCTGGGATCCCTACTGGCACATTCGGTTGGACGATGTGCGCCATGTGCAGATCAAGAATTGCAGGTTCCGGAACGAGGTGCCCGGCATGTTCGCCTACGGACACAACGGTGGCGGCATTGAATTGAACGGAGCAATTGCATACGTCGATGGCGATGGCGACCAGAGCAATTCCTACTTCCAGAAGCTCTATCGCGGTGTTACCAACAACGGTAGCGTGCTCAGTCCGGTACGCATCTCGAAAATGCACTTCGACAACAACGAGATCGGGATCGATGACCGTGGGAGCCGGTTGGTGGAGTACGGAGAAAATACGTTCTCTATTCCCGATGACACGTACGGACTGTTCAACATCGGCATGCGTTTGTGGCAAACACAGCTTATGACCGTGGAGCGCAACACCTTTAACGGGATCGTGGCCAACCGTAACATCGGCATCCAATTCGTTGGCTATACGGCAGAGGAAGCCACGGCAGGCGTGTATACCGAGAACAAGATCTACAACAACACCTTTACCAACCTGCTCGTGGGTTGTTTGGTGGATCGTGTGCATGTCGGCGATGGCTATGGCGGCAACATTGCCGGCCTGCAATTGCTGTGCGGCGACTATACCGACAATGCCTACGACATCGCCATGATGGATCAGACCCTGATCCGACCCAACCAAGGCCGAGCCGGACAGTTGGCAGGCAACCGCTTCTACAACGAGGCTAATTGCTCAAGCAACTACGACTGGTTCCTGGATGCCGATTGGAACAACATTCCCGGTTGGACTACCTTTGAAATTACCTACCTGCGAAATGAGGAGCCCGAAGGACTCGTTGGGGTCACTTGCGACTCTTGGGTGGATTACGTAGATGTCCCATTACCACAAAGTGGAACTTTCGATAAAGTAAGCAACTGCGGAAACGGTGTTTACCCGATAATGTCCAGAACAACACAACTACACGAAGTGGCGTATCGTGATGCGAAATATCTACTGAGTTCAGCCCTAGCGACCTACGAAGGCACAGTAGATCTTGGTGAAACCCCTGATCTGAAGGAAGCGATCGACCAGAGCACACCTTGGTTGAGCAGCTCCTACTTGCGCGACCTGCTCTTGTCCAAGAATCCACTCAGCGACGAGATCCTGGTGAAAATGCTGAAGCGCGAAGTGCCTATGGACCAATGGCACTTGACCCAAGTGCTCTTGCAGAACAGCAAGCTGAATCCCGGTGTGCATAGATCGGCCATCGAAATGGGTACGCTCTCTCCCTTCTTCTTGGCCATGGTGGACCAGGCCCAGCAAGGCAACGGCATAAGCACAAAACAAGTCTTGGAACAAGAGATCGTGCAACGCCGCTTGGAAATGACCGAAGAACTCGCTGTATTGGGCCACCTGTATGCCCGCGATACCGTTGGCACACCAACCGACAGCTTGGAGAAACTAATGCTCTACGACAAGGACAAGCAGTTCTTGATGCAACGGGTGGAAGCCTTGATCAAGCTGGAGCGCTATGCCGAAGCACAAGCTCTGCTTGATGGAAAATTGGAAGGAGTGAACGGCAAAGAGGTCATGGAAGACCTGTTGGCCATGCAACAAAGCACCAATGGCAACTGGGAAGACCTGAACCAAGTGGACAAAGGCAAGCTGTACGACCATGCCCTTAGTGGAAAGGCCGGTGCGGCGCAAGCATCTGGGATCCTACTGGCTTTGGAAACGGATGCTCCAGAACCACCTGTGCGGCTGCCGAACACGGCAAAGTCCCGGACTGTTCGTAAGCCGCGAACTTCGAGCGCAACCAGTGCGATGGCGGTGCCCACTATGGCCTGTTTCCCCAATCCAAGCAACACAAGTACTTTCTTGACCTACCCTGCTGAAATGGATGGAACAGTTGCTGTGGTGTACGATGCGAAGGGCGCGACCGTTTACAAACTTACCTTACAAGGTAATGGTCTCGCAGAATTGGATTCGCGTGTTTGGCCCGAAGGCATGTACCAAGTGGTACTGCCCGGTAGCCCTTTTAACGTGAAACTCTCTGTACAACACTAAACTAAGATGAAAGCAAGATCTTTGCTTGCTGTGATGACCATGCTGCTGGCCCCGGTTTTGTGGGGCCAGCAGCCCATCACTTTCGATAGTGTGCGGTTCAATCCGGCGAATAGCTATCTAATCGGATTCTCTGCTTTTGAAAGGGATAGCGGGTATCAAGTTTTCGCTATTGCTGGTGACGGAACTGGTGCCGCACAAGGGTTGCGAAGCATTTCCTTCAGCCCAAATGGCAGTTTTGAACTGGAGCGTCAATTTCACCGACCACGCCTGCAATGGATCGGGAACACTGGGCCGGTTACAAGGGTCTCTGAGGGTGGTTTCGCGACAGGAGTTGGTGTTTTCGGAGGAGGAGTCGTCATAGACAGCCTGTATCTATACCGTTTTGACGAATTTGGCGACACTCTTTGGACTCGATTTCTTTACGCAGACACAACGACAGCCATTCGCAAGTGCATTCAGGCTTCCAATGGGGACTTCATTCTTGTTGGACTGAATGAGTGGCCTAAAGGAGCGTTTATTTTCCGGACAACATCGCTAGGTGATTCTATTAGGTATGTAAATCTTGGCAGTCCTGCGCTATTCGCCGAGAGCATAGCCGAAAGTGACAATGGCGATTTATTTATCGCTGGTCATGGCGAAAACGCTGACCCCAATTTTAACGACAACTGTCAAATTGTAAAATGCACTCCGGAAGGTGAAGTGATCTGGCGGCGTACACGTTCCCGTATTAGTGCCTACCACCATGTTATTGCAACCCAAGATGGTGGTGTGTTGGCTATGGGTTTCTACCGCCCTTACCCCAATTGGACACCACAGAACTATAACGGGCCTTCCATTTCCTTTGCCGTTAAGTACGATGCCGATGGAAATGAGCTTTGGCAACGTGACCTGGCCGCTTCGGACAACAACGTGGACCTTGGCGAGCTTACAGATGGCTACGAAAACGAAGACGGATCCATGATCGTCTGTGGTACGGCCATGTATTACTACGCTTGGAACAAAGGCTTGTTGTACAAACTTTCCGCCAACGGCGAGGTGATCTGGGATCGGAACTATTCCCATTACGACAGTGTGCCCGGTTCCAACGCCCAGATCTTCAACGCCGTGCAACCCACCCGCGATGGTGGCTACATACTTACCGGCGAAGCCAACGGCCCCAGTCCACCCAACCCGCAACGGCTGTGGTTAATGAAATTGGATAGCATGGGCTGTTTGGTACCCGGCTGCAATACCGTTGGCGTGCAGGAGTTCGAGAGCCAGTTGCAAAGCGCGTTGCGGCTGAGCCCTAACCCGGCGAGTGACCAACTGCATGTGGAGCTTCCGTTACCCGATGGCTATCGTTTGGTTGGTGCAGTGCAAGCGGTTTTGTTGGATGCGCAAGGCAAAGAGGTTTTGCGCAACACCATTGGTAACACCGGCATTGGGTTGAATGGAAATTTGGATGTTTCCGGCCTGCCGAGCGGGATGTACTTTTTGCATTTGAGAGATGGGGAGAAATGGCTGGCTGGTGGGAAGGTGGTGGTGGAGTAACACCACCCATTTGACTTACCGCCTTAGTCCATTGTTCGCAAATACACCCTGTTTTGGACTTTCGCAGGCGTAAGTCGGTAGCTATTCCACCCCCACAAGAAAAGGGGCCGCCTCTTTCGAGTCAGCCCCTTCCCTTGTTCGAGCGAAGTTGGAATTCCGGTCTTACTTCTTCTCAGGACTCAGTTGTCCCTTCAGTTCACCGAGTGAAGTGAGGCTGTTGGCGTTCACTTCCTTGGCATTTGCGAAGATCTCTGCGCTGTTGCTGGCATCGGCCTTGGCCACCATGTTCAACTGCTCAGTGATGTTGCCTTCGATGCCCTTTGCACCGTCGATCACTTTCATCAGGCGCTCCTTGTCGGCAGCTTCGCCGATGGATGCGAGTTTGTTGGCCTGTGCCGTGATCTCGCTGGCCATGCCGACGGTGTTCTTCAGCTCTTGGGAAATGGCGCTCCTCTCTGCAGCGAGCTGGTCCACTAGGGGTGCTGCTTTCATTTCGGTGGTCTTTGCAGGAGCCGGGGCGGCTTTGTCTTGTGCTTGGGTGCTGGTTGCGCAAAGCAACAAAGCTGCAGCGGTGGTCAGGATCAGGGTACGCATGTGGTTTGGGTTTAGGTAGGGAAAATGAAATGGTTTTTCGATCGACGACCCATTAACCAACTTCGTGCCGAAACCAAGTGCCTGTTGCACGTCGATCCCATTTGATCGTCCAATGAAGTGCTACTTTCGACCAAACCCTGAAAAATGTGTCGTTCACTCCTGTTGATCACCGCCTTCACGGCCACCATGGTCTCCTTCGCCCAATCGGGCACCTTCACCCTACAAGCCAAGGACTTGGGTGGGCAGGCCACGCTTCAAGAGGTGTTCAACGGTATGGGTTGCACCGGCAAGAACTTGAGTCCTGCGCTGTCATGGACCTATGCACCGGAAGGCACCAAGAGCTTCGCGATCACCCTCTACGACCCTGATGCGCCTACCGGAAGCGGCTGGTGGCATTGGGTGGTGTTCGACATTCCAGCTGCCACCAAGGAGTTGCCCATGGGGGCGGGAACGCCCAAGCAAGGCAAGTTGCCCGAGGGTGCGGTACAGAGCATGACCGATTTCGGCGCGCCCGGCTATGGAGGGCCTTGTCCGCCCATTGGTCACGGCCTTCATACCTACATTTTGACCGTACACGCGCTGGACGTGGAGAAGCTGGGCTTGGACCAGACCACTAGCGCGCCCATGGTGGGGTTCAATTTGGGCATGCATACTTTGGGCAAGGCCACGCTGGTGTTCTACTACGAGCGCTGAGCGATCATAGGCGCATATTCAAGTAGTACCGTGGATCACCTCCGCAGAAATTAGGACAGGGTTCCGCACAGGTGTAGCTTGGGGCATCCGAGAAAACGGTCGCTTTGCCATCTGCGATCTTCACGGCGTATGCGGTCATTGTGTAATAGCCGCTTTCATCCGGTCCTTTTGAGACCAATTGTATCCCATTGCTCCCTTCGTATTCCAGAAGTGTTTTGATCTCGTCCAAGCTGAAGTTGGCGGCGAACATGCTGTCATTCACCTGTTTGATCCACCGCAGGTTTTGTAGGGCTTGGTCTTCGGTAAGGTCCCTGGTCTCTGCGCCATCGGATATGACCCCCAAACTGATCACGTATGGGTTCGTGTCCTTCACGTACAGGTCTTTCCCTGCTTCGTCGGTGCCGATCATGATCGCTGTACCGTCCACATCCTTTTTGAACTTTCGCGCTGCGTAGAACCGCAGTGCATACGTGTTGCTATCGCGTTCGATCACTTTTTGGATATCATCGGTATCGAACACGGCCTCCTTCATGCCGGGCTGGCCGCCCTTGTCCAGGAACGAATACACAGCGTAGGCGACACCGGCAATTACGATCACAGCGACTGCGGACTTGAGCACATTCATGGTAGGTGGGTTTAGTACATCGAAGCTACGCGTTCAAGTGATCGGTGCAAGCTTTTGCACATAATTGCATCATTCCTGCAAAGATCGTCCGACCCGGATGAGGACGGGCCTCACATTTTCACACACCCTTACACGCATTTTTCACCTTCGCCCCGATCCCCCAAACTGTATCTTGGACACATGTTCCCCAAGCTGCGGTCTCCTCTTCGGCCCATTGCGGTACTGCACAGCATCCTGTTCGGTGCATTGCTCATGGGGCAGGCCGATCCAAGAACCTACCAGATCTGTATGGACGGCTGCAACACCGCCGAGAGCGCCGGGGATCACCAAAAAGCATACGACTATTTGCAGCAGGCGGAAGAATTGGCATTGTCCGAGAATGACCCGGTCAAGGTGGGCAAGGTTTACCTGAGGCGTGGCGAGATCCTGATGCGCCTGGGCGAATACAATGTTGCGTTGGGACTTTTCTACAAAGCGCTTGGCCGTTTTTCCAAGGTGGGTGAAAAAGAGGGTATGGCCTCGGCTTACAACAACATCGGGGCGATCCACCATTACGACAAGAACTATGCGAAGGCCCTGGAATACTACCAGCGCAGTATGCAGATCCGCCGTTCAATGGGCAACGATCGCAGCGTGGCGCAACTACTGAACAACTTTGGCACCGTGTTCGAGGACATGGGAGAACTCGACAGTGCGATGTTCTACCACCGTCGCTCGTTGGCCATTTGGGAGCGCTTGCAGGACATCTCTTGGATGGCGGTGTGCCTCAGCAACATGGGCAGCTGCCATACGCGGTCCGGGCAAGAGGACAGTGCACGGTATTTCCTGCAAAGGTCCATGGAGATGGTGCCCCCCTCCAAGGACCGGAACCAATATGCCTATGTGGCTGGACTTATGGGCGCTACCTATCTGGCGCACGGTCCATGGCAGCAGGCTGTACACTGGTGCGGCGAATCGCTTAGGACCGCCGAGGAAATGCAACAAATGTTCGTTGTCCAGCAGCAATGCGAATGCTTGTACAAAGCCTACGACCACTTGGGGAACACTCCGAAAGCCTTGGCCATGTTGAAGCGATCGGTGGCGATACGCGATTCGCTCTTCGGAGAGAAGCATGCCAAGGAGCTAACTCGGATCGACCTTACGCACACCTTTGAGGAGCAACTATTGGCGGATAGTTTGGTCGAGGATGAACGACGCCGTACTGCTGAACTCGAATACCGGGCAGGATTGGCCAAGGAGCGTGAGCAGCGCAACGTGTTCTTGTTCTCGGCTATTGGCGTTGTGGTACTGGCATTGGCTTTATGGAGCCGATTGCATTACGTACGCCGATCACAAGCTACGTTGTTGCGCGAGCAGGAGCGGAGCGAACGTTTGTTGCTGAACATCCTTCCGCACCATGTGGCGGAAGAGTTGAAGGACGGTGGCGAGGCCAAGGCCCGGGATGTGGATGGTGTCTCCATCCTCTTCACCGATTTCCAGGATTTCTCCGACCACAGTGCGAAAATGAGCGCGCAAGAACTGGTGGCCCAACTGAACGCGTACTACACCGCGTTCGATGCCATCGTGACACAACACGGTCTGGAGAAGATCAAGACCATCGGCGATTCGTACATGGCCGCAGGTGGACTTGGTGCACCGCACGAGAACAGTGCCGTGAATACGGTGAATGCCGCACTGGACATGCAGGTGTACGTACACAAAGAGATCACTGAACGTGCCAAAAGCGGAAAGCCGGCGTGGTCCATGCGCGTAGGTGTGCATACCGGACCCGTGGTTGCCGGCATCGTGGGACGGCACAAATTCCAGTACGATATCTGGGGCGATACAGTGAACGTGGCCAGCAGAATGGAGAGCAGTGGCGAGATCGGACTGGTCAATATCAGTGCCGATACCTATCGTCGTGTTAAGGAAATGCCGGGTGTACGGTTCACGGAACGCGGACTGGTAAAGGTCAAGGGAAGAGGCGCGATCGGGATGTACTTCGTGGAACGCGTGTAGCGATCAACGCACGAAAATTTTCCCCGAGCCCAGCCCGCCGTTTGATGAGATCAAGTGCCAGAGGTAGATGCCGGTTTCCAGACCGTTCAGGTCCACAACACGACCATCGGACATGGCCGCTTCTTCCAATTTCAGGGCACCTTGCATATCGTACAACCTGAAGAGGGCAGCATTGAAGCGCTCGCCCGTTCGCCACGTACCATTGCCGTTCCCATCCATGATCAACGTTGGGCTGGTGGATGCAGCTAGCTCTTGGAGCGCCAACGGCAAGGACCCTGCCTCTATGCCCACGAGCACCGGATCATGATCACTGCAGCGGAAGGCATTGGGTTGGTACCGGCTCAGGTTGTTATCGGCGTAATCGAACTTTTGGGGTTCGTCACTATTGATGTTCCAGGTAGCGGTTTGTGCAAGCGCGTTCACCAAGGCCGGGGTGCCGAAAGCATGGTCCAAAGAGCCGAAGGTCCCTTGATAGGCATAGCTGTGATCACCTTCGGGTAATAGGTGTTGCAGGCCACTTGAACGAAGTATATCCAAGGGATCTTCCTCGGTATAGGCGTTGAAGTCGCCCATGATCAACTGCGCTGAAATGCCGGTAATGTTGCGAATGCCTGCCCAATGGGCCACCAACGCGTTGGCCTGATCGCGACGGTTGGCATTGAAGCAGCCCTGTCCATCGTTCTGGTCCACGTTGCCACCTGAGGCATTGTCGCACAATTTGCTGCGCATGTGGGCGGTGCTGAACAGGAAACGGCCACCATCGGCATTCACTTGGAAGCCTTGGGTGATGTGCGGACGTTGGAACGGACTTCCGTTGACGACGAACAGTTCAGTTATCGGCGAAAGGGTGGTGGTGCGGTAGAAGATCACGCTCTTGGTGCCGCCGGTCCCGAATGCATCTTCTTCCACCGCTGCGTAAGTAACCGCTCCTACTTGAGCGTTCAGGGCGGCGAGCAGATCGGCCCATGCCTCGTCGTTGTTCTGTAGTTCGTGCAAGGCGTAAACGTCGGCATCCATCGCGACAAGGGCAGCGAGCAACTTCGTCCGTTGTCGGTCCAGTTCACCTTGGTTGGCGGCACCCCAGTCGCCCAAGGTGGTGAAGTAGTTCAGCAGATTCATGGAAGCGGCCTTGATCTCGCCGCCCACATCGGGAACAGCAGGCCGGGTGTTGTAGACCACGGGTACCGTACCCACGGGCTGTATCCGGTATTCGCCGAAATTGTAGTGGAGCACACCGGTAAGGCCCGTGATCGTGCTGCCGGACCGCAGTGTGCCTTCAGGACCCGCCCAAGGCAACGGCGTGGGGTACGATGTGGTGCGGCCATCATCCAACAGGATGTAGCTGCGCAGCTGCAGGTCATATTCCGCGTTGATGGCTGCCACGTTGGAGCTGCCGGAGCTGCTGGTGCCACTCGCCACCGCATCGTTCGGGTCAATGAAATTGGTAGGGGTGAACAGGCGTTGCGGGGCCAGCCCCAGTTGGCCGTATTGCACCCAGCCTTGGTTGTCGGTCACGGTAAACGTGGCTGGAAAGCGCAGGAGCATGCCCTCGTACTGTTCCCATTGGGAGGCCGATGCAAGAGGTAAGGAGATGTCCGTTGGCGTTACCGTTCCGCTGCCCAGCACGACGGCAGATGCATTGGTGATCTCGGTAAGACCATTGAATTCGACCACTGTTCCGGTTACCTGCACACGCATGCCCACGGCAAGTGCCCCGGTGTTCGGTGTGTATACCAGAACCCCGTTGCTGGTCGCTGGATCGGCATCGCATTCGGGTTGTTCAATGAAATAGCCGCCCACGGTTCCGGACCCGGAGAATACGGCAGTGATGATCCCTTCCGTGGTGACCGACTGCCCGTTGTACGGACTGTTGGCTCCGTTTCCTTGGATCTCGCAGATCGATTGGGAGAAAGCCGTGTTGCCCAAAGGCAAGATCAGGGGCAAAAGCAAGAAGCGCAAAAACGGAGCGGTGCGGAAGACCATGGGAGCAAAGGGAATGCACGAAAGTACGGCTTGGGGTATCGCCCATAGTGAGCGCGCTCGGAGTTATGGATCCACGGCCATGAGCTTCCGAGTTGGATCCCGTACTCTGTTCTTTACGCTCCACATACTGATCCCACCGGTCTTGTTCTTCGCGTTCCTTTGGACCCGTTCCTTGTTCACATGTGCTCACAGTTGTGCTGCCCATTGCCCAACCAGCCGACCTGCAGATCTGCGATGCAACCGGGCCCGTGCTACTTACCGGGCATGGCAAAGGGGACCGTTTGCCGTTGGACCTTGGCATCAATGCGATCGAGTCCTATCTGTTGCGTGTATCGCAAGCCGGTTTCATCCACGCGCAGCTTGTAGTGAAGGTGTGGTCGCAATGGAAGGAGTGCGATCGATGGAGCGGAAAACGCGATCCATCCGGTTGTCTTCATTCTCCAGCATGGATACCCAGGTTCCCCGTTAACCGTAGCGCCCTTCAATGGGTCGGGAGTTTCGCCACCAGCTCCTGAACCATGGCGGAGGCCGATGGGCCGAACCCATTCACCAGCACCCCTTTGATCCCGTGCTTTGCTGAGCTGATAGCGTACACGATGCTTTCATCGCTGGGATCGGTATCGCCTTCGAAACGATGGAACTCGTCAATGTGCAACTCCGCTGGGAGGATCTTCGTCCGTCGCGCATTGCACAAAAGGCAGTGGCCTCCTATTTCGAGTTCGTCAATATAACCGCGCCGCTGTAGATCGTCCACGGCTTGGGAGAGGGTGTCGTAGCTGGGCATGGTATGAAGGTAAGCGGAGGAGTGCGAAGCTCCGTGCCACCAAGCTCTTCCGAAGGAACGATCACGGTTCCCCCGCGGCTGCTTCGCTCACGTTGATCACGTGGTCACCCACCTTTTCGCAGGAGGAGAACAGGTCGCTGTACACAAGACCGCTCTTCACATTGTGATCGCCGGCCTCGATGCTCTTGAGGTGGTTCTCCCGAAGTTCGTCCCGCATGGTGTTGATCCGTTGTTCCATCTCCACCGCTTCATCGTAGTAGATCGAATCCTCCACGTCGAGGTTCTTGCACATCACCTGCAAAGCGTTCTCCAGAAGTGCGAACATACCGAGCACATTCTGGCGTTGTTCCGGGGTGAACCACAGTTGTTCCTCCTGCTTTCGTTTGATCACCATGCTCATCTGGAAATAGATGTCCGCGATCCGTTCCATATCGTTGATCTCCGAAAGCATGCCTCGGATCCGGATCGAAAGCGCCTCGCTCAATCCGCCCTGCGAGACCTTGGTGAGGAAATTGGCCACCTCCACTTCCATGCGGTCGCTGATCTCCTCGTACTTCTTCACCTTATTGTACAACTTGGTGCGCGACTTGGTGTCGGTCTCGATGATCAGGCGGCTTACCATCTTGTTCATCTTGGAGATCAATTTCCCGAACCGCGCGATCTCCCTGCTGGCTTCGATCACCGAAAGTTCGGGCGTGTTCACCACACCGGTGCCGATGTGCTCCAAATGGAACACCTCGTCCTCATCCGTTCTGCTCGGCACCGACCAGATGGCGGCTTTGACCAATGGTCCCACGAAACCGATGAGCAACAACATGTTCACCAAATTGAAGAACGAATGGAAATAGGAGAGGGCCAGCGGGATCGCTGCGGGCGACTCGGTGGCCACGCCGTAAGGGCTGTCGTTGCCCATGACATCCACGGAGAACCACGTGATCATCGGTAATACATACGGCACCAGGAACACCATCCACGAGACGCCGATGATGTTGAACAGGCTGTGGATCCGAGCGGAACGTTTGGCGTGTACGTTCCCCACCAGCGAGGCCAGCTCGGCGGTGACCGTGGTGCCGATGTTCTCGCCCAGGATCATGGAGGCCGCCACCTCGAAGGGGATCCAGCCGTTGGCCGTCATCACGAACGTAAGCGTCATGGCGGCGCTGGAAGATTGGATAATGATCGTGAGCAAGGCGCCTACTCCGACGAACATCAAACGGGAAAGCAAATGGGGTTGCGCATAAGCGCCCAAGAACTGGAGAATTTCCGGACTTTCCTTCAGGTCGGGGACGGAATCCTTCAGTGCGGCAAGGCCCAAGAAGAGCAACGCGAAACCCATTAGGAATTCTCCCCATGACTTGATGGAGGTCTTCCGGAAAAAGATCATGGGCAAGGCGAAGGCCATGAGCGGTATGGCAATGGCGGAGATCTTAAACTTGAAGCCCAAGTAGCTCACGAGCCAACCCGTTATGGTGGTGCCGATGTTCGCGCCCATCATCACACCAGCGGACTGCAACAAGGTCAAGAGCCCGGCATTCACGAAGCTCACGGTCATGACCGTTGTGGCCGAAGAGGATTGCAGCAGGCCTGTGATCAAAAAGCCGGTGAGCACACCGAAGAAGCGGTTGCGCGTCATGGTGCCCAAGATCTGCCGCAACTTCTTACCTGCCGCTTTCTGGATGCCCTCGCTCATCACCTTCATGCCGAAGATGAACAGGCCCAGCGAACCAACGATCATTAGAACGCTTACGAAATTGCTCCAATATTGTGCGGGGTCCATGGGGGGAAGGAAATGGATCGGCGAAGTACCGCTGGCGATATGTTATGGGTATGTTTCCAATGTTAAGTTTGTGTTAAGTCCATCCGTTCAGCAAGGTCGTGATCAAGGGTCCGCACCACCTGTTTGCCACGAACGGTCTGTGTTCCAAGCCCGGATCAGGCATCATTTCCGTGCCGAACCACGTCCTAAAAGCAGTGATCGAAATGCGCGCACTTATGCTGACCGTGGTTTGCTTGCTGCTCAGTTGCGCCGTAAAGGCCTAGCCGCAGCACCGACGCGATCTTTGTGGAAACGCGCAACTGCGAATGTCCGCTTTACTTGCCCAATGCCTTCACCCCGAACGGGGATGGGGTCAACGATGAATTGCGTGTTGGGATGGATTGCTCACCTACCGCTTTTGAATTCGCCTTACACGACCGTTGGGGTCGCTCCTTGCATCGCACCACCGACCCCGATCTCAGCTGGACCGGCGATGGGGTTCCGGTCGGCGTGTACACATACACACTGCACTACGCATGGATGGGCGATGAAGGTCTGCGGAGCGACGAGCGGAGAGGGAGCGTGACGCTTGTGCGATAAGCGACCGGTTCTGGACATTAAGAAATGGCATTGCTGATGGTCTCTCACATCTCTTGGTGAACGGGATCGGGAAACGAACCCACATCATCCGGCGATCGGTCGCAGTTCTCCTAGTGCCCGGACGAGCGGGTAGCCGCGAAGTGTTGGTATCACTGGTTGTGCGGAGCAGGATCTCCGTTCCATCATCATACTGTTTTGGGACTTGTTGACCGTGAACGGGGTATTATAGCACATGTTCCCGGTGTGATCGATCAGCAAGCGGACCGAAGTCCCTAGCCATATTTCCGGGTATCACCGCTCCGCAGTACTATGGTGGATACGGGACCAGGGGCCAAGTTCTTGGACCCTGATCTGCGTGGGTAACTTGCCAACCTTAACGTTCATGCACATGCTCCGTTCACTGCTCGCTATCCTGTTGATCATTCATGGAGTTGTCCATTTCACGGGTCTCATCCGGGCTTTCATGCCGTCCCATTTTCCAGTCTTCACGACGTACATCAACAAGCCTACGGGCCTTGACTGGGCCCTCGCTGGATCGTTCTTCATCTTGGCCGGTGTGCTCCTTTTGGTGAGCAACGAGTACTGGTGGGTAATAACCGGCACCGCCATCCTGATCTCGCAGATCCTCATCGTCTTCAACTGGCACGATGCGCGCTTCGGCACAGTGGTGAACGTGATCCTCTTGATCGCCGTGTTCGCCGGCGCCAGTGTCTGGAACTTCCGGACACGTTATACCGCGGCGGTGGAGCGTACCGTCGAGCAAACGCGTACACTGTCCGTTCAGCGCATCACCGAGCAGGATCTAGCGCCGCTCCCGCAACCCGTCCAGCGCTACTTGCGGGCTACTGGTGTAGTAGGCACGGTGCGTCCACGGAGCATGCGCATCACCTTCGAGGGAAGTATCCGCGGCTTCGATGGTCCATGGATGCCCTTCACATCGGTGCAAACGAACAGCTTCGGAGAACCGGCGCGTTTCTTTTGGATCGATGCCACCATGAAGGGCTTGCCCACCAAGGGACTTCATGCCTACGAGAACGGCAAGGCCAGCATGCTGATCAAGCTGCTGGGCGCAGTGCCGGTAATGGAAGCCCACGGGCCTGAA
>Ga0105046_10008120_pt1 | contig 16503 bp, 12 predicted proteins | sample MAT03_FD_78385 | JGI IMG/M metagenome (GOLD analysis project Ga0105046, IMG submission 78385) | Freshwater microbial communities from Lake Fryxell liftoff mats and glacier meltwater in Antarctica - MAT-03 (megahit assembly) | ecosystem: Environmental > Aquatic > Freshwater > Ice > Liftoff...
GTTTAATGTGACCGTTGCAGTCGTGAGCAGTGTCGTTGTTGAACCCTTCATTGCGGCAAAACTGGCGCAGGCTGGTCAATGGCTCCGCAGGAGTTCGCTGTTCCGCAAGATCGCGTCAATGCCAGGCGGACGATATCTTGACGAAGGACTTGAATGGCTCGTAAAAGGAAAGGATTCCCCGACGAGGGGAGCGGTTATTATTCAGGAGGCGATTGAAGCTGGCGGCAAGAACAGAGTCATTCTGGAGAATCGCCTTCTTGCTCCGGGGGAGTGGCGGAACGGCGATTTGTTGCTCAGTCGCGCTGGCATTCGAGAAGCCGCAGAGGAAACCGGCAATACTGTAAGACGCGAGCTGTACAACACAGCGTACCATGAGGCGTTTCACGGAGCCGTCGAACGAGTTACGAGACCAATCTCCCGTCGATTCGGAATCGATGACATTTACGAAGCGTCTCAAGAAGCGTTCTACGCAGGCCAAGGGCGAGGTCTCTGGTTCAGGACGGAAGAATTCTTTGCTGAGAGCTACGGCAGATTCCGTGGGCTTCTTCGAGATCGATGGGGGTGGAAATGACAGACCACCTCCAACAACTATCGTTCGACTGGAAGAAGTCTAAGGTCTCGGGAAACGTCAAAGACCGAATGGACTCTGCGCTCGTCCGCCTGAGCAATTTGACAGGTCAAGAATTCCATCGGATTACGCATCTGTTCGGCAGAATGTTTACGTGTGAAGTTGGCGGGCTGTTGTTCTTTTCGGCTGGCAACGGCGGCAGGCCTTCAACGATTGTAGTGACAGCTTTGGCCTTGGATGGCTCAGATGATGTCTTCTTTCCGGCACTGGTGCCCGAAGATATGGCAGCGTGCTGCAAAGTTCTGGGGATCGAAGACAACGACGAGAATCGATCTCGATTTGAGTCATTCGTAAACCCACAGCGTCCGTCAGTCGACCGCCGCCGATAGCAGTTGCCACCTGGGCACGGCAGCCACGGCGGTGGAACTCTGGGGACTACAACAAAGTCGGTCAAAGAAAACTGATGGTTGATCCGGACTCCGGCAGATTCACTTACGCCTACGATTTGATTGGTCGCCTGAAAACCATTCTCAATCCGTATGGAGAAACCACCACACTGGTCTATGACATCGCTGATCGGCGGATTGGCCAATTGCTGGCGAACGGCGTCGTGACAAGTCTGTCCTATGACGATGCCAATCGCCTTGATGAAGTGGTCAGCCGCAACAGTTCATCGACTTTGCTGAGTTCGTTCAATTATCTGATGGACCCGGCTGGCAACCGCACGACACTGACGGCCAGTGGCAGCGACGGATTCATCTGGTCTTATGATAAAACAAATCAACTTCTAACGGAACACCGCACGCTGTCTGCCGATACATTCACTCATACGATAACGTACGATCCGCGAGGCAACCGGCTGACGCTCAATGACTCGACCGACACGCTTTATTACGGTTACGACAATGCCAATCGCCTGCAGACGGTCACTGATACCACCGGGACAACGAGCTACACGTATGACGCCAATGGAAATCAGCTCACGATCGAAGAACCGTCGGGCGCCATCACGACAAACACATGGAACGGCGAAAACCGACTGATCGTCGTGGAACATCCGGATGGCACAGAAACGTACTACCGCTACAACGGCGATGGTCTGAAAGTGGCCGAAGATCACGACGGCACAGTGACTCTGTTTGTGTACGACGGCAATAACCGACTGCAGGAAACCGATGACGTCGGGACGGTGGAAGCTGAGTTCACCTGCATCCCGCTGCCGTATGCCGAAGTGCTGAGTCAGCGACGGGACATGGATTCGTCGTTTTACCTGCCGGACGGGATTCGCAACGTCGCTCAATTGACGGATGATACCGAAGTCGTCACCGATCACTATTCGTACGATGCGTTCGGTAATCTCCGAACTTCGTTTGGATTTGGGACAAGCAACTCGCAACTCTACAAAGGCCAGTTGCTGTCCTACCGCGACGACCCGCACGCCGGACCGGACAAGGAAACTTCAACGCACTTCCGCAACGTCAACAGCCAAACCGGCCGCTTCACCAGCGAAGACCCGGCGGCCGATGATTCCAACCTGTACAGGCCAGTTGGTAATAATCCCGTGAATGTGGAGGATCCAAGTGGGTTGCAAGGACTGTGCGGCATTGGTTCATACACGAACGTGCCTACGGAAGCAGCTGCGTATGCATCGGAATTTGCCAGGGAATCGGGCAGCCCACGTTCTGCTGGAATTCGCGATATTCCTGACATCCTGCATGCAGATGCAGTTCGCGACATTCAAGCGGACGGCAATGGTGTGGTCTACTCATACGACATCGGACGTGAAGATTTGCATAGTCCGCTTACGACGGAGAGTTGGTATGCGAATATCAAACTGCAGGCGCTTGCAATCCCCGTAGCTGGGCCGAGCGGTCGCATGTACCATTCGATCTACGCTCGTGAAGTGCGTGAAAAGATCGCATCGACCTTTTTCTCTGAGACAACCATGGTCTCATATTCCAAAATGGAGCAATCAGAACCATGGGCTCTGAAAGGGATCATGACTGCCGCAGTCACCGAAGACCAATATCGGGCGGGGGCGGTGGTTCGCACAATGCGGACAAACATTGAACTGAAACTGATCGACCCAATACTGCAAGCTGATGCAGACGCTCGCATGGATCAGGCAGTGACAACGCTGAATCTGATACCCGGAGGAGGCAGCGCCGATATTGCGTTTGGAAAGGGCTGGACAGATGGATTGAATGACAGCGCCACAATTCTCAGCGACTTGGCGTTTTTCGCGGGTGCGATCGGAAGTGGAGGTCGGCTCGGTGCCACACATCTTCGAGCTGTGCGATACGCAGAGCTGGGATCGCACGGACTGGCCGTTACCGCTGGCGTCCGGGATGTCGTCAAAAGTGAACCTGGAGCAGAATCGCAGATCTTACTGAGATCAATGATGTTCGCGGGAGCGCTGCGATCTATTCATTGGAATCCGCCTTCCATCGTTGGGCGAGGTTCTTTAGAAGCGGAAGATTTGGTTGAAATTCAACGAATATCAAAGGCCTACCGAATCGACATTGAAGTGGGCGGTAGTCGAGCAAATGGAAAGGGCCGGAATATCGCGTCACATAACCTCCCGGTCGATAGTGGTGTTACAGCATCACGTAGTGACATCGACTTTATCTTTGACTTGGACCACCCTTCTGCACGCGACATCGCGCGGGAATTGCGTTCTGTTGGACACGGAGCCGGTTCAGTCCACCCGGACGCACGTCGCCTTTGGAACTACCCGGACTCTTGGGAAGAACATGGGAATGGTTTTCGTATATTAGTTGAACCCAACGGCCATGCATCCTTGCGGCGGCTGCAATGAAAGTCCAAATCGTGCGGTATGCAGTTATGAGTGACATTAATGGAAACCTACAAGCATTGGAGGCTGTTTTGGCCGATGTAAAACAGCATGATATTGACGAAATAATATTTCTTGGAGATGCGATGGGGTACGGAGCCGACTCAATTGCATGTTTTGAGCTTATCCGGCGACTTGCAGCGGTATATCTGTTAGGGAACTTCGAGTCTAGACTCATCGACGCAACACAGAGAAACAGTTCGTCAAGACTTGCTGCGGAGATGCGGATGCTCCACTCGCAACTTGCAGGGGAGAGCATGGATTGGCTGTGCCATCGAAAGACGTCGCTGTCGCTGGGTCAATTACATTTTTCTTACAACTTTGAATCAAAGCCAATGTCAAAGCCTATTGGCCTTCTCGATTTTCTTTCTAGGCAGCAATCCGATTATTGCCACAAATTGAAGGGTGTTCACCTGATTGCGGGTAATCACTCACCTTGGATCATGGATTCTTCCGGAGTGGGATTTACAGAAAAAGAAAGTAACTTCAAATTTGATTTTGAACCTGACAGTCTTTGTATCGTAAGTGTCGGTTCGGTGGGGCAACCGCGAGACGGTGATCCACGAGCCGGTTATGCAATTGTTGACGAATCTTCTATCGTATGGCGACGAATTCAATATGACGTCGATGGCGCGATTGCGGCGATTGTATTAAACTCTGAATTAGCTCCTGCAAATGCAGAGCGATTACGAAATGGTGTCTGAGGCAGCGCGCCTAGTAAACGTATTTCGAATGTCAAATCTGGTGTGAACATCAGGCAGACGGGGCGATTAAAGACGCTGGGAGATGAGTTATTGACCAGCGTTGGTTGGTCGTGTCAAGCGGATGGCGGAGATGTTTGTCGTTCATTTGAGAAGAGACACGGAGGTCGGCACGAACGCTCTGCGGGTTGATCCGAATGGGTACGACATCGGCTACGACTACAACAAGGTCGGTCAGAGAAAACTGATGGTTGATCCGAACTCCGGCAGATTCACTTACGCCTACGATTTGATTGGTCGCCTGGAAACCATTCTCAATCCGTATGGAGAAACCACCACACTGGTCTATGACATCGCAGATCGGCGTATTGGTCAATTGCTGGCGAACGGCGTCGTGACGAGTCTGTCCTATGACGATGCCAATCGTCTTGATGAAGTCGTCAGCCGCAACAGCTCATCAACTTTGCTGAGTTCGTCCAGTTATCTGATGGACCCGGCTGGCAACCGCACGACACTGACGGCCAGTGGCAGCGACGGATTCCTCTGGTCTTATGATAAAACGAATCAACTGTTGACGGAACACCGCACGCTGTCTGCCGATACATTCACGCACACAGTGACTTACGATCCGCGCGGCAACCGGCAGACGCTCAATGACTCGACCGACACGCTTGATTACGGTTATGACAATGCGAATCGCCTGCAGACGGTCACTGATACGACCGGTACAACGAGCTACACGTATGACGCCAATGGCAATGAGTTAACGATCGAAGAACCGTCGGGGAACATCACGACGAACACATGGAACGGCGAAAACCGGCTGACCGTGGTGGAGCATCCGGACGGCACAGAAACGTACTACCGCTACAACGGCGTTGGTCTGAAGGTTGCCGAAGATCACGACAGCACAGTGACTCTGTTTGTGTACCTCTGTAAAGGGTCGGCTGAAAATTATTCTTCGGATTGTGAAATTTCGGGCTGCCGACTTGTGTTTTTGTGCGTTTGATCGCTGGCTTTGGGTTTTCGGGGAATCACCTGCGAGCCGCTGATTTTCTCAGCAAACTGCAATGTGTTGGTATTTGCAAGGTGGCGAAGTTCTCTGGGTGGCAGCGGCGACCGGGGCGGCAGACCTTCGTTCTGATACGTGTCATCCAGCGATCGGATCGTCTTACCGCCGCCCGGCAGTTTCGCGGTGGCTTTCACACCGCGCGGGCTGCCTCCTCGACGTTTCTCACCGGTGGCGGCGATTCGCAGCGAGGCCAGTTTCGTCGCGGTGGCGGCTGGCTGTGCGTAGCGATACGGTTCGCCAGTCGTCAGTATTCTCCAGGCAATCACTGCGAGCTTCCGCGCCGTGGCCACCACCGCCACGTTGTGGCACTTGCGGCGTTTGATTCGCTGAAAGAAATGGCCGAGCGGACCTGCTTGTCGCGAGTATTGCTGTGCTGCCTGGATCAGCATGCAGCGAGCCGTTGAGTTGCCGTGTTTGGTGATGGGACCATGGTACACGGATGTCGCGGACTGTCGCGTCGATGGTGTCAGCCCGAGATAGCTGGCGGCCGCATCGCCTGACTTGAACCGTGTGATGTCTCCAAAGGCAGCCACCACAGCCTGCGCCACGACAATGCTCACACCGGGGATCGTCATCAGCAGTTTCACGCGTTCGTCTTCCCATGCCAAATCAGCAAGTCGCTGATCGAATTTGTCGATCTCCAGCTGCACAGGTTCCAACAGCCGAAGATCACTTTCGATCATCATCAGGCCATCCGCATCAATTGTGTCTTTCGACAGTGTCTTCAGCCATGCCAGACCATGTGCGCCGAACAGGGCAAGTCCAGCAGGCGGAATGATCAGACGCATCGCCAGCACGCTGTGAATACGGTTCTGCAGTTGAGTCCGCTGGCCGACCAGCGACCCTCGACGACCGGACAACTGGCGGCGCAGTCGAGTGGCAGTGTCCGGTTGCCACACCGTTGGCAGGAAGTCACAGCGCAGCAACTGAGCGAGTACCTTCGCATCGACTTTGTCCGTCTTGATCTTCGACTGCGCGATCGCCTTTGTGGCCATCGGATTCGAGACCACGACGTGCAACCCATGCTGCTGCAGTACATCCACGACTGCCCAGCAGTTCGTGGTAGATTCCAGCGCGACGTGATCTCCAGGCTGCAGAACCCTGCTGGCAAAGTCCGCGAGACGTTCGCGCGTCAGCACGATTTCGCCTTCGCGAATCGTCGCACCGTCACGATCCAGAATGCAGTACGTGATCTGCTTCTTGTGAACATCCAGCCCGACAAAGCGTCCTAAAGCAGCCCTGGGGTCTGCGGAACTGATTTGAGGTTCGGATGTAGCCTGCGGTAGTGCAGGCGGATTCTTTGGCGATCGGCGTTTCTGCGTCGATTGCGCTGGTGTGGATGAATGAGTCATGTGTTAGAATTCTCCTGGAAAGTTCGTGGGGCAATCGTTGTTGGGCAGCGTGTTGAAACGACGCCGGGAAACCGGATGCGGATCAGCAGGCTGGATCGCATCAGTTTCTGAAAGCATGATCCGTGGAGATCGCATTTGCTTTCGTCGATTGATTGCGAGAAATGGGCAAGACGGCAATTACCTCTTCGAGCTCGAAGCCCGGTTTGCGAGGTATCTGAAAAGGGCGGGTGGACCGGAAAGGGGCTCAGTTACAACGACGAGCTCGAAGCTCAGTACACAATTCGAGCAGCCCCTGAAAACGTCCGGCCCCCGTTCAGGTTTGAACCTGAACGGAAGATTGCTTCACGACTTTCGTTTTTGAAAAAGATGGAAACCAACAACCAGGCCGGCGTTTCAGCCAACACCCGGTACAAGAAGTATTACCAAAAGTGACGGTATGGTCGCGATTGATTTTCCCGGAACGCTTTCCGCAGCGACCAGACAATGCGGAAACAAGGATCGGCGGAGTTGCCTTCGTCGGAGCCGGCCGTCGGTCGCTCAATTCAATGGCGACCGACGGCAGGCGACAGAGAAGGCAACGTTGCCTTTGTTGGAAGGCTCGAGCGAGCCCAGGACTGTCTGCTGCGATTCTACTCATACCGGTTACGACAAACTCGGGCAGCGAGACACGATGACAGTACCGGACGGTGGAGTCGTGACCTATACGCATGATTCGGTGCGGCAGCTGACGGAACTGGAAAATCAGCACGCTGAAACCACTGGTTTTGACTACGATGACGCGGGCCGGAAAACGCAGTCCGAACAGGCCAACGGCACAAAAGCCAGCATGGCCTACGATGCGTCAAACCGCATGACGGGGCTCGTCAATCTGAACAGCACCAATACCACGCTGTCGTACTTCGACTACGTGTTTGATCACGTCGGCGACCGTACCAGTGTCTGGGACAACGGCACGGACGTTTCGAACTGGACCTATGACTTTACAGGTCAGCTGACCAATGACATCTACCGCCCGGCCACGACTGCCCTCAACTGGAACGGGCTGACCGTCCATCAATGGGGATTTTTGGATGTCGCCGGATGGGACGGTCTGCTTGCAGACGATATTCCAACCGGCGGTGCCGGCACGCTGGCCTATGATCCGGCGGGAAACCGCTTAACGCAGATCGATCCCGTCACCGGCGACATCACGACATTCGCGTATGACAACAACAATGAACTTCTTCACGCCGAAGACGTCTCCGGCCTCACGACGTACACCTACGACCTCAACGGCAATCAGCAGACGATCGAAGAACCGTCCGGCGAAATCACGACAAACACCTGGGACGGGGAAAACCGGCTGGTGCAGGTGGAGCATCCGTCGAGCGACGTGACCACGTATGCCTACAACGGCGACGGGTTGCGCGTGTTGAAGGATGATGGCGTTGAGGTCACGCTTTACGTCCACGACGGCAACAACGTGCTGCTGGAAGGCGAATTCCGTAAAGCATCATAGACGGCTGATTCCTTCCACCTTTTAGTCGGAAATCCGAAACGAAAGAGGAAAGCATCATGGATGCGGCTCTCCGCAACGGATGCAATCTTGCGTTTCTGTCTTCAATGCGGGGTCTCTCTGAATTGACAACGATCATCGACGTTGCGACACTCTGCAAAGCATGGTGATTGTCCCTGGTCGAGCATGCCGCTTATACGATGAGATCATTTTCTCAGGCGGAACAGCGGTCGCTCTAAAGTCAATGGAGACGAGTCATGGTGCCGCTTGTGACGTATCGTGGACTTAAGGTCTTGCAGCCGCCGCCGATCCTTGGCGATGGTGGGGCTGCGATCAATGATGACCTAAAATTCCTTGTGGACTGGAACCCCAAGAATTCCTGGGCCAATACCGTTGATCCGGCTGTCAGCGATGATCAAACCAAAGAGTATTATCCGGGCTCAATGTGGCTGCGGACGGACACAACTCCTCCTCGCTTTTTCATTTGCAAATCATCGGCGACAGGCGCTGCGGTCTGGGTACAGCTGCAGACGCAGCTGGGATTTAATGTTGTGACGAAAACCGCCGCGTACACGCTCACGACGCAGGACGACATTGTTCTTGGCAATGCAACAACGGCAGCATTCACTTTGACCCTGCCGACAGCAGTCGGCATTACAGGTCGGCAGTATGTCGTGAAACGAATCAATGCCGGGGCAAATTCGGTGACTGTTGGAACCACTGGTGGCGAGACAATCGACGGCGCGGCAACAAAGGTTCTTAATGCCCAGTATTTATCGGCACGCATGGTGTCTGATGGTGCGAACTGGCTGCTGGTATAGTTTGAGGAAATGGCCAAAATTCTTCGCAGGTGCGGGGTGATTCGTGCCGAACAGGCCGACTGGAGGTCCGTCCTTCGCTGTATTGACGCAGTATGCCTGTACCAATGAGCGTGAGTGCGATGGGGCGGGCGAAAATTCGTGGCACTGTAAACTGTGTCGTCAATCGACGTCTGTTGTGTTTTCGTCTTTTTTTAATGTAGACAGGAAGAGGGAGCATGTTGCAACGCAATCCATCTTGCGGGTGTGGTGACGACGCAATCTGCAATGCAACGGAGTTGAATTGCGATCCGTGTTGCCGTTGTATTCCCCTGCGGCTCTGTGCGACGTTTGCGGAGAGCGATGGTTGTTACTGCAAAGGTACAACAGATCTGCTGGAAATCGATGGGAACCACGAGTACATCGGATCCGTCGGCTGCGGAAGTGAATACATGGACCTGCTGGTGTTTCTCCATTATGCCGAAGGAGTGTGCTACTGGCGGGTGATCAGCGAATCGCACTACATTGATGAGCTCTTCGAAATCGGCCCCGAGCTTCAGTCATGCGACAAGCCAGTGCTGGCGTTTCCTGTAGATCTTGGAACGTGCAGTGGCATTGTCACAATTCAGCGGCATGAACAGGCGCTGCTTCCTTTCCGAGACGAACCCGATTGTAACGAGCCGTGGTGCGGAAACTGTGAGTGCACATGCACTGCCTTGTGTGTCAAAATCAGCAAACACTGCATCATATGCGGCGAAGGTGAAATTGGTTACGACGAGAATCTGTCGACGTACGCGACTGATCCATCATGGAGCGGCTATATCGTTTGTAGTGGTGAATCTTATTCACTCCATATTGTCTTGTCCCGTGATGAATATACGGGTGACTGTCTGCTTGGTGGTTCTGCCGACGGCGAGACCCTGCAGTGGCAGTGGGTCAGCGATTGCACAGCCCTCTCGGCGTCATGGGTATTGTACGACGGAACGATAATTTCCGTTGAGTGTGCGGTCTGTCGCTGCGACACTATGGACTGCAAGGTTGGGTGCTGCTTCGGTGTTGATTACTCGCAGCCGCTGTACCCTTGTGGAGTGGTTCCTGCCATTCCATTCAGCGTTTCGGCCCCAGGCTGCGACATCGACGGTCAGCATGGTGTCTTTTTCGCAGGGGGGACGGCACCCGTAACGGCCATGGGCACCTGCGGTCCGGCCTGCCATCACATTTCTGGCTACGATATTGGATCTACCATCGGGAAACGTGTTGCGACAGGGATGGGATACGTATGCTTGTACACACCTTGCAGCATTCCCATTGAACTGAGGTTGGAATGCGAAGACGGATCTGCGTCTCCATATGGTCTCAACAGTTGTTGCGGTAAGCTCAGGCTTGTGGTCATAACGAGTGAAAAACTTGTCGGTGGCGACACAGGAACTCCTCCAGGAAATATTCCGCCTGGTGGCCACTGGTTAAAGATTGCCCCGACGTCATGCGAATGCCTCCCGAATGGCGGTGGAGTTGCTGCAATTTTCAAGGTCAATCTTGTAGTTGAGTGTCCTGAACACTGGCAAAGCGGTGTGTGCTACGGCGAACCAAAGGACTGTTGTATACCGTTTTGCGGAGGGTTCACCCTGACAATATGAGTACGCAGACACCGCTTGACCCATCGGCCATGTGTTCATGTGTTGCGGCAGGGTATTGCGACCGCAGAAAGGCCGTGATGTCGCCAGTACACTTTGCCAGATGCCAGAACGGGCAGTGTGAAATACTCGATCGGCTTTATGCTCGTCCAGATGCACCACCGCCTGTTGACGATCAGCTCGCGGATCATCAGGGATCCCCAGGCTTTCAGACGCTGGAAGACAACTCTGACATTTGGAACTCGCCTTCAATCGATCATTGAGCGTGAAACAAATAAGCATATGCCGTGCAGTGCCTGCCGGCAGGAAGTGCAGCGACTCAATCGGCTGACGCGAGAGGCCGCGGCCGCCGATCGGAATCGAATCGTTGAGGGAATCGTAATTCGCGGTCGGGAGTCTTTAGGGTGGTGGAACCCAAAGCGATGGGCAATTGCCTTGGCACCGGCACAAGTAAAAGAATGCGTGCAGCTTTGGCTCCAGGAGGCGATCGACGGCGCTTCTGAGCGTAATATCAGCGCAGATGCCACTGTCACAAATCGTCATCTACTTACGGAAGCAGAGTTCCAGATTGCTCGGGGGGTCGCCGCCGGAGTTTCACGAAAAGATGTCCTCAATGCTCGACGACACTGGAGAGAATCCGGGATCCCACTACCGCCACTGGAGTCCCGCTCTGCTTCCGGACGGGTGACCGACAAATCCGGCAGGAGCAATACTGGATTACGCTCGGAACGTGTCGGCACTGCCCTGAAATCGCGGATGGATGGCGTGCTCTCAATAACGTCCGGCAAGGGATGCGGTTGTACGCAATTGGCCGACGAGATGGACATTTGGGGTATCAACGGCTGCAATGAGAATCGGCAGTATATTGTAGATCGACTGGTCTCAAGTCGAGAGGCTCTGGCGAATGCTGTTGCGTGCAGTGAGTCAGCGGCGCAATCCGCACTTGCTGTCCTGAAAGGATTGCCAATCGCGCAGCATGAGATAATTGTTGGCGCGGAGATGCTGGCATTCCTGAATTCGAGTTCTGAGAGTCTCCAGAAAGCAGCTCTGGCAGCTGGGGCTGAGTGGCTGTTGAACGCCGCGATCGAAGATGTCAGGAATCAAAAACAACAAGATTTGAGGGAAATGCGACTGCGACACATGTCGCCTCCTCCAAGACGTGAATATACCGGCTGGAAAAGTGATGCAGACGGGCCGCGTCCGAAACTCGGACCATTTGAATCAATGATTCGGCATTTTACGTATCACGTCTGGCCGACGCATCGACACGAAGGCTGGAAATGGAACCTCGAGGAGGTTGCCAGGAGATGGGCTTTGTTCAATGGCGTGCGCGTGCTTGCCATTGCACATGACAGTGAAACCGTTTCGCCCGACACGGTCCTTGAGTTTGCCGGATCTTTGCGACTTGAATTTGATCATGTGCTGATCAGGCCCAATGACTCAAAACGCAGAGAAGGCGCGACATGGGTGCCAATGCTGCAGCTGCTGCACCCTGAAACAGCGGGACCGGATGAAGTCGTGTTTTCAGCACACGCCAAAGGTGTCCGTCACACTGAGGAAAATCGTACGCGAGACTGGACCGACCTGATGTACAGGCTCTGCCTTGATGAATGGCCCAACGTCGAGGAACAACTGCGATCTACAATTGTGACGGGTGCATTTAAGCGTTTCGGGCAGTTTGGAATGCAGGATGGCTACAACTGGGACTACAGCGGCACGTTTTTCTGGTGGCGGCTGCAGGAATTGGGACGACGCGACTGGCGATCAATCCACCACCAATTCTTTGGGACTGAATCATGGCCCGGAAGGCATTGCAGCAGCGAAGAAGCCGGATGCCTGTTTCTTAATGACTGCAAAGATCTTTACAATGTCGATTATTGGACCAACACTGTCTGGCCGGCATGGCATGCCCGAATGGGAGTGAACGCAACGTGAGCGTAGTTCTGCAGGACGCCATCCCGAAGTGTCTGTGCCGTGCCGCTGACGCCGCGTGGCCTGCGCCCGACTGGATCTACTGGCATAGGTATCAGGGGCCCAATTCCGATAAATATGGAAGCATGGACAGAAGTCGCATACCTCCGGCCTGCCTTGCCGCACTGGATGCAATCGCACTGTCAGCCATTCCACACATCGGCGACAGTTTCATCGACTATGACCTCCACGCTGCCGGAATGCACATGATTCCTCCCGGTGGATTTGTGGGTCGTCACTGTGATGCAGTCGATCATCCGACTCGACCGTGGATTCGCACGCACTCGATTGTGCTCTGCGTGAACGAACATTGGGAATCCTCATGGGGAGGGGAATTGTTGTTGTATGAGGGAGATTCCTCAGTCGGTGGCCAGTCGGTCCTGCCGCGAAGCGGTCAGGCGATCGTGTTTCAGACGCCGAATCAGTGGCATGAAGTGCTCGGTGTGAGTCGCGATTGCCCCACATATCGACGCACACTGGCTCTGTTCGCGTGGTCGAAATTTGACGGGAATAGAGGCAGTCGTACAGCCGCAGAGTTTGTCAGCAAGGAAGAGGTCTATGCACCACGAAGCTTATGAATTTCTGCGACAACACGCGACAACCGATGTCCTGACGGTCATTGAGATTGGCAGCCGCAATGTCAACGGCACCGCCAGGGATCACTTTCCAAACGCGATTTGGACGGGCCTTGATTTGTATGAAGGTCCGTGCGTTGATGTTGTGTGTGATGCCGAGTCATGGTCCCCACCTTCACTGGTGGACCTTGTCGTTTGCTGTGAAGTCCTTGAACACGCCAGAAATTGGCGTGATTTGATCGATGCTGCCGAGCGCTGGTTAAAACCGGGAGGACGATTCCTGATGACATGTGCCGGTCCGGGACGTATTATGCACAGTCACATAGACGGCCTCGAATTGAGGCCAGGAGAATATTACACGAATCTCTCAGAGGTTGATATTTGTCTGGCATGCCTGTCGGCAGGACTGCACCATATTCGAACGACTCAATGCGGAAATGACACGTATGCGATTGCCCGAAAATGAATCCGCGAAGACCGCAGAACTTCGGATCACGATTTCTGCCGGTATCCTTGGAAACAGACAATTTTGTTAAAATACTTTTCATGATGAAATTCCGTGCAGAATGTCGACAACGCAAACAGAGAATCGTACATCTGCCAACGGAAATTCTATCCGGGAACAATCTGAACCACCTCTGCTGGATCATCCGGCCCTTCAACATCTGAGTTCGCTGGTTCCGATTCGTGAGCTGACGTTGGAGTGGAATCTTGCGCGAGACGATGCGTTCGCGGAAGTCCCCGGACAAGCCGATGTCCTCGACCAAATCGCAGCGGTCATGTTTCGTACTCGGCGTCGCCACCCCGTATTGTGTGGTGCCAGAGGTGTCGGGAAATCGACGGTACTTCTCAAGCTCGCACAACGGATTTTGAGGAATCAGATCGAGTTTCTGAACGACCATCAGATGCTCTATATTGACGCTTCGAACGTGGGACAGGAAGACAGTCGGGCGTTCCTTGAGACGTTGGTCAGTGGGCTGCATGACCGTAGGAAAGTTTTGCTGCTGGTGGACGGTGTTTCCGCCCTGTTTCGCCGCCTTGGCGGCGGTTCCAATAAGCCCTTGTTCCGGGCAATGCTGTCCCGCCCGGAAATTCGTCTCGTCGCATCCATGGTGATCACAGAATATCATGACCACATTGCAAGTGACGCGCTTTTGATTGATCAGGTGTCACGAATTGATATCCATGAGCCCAATGAACCAGAACTTGCAAAGATTCTGGCGCACACGGCAATGCAGCTGGCAGCGGAATACAAGGTCAGCATCCCGGACGCCGTCGTTTCCAAAACCATGACCTTGTGTTCGACGTTCCTCATTGGTGAGCATGAACCGGCGAGATCCGTGGAAGTGCTGCGCAGTGCCTGTGATGATCAAAAATATCTTCGAACACAGCGAGCCCAACCCGCGCGGGAACTGGAGGCTCGCGATGTCGTACAGGTCATCGCCGAACGAACGGGCATTTCCTCTGACACGATTGGTGGTCATAACAGGGATCGCGATTTCCTCGCGGCCTTGTCAATGGCCGTCGTTGGACAGCCAGCCGCTGTGTCCGAAGTGGCGATGGAACTTGAACTCATCGCTGCCGGACTGAATGATCCGCAGAAACCTGCCACGGTCCTGATGTTTGCGGGACTCACCGGGGTGGGTAAGACAGAACTGGCAAAACAAATCGCCCGACTGTATTCACCGAGTGGTCGCCTCAAGACGTACCCAATGGGTAATTTCACGGAACCGCACAGTGTCTCGGGCCTGATTGGAGTTCCGCCAGGATACGTTGGGCATGAAGAAGGCGGGCGACTTGTCAATGACCTGCTCGCAGACCCGTATTCCGTCTTCCTCCTTGACGAAGCGGAAAAATGCCATCCAAACGTCTGGAAACCATTTTTGACGCTGTTTGATGAAGGTTGGATTCTTGATCAGCGAGGGCAGAAAGCACACGGCGACCGAGCAATCTTCATCCTGACAACGAATGCGGGAGACCGAAGTATTGCTCAACTGCAGAGTTCCGGAAAATCGAGTGCAGAAATTTCTGATCATGTCCGAAAAACTCTGTCTCGCGTTCGCAGCGAACGGTCGAGCCAGCCCGTCTTTCCGCCACAGTTTCTGTCTCGCATTCGTCGAATCGTGATCTTCAGTTCGCTGACTCAGGATGCCATGGAAGGAATCTCATCCATTTTCTTTCAGCGCATGATCTCCAAATGGAAGCGTTCACGCGGAAAAACGATCGAAGTGGATGCCGAAGTCATCCGCTGGGTTGGCAACGAAGCCTGTCGGTTGAATGAACTGTCCAACAACGAAGAGGGTGGGCGGATAGCTCAGAAACTGATCAGTGACAAAGTTGAGTACGAAATCCTCAAACTGGCCATTGAAAACCCTGATGCCTACGACAGGTGTTCCGGAATTTCAGTGGGGCTCATCCAGGGTGAGACGCCTTCTATCAAACTCGAATTTCAGTAACTGATCCATCATCTTGCTGTGCATTCGACGAGTGATGCAGAATACCGAAATCTGACGCCGAGTGGTCGAATCAACAGCGAGTGAATCAATTCTTTTCGATTCAGTTCACGAACAATCACCTCACCATTCGGCTGCTGAGGATCTTCAAAGTATTCCCAGCACTATTCTCGCCAAGTCAGACCCTGAGGGAATAAACTTTTACGTCGATGATGAGTCGGCTAGGAACGGAAGCGAGTGGAACGAAAACCTCTTCGTGCAATGCACTTTGAGAATCACCTCCTCTCACTCCCGTCCGTGCAGTTTCATCCACGTTCGTTAGATTTGAGTGGGGGAACGGCTCACACGGCCGGGAGTGCCTCAAAGCCCACTATTCCCCGTCGTCCGCACGGGCCTGATTGGCAAGAAACGTTTGCAAGCAATCAAGTCCGCACAGATCGACAAGAAAATGGCTTTCGCAGAGGTCCATAACTAGTGAAAACCCGTATCGACTCGCTTCCTGAGCATGCGGCATGTGTCGCACGATCAGCATTCGAAATCAGGAGTTCTTTTCAACTTAATCTTCAAGGAACAACCGACGAACCTGAGCTCCCAATGCTCGTTGCGAATCTCTGCCCCCGAAGGTCAGCATTAGGGCGATCAGAGCGATCCAACTTTTGATGTTATGACGAAAACGAAGCGAACCGTTTCATTTCCTCGGTTTTGAGGCACTTGATTCGGCAGCTGACACCAGCGCCAATATCATCAGGCGAGCCTCAGCGGAGAGTTGTTGCCATGCCTGAACAACTCGGTCAAGGTCTACTTCGAGTTGACAAGTCTTGTCATTCATTGCCAACCTGTGACCATTCGGCGCTGCAATGGGCGCTGCAATTGACTTGTCCATTTGTCGTAAGTCGCTGTCACTGCAAGGACTTGCGGATTCGGCGTTGTAAACAATCGCGGAAGGGGTGAACGGCGCGTGAGGGCTCCTTGGCGGCTGTCACTGATTGAGTCGCAGCTTGGCGAGGTTCGAAAACGTCGCTCGGGCGGGA
>Ga0105046_10008121_pt1 | contig 16502 bp, 12 predicted proteins | sample MAT03_FD_78385 | JGI IMG/M metagenome (GOLD analysis project Ga0105046, IMG submission 78385) | Freshwater microbial communities from Lake Fryxell liftoff mats and glacier meltwater in Antarctica - MAT-03 (megahit assembly) | ecosystem: Environmental > Aquatic > Freshwater > Ice > Liftoff...
CGACCCGATAGCAAGGCGCCGGGGGGGACCGGCCGGAAGCGTACTTCCTGTACGCTGAGGACCGGTGGGCCCCCGGCAACGCAGCTAGCGGGGCGCGCAGCAGTTTCCCAGCGCCCTCCTAGCAGCCCGCCTGAGGCCCCTTAGGGCCCGCGGCGAAATAGCCAGATCGATTCGGAGTCGAGGCGCGCCGCCTGGTAGGCGCGGAACCGAGCGAATACTGCTGCTATCTCGAGATTTTGCAACGATGCAGGTGGGGATGGATCGGGTCAGAGACGACGGGACTATTTCGCTGCAGGCCCTTGGGCGGCGGGCGGAAATTAGTTGGGTGCAAATCCCTGTCCTGGAGGGCGCGAGGGAGAGAGGAAAAGAAAGAGAGCCAGCCCCTTATCGGCTGACGACCGGCAAATGCTTGAGCGGCCGGCGGGCCGGCTTCGCGTCCGTCGCCGCGGCCAGCGCCGCGCGCTCGGCGACCGCCGACGCCTGCTCCTTGACGGTGATCGGGTTGTCGAACGCGGGCAGCTCCAGGTCCTTGTTCTTTGCGTGCACGGGGTGCCGCCCGTTGGCCTTGAACCACTCGGCGACGGTGGCGTTCGCCTTCATCTTCTCGACGATCTGACGGTAGCCCGCGCCAGTGTTGTAGGCGCAGAAGCTGATCTCCCCGAGCTGAGTGCCGTAGGGAATGATGCACATTTCGGTGCGACGAAAATCGTAGTTGAAGAGGTCCTGAAACCACATTCCGGCCACGAAGAGGACGCGCCACTCGAACTTGGCGGCGTCATTTTCGGTGTGGCTGGTGCCCATCTGACTGAGGAACTGCTTGAGCAGGGTGTCGACGCCGAAGCCGGGCGGCGCGCCTTCCGGGCGATAACGACGCATCACGGCACAGGCGAGCTGCGCGATGGTCCATTTACGGCCGCGGCCGAGGGCGAAGATGCCGCGCAGATCCTCCAGCAGCCCTTCGACGTCGAGAAAATCGGTGAGCGGCACCATCTGCTTGGTCTGCTTGTGGACGAAGAGCACCGTCCCGATTCCGCAGTTCGGGTGGCAGCCGCAGTTGAGCTGGCCGAAGTCGCGATCCGGCCCGTCGAGGAGATCGCAGACGTCACCGAAGGGCGACAGGCTGGAGAGCGGGAACCAATCCTTCATCGGATGGGTGACGCCGGCTTGGCCCGCGACGTCGCGAGCCAGGTGCGACAGCGTGTAGCGCTGCTTGTCGCGCGTCGCGTCGTCGATGTCCTCGTCGCGCCCGGTAAAGGACACCGGCTGGAAGCTCACGACGGTGATCTTGTCGGCGTTGTCGACCGCGAATCGGACGATGGGGCCGACCTGATCGTCGTTCACGCCATTGATGATCGTGACCACCAGGATGACGTCGATGCCCGCGGCAGCCAGCTCCTCGATGGCGCGCAGCTTCACGTCGTAGAGGTTCTTGATCTTGCGGTGCGAGTTGGCCTCGTTGGTCACGCCGTCGAACTGGAGGTACGCCATGCGCAAACCCGCCTCCTTACACTTCTTGGCGAAGCCGGGCTCCTCGGCGAAGCGCAGGCCATTGGTCGCGCATTGCACTGCGAAGTAGCCGATCTTGCGAGCGTAGCGGATCGCGTCGAGGAAGTTGGGGTGCAGGGTGGGCTCGCCGCCAGAGAACTGGATCGACATCTGGCGGCGTGGCCGGACGCTGATCGCGTCGTCGAGGATCTTTTTGGTGTCCTCCCAGGACAGCTCGTGCACGTAGCCGACCTGGTTTGCGTCCATGAAGCACGGGTCGCACATCATGTTGCAGCGGTTGGTCAAGTCGACGGTGAGGACCGCGCCGCGCCCGTACTTGATCGTGCTCGAACCGTGATCGTGCAGGGCATCCTTGGTCATGACGACGTCGCGACCGGGGAACAGGCGTTCGATCCGCGCGAGGAACTTCGCGTCGATCGCTATCGTGTCCTTGAAAGCGCCGTGACGCTCGCAGGTCTTGTCCATCACGATGCGGCCGTTTTCTTCGCGGATGTGCGCCTTGATCTCGCCGGGGCGATCCTCGGCGTACTTGCGCCAGTCGTCGTCACCGCGGAGGACCGCGCCGCGCGCCTCCTTCACGCAGGTCGGGCAGAGGCTGTCGGTCGTGCGTGGCCACCCGAGCGGCGGCTTCGTCTTCTGCGCCGGCTTGGGGATGGGTGTGTCCGACCATCGCGGGCGGAAGAGCGTGGAGTCGCCAGTGCTGGCGGCCGCGCGCTGGATCAGCGGGTAGAGCTGGTTCGCCGTGCTGGCGGCCGCGCGTTCGACCGCGCGACCGAGTCGGACGCGAGCGTTTGCAACGAAGCCTCGCTTGCTCGGCGAAGGTTTGGCAGCGGCGACTTCTCGCAAGACTGAGCTCGAAGACATCGCTCGAAGCTACTCGCCCCGCCACAGGGCAGACAAGGGTGCGCGCGTGATATCGTCCGCCGCGAATGAGCCCTTCGGGCGGCGCACGACCTCCCACGCCACAGCGTGGCCATTTGGCTCTCGGCGTCGCCCTCGCCTGTGCGAGCGCCGTGGTCTCGGCACCGACGCTCGCGCGCGCTCAGGTTGCTGCGGTGCGCGAGCCGCAATCACGTGACGGCATTCTCGGTCGGTTCGGCGTGGCGGCCGCATCGGCAGGTCTAGGCGCCGACGATCCCGAGGTGCGCCGCCGATCAGTCGAACGTCTGGCCGACATGGGCACGAAGGAGGCCCTGACGGCGCTGGTCGACGCGCTCGAGCCTGGCGTCCTGCGGATGGATGCGCGCGTCATGGCCATCCGAGCGCTGAGCCGCCGTGTCGACGACGAGGATGTGCGTAGCGCGCTCGCACGAGAAGTCCTCCAGGCGGGCGGTGCGCGCCGCGAGTGGGCGCGCAGTTCGTTCGAGCCTGCGCGGGTGGCCGCCGCCCTCGTTCTCGCACGCAGCGGCCACGACCGCGCGCTCGCAGCCCTCGGTGTCGCCCTTCGTGAGGGAGGCGCTGCGGCGGCTGCGGCGCGCGAGGCGCTCCTGGCGTACCCGCCGGCGCGATTCGAGCCGCTCTTCGGCATGCCCACGACCGCGCGACAGGCGCGGATCGACGGTCGCACCGTCGCACCCGCCGTGCTCTCGTTCTTCGGTGATCTCGGCGACGCGCGGGCGTTGCCGTTGCTGCGCGCCGCGCTCGGAGCGTCCTCCCGCCTCGTGCGGGCCGAGGCTGCGCTGTCGCTGGCCAAGCTCGGCGACGCGGCGGCGTTGACGTACGCCGCCGAGCCCGCGGTCGACGAGCCGGCGCTGCAAATCATCCGCGCCCAGGTCCTGACCCGCTTCGCCGACCCGCGCGCGATCGAGGCGACGATTGCGCTGCTCGCCGACCCGCGCACGCGTCGTGAAGGGCTGGCGCTGGTGCGGCGGTCCCCTGATCCGCGCTACGCCGCGGCGCTCACCGGGCTCGTCGGGGACGCACCCGAGCTGGCAGGTGATATCGTTGCCGCGATCGGCGAATGCGCGACGCTCGAGGGTGCCGCGGCGCTCGTGGCGCGACTCGACGACCGTGCGACGGCCCCTGCGGCGGCGCTCGCCCTCGGTCGTTCGGCCCGCGAACCGGCGCGCGATGCGTTGCGTGCGCTCGTCGCCGAGGCGGCAGCGCAGCCCCATGGTCTGCGCGCCGAGTCGGCGGCGCTCGCTGGCATCGTGCACGCGCTGGCGCTCGGCGAAAGCGTCCCCGGACTGACAGCGCTGCTCTTTGGGCTCGTGGGGGACGCGTCGCCTGCCGCTGCCGAGCTCGCGGCGTTTGGGCTCGTCGCACTCGGCACGCGAGACGTGCGCGAGCTGCTGGAAAGCAAGCCGTCAAGGGTGCGCGAAGCGCAATGGTGGGGCGCGATCGCACGCGGCGCGTTGGCTCGCGGGGAGTCGGAACGGGCCGAGCTCGCACACGCCTACCTGGAGCGGATCAAGACCGGTGGCCGCGATGCAGCCCCGGAGCTGGAAGCGGCGGCGGCGGTCGGCCTGCTCGACCGCGCGACGGCTCGTCTGTGGCCCACGTCGGAGCTCACGCTCGCGGCCCGCCGGGGCGGTGCCTCCGCCCCGCTCGCGACCCGCGAGCTCGCGCGCCGTGACGACGGTTCGCTCCGGGCCGACGTCGATGCGCTCCTCACCGGCAGTGATCCGGCGGTGCGCCTGAATGCGACCCTCGGCTTGGCCGACGATGTCGAGCCATCCACTGTCGCGCGCCTCGTCGCCTCCAGCAACGATGATGATGCGTGGGTGCGCGCGGCAGCCGTGCGAAGCCTCTCCCACCGGCAAGCCTCCCGCGCGACGCAGGTCCTGCAGCGCCTCGCCGCATGGGATCCCGATAGCGGCGTTCGCGCGCTCGCTCGCATCGGAGCGGCCGGAAGGAAGCTGCCCGACCTGACGCTCGGAGCGGGCGACGTCGGCGTGACCGTCATCGCGACCTTTGGCGATGTCTCCGCGCCGAATCGTCACGCGTGGACGGCGCGGATCACCAGGCCCGACGGGTTGCTGGTGCCGGTCGTCGTTCCGACCGGGGGATGGCTCATCGTCCCGGGGATTGGCGCGGGAGCTTCGTCGGTCACGCTGTTCGAGCCGGCCGCTGCGGCCGCAGCTCCGGCCCTTGCGGTGCCGCCGCCCATGAAGAAGCCTTCAGTTCCATGAGCCGGGCCGTTGCAAAGAAGGGCGAGGAGCCGACGTTCGAGTCGGCGGCGGAGCGTCTCGCCAAGGTGGTCGAGGAGCTGGAGCGGGGGGACCTCCCGCTGGAGCGAGCGCTGGCCCTCTTCGAGGAGGGCGTGACGCTGGCGCGGTCAGCGCAGGGGCGTCTCGACCGCGCGGAGCGCAGGGTGGAGGAGCTCCTCGCCATCGACGCGCGAGGCAACCCGGTCACGCGTCCGGTCGCGGCTTATCCGGCGGGTGAACGCGCAGCGGGCGAAAGCGCCGCGAGCCTATCTGCAGGCGCTGCGGAAGATGGTGCCGATGCGGACGACGATGAGGACGAGGACGTGATGCCATGACCAGATCTGGCGATTCGCTGCCCATGCCGAAGCGCGTCCGTACTGCAGCGGCGCTGCTCATCGGCAACGAGCTCCTCTCCGGCAAGATCGGCGACGAGAACCTCGCGACGCTGGCGCGCGCGCTGCGAGCCCGCGGTGTCTCGCTCGATCGCGCGGTGGTGGTCCGCGACGATGTCGACGTGATCAGCCGCGAGGTGCGGGCGCTCTCCGAAACCCACGATTGGGTCTTCACCAGCGGCGGAGTCGGCCCCACCCACGACGATGTCACGATCGAGGGTGTGGCCCGCGCATTCGGTGCCGGTGTGGAGTCGTCGGCGCGGATGGAGAAACTGCTGGCCGACCATTACAATGAAAAGCTCACCGAGGAGCACCTGCTCATGGCGCGCTGCCCCATCGGATGCCGGCTGGTCGCGACCGATCGGGTGCCCTGGCCCACCGTGCTGATGCATAACGTGTGGGTGCTTCCTGGCGTTCCGTGGATCTTCGCGATGAAGCTTGCCGCGTTGGAGGCCGAGATTGCCGCGGAGACGCCGTTCGTCACGGCGAGCGCGCGCATGCGACTGGAGGAGCCGGCCTTGAAAGCGCTTCTCGATCGCGTGGTGGCGGAGTTCCCGGCGGTCGAGGTCGGCAGCTACCCGAAGTGGAACGACGGCGACTGCAAAACCAAGGTCACCTTCGATGGGCGCGACGAGGACGCGGTGCGCGCCGCGCGCGACGCATTCACCGCGGGCCTGCCGGAAGGTGCGCTGCTCGGCGTCGAGGGGTAGCGTCAGCGAGTCGGTCGCGGCCGCCTTGTCCCGAGAGCGAATCCAGGTAGCCAAGCTCCAGCATGGATGCGTGGAGCTCGCCCGCCACGACGACGTGGTCGACGAGCGGCACGCCGACCACTGCGGATGCGCGCGCGACCGCCTCGGTCATTCTCACGTCCTCGGCAGAGGGCGTCGGATCGCCGCTCGGATGATTGTGCACGAGCACGAACCCGCTCGCCGCATCGCCGATGGCGGCGCGCAGCACGTCGCGCGCGCTGACCGCACACCCATGCAACCCGCCCTGGGCGACGCGACGGGTGCCCCGCAATCGATTGCGACCGTCGAGCGAGACGACCCACATCTCCTCGTGGACGAGCGTGCCGATGCGAACGCGGAAGTGGTCGGCGACGTCGGCCGCGCTGGAGAGGTTGGGCCGCCCGTTGGTCACCACTCGGCTGCGGCGGCCGAGCTCCAGTGCGGCAGCGAGGCGCAGGGCTTTCACCGGGCCGAGGCCGCCTTCGGCCGCCAGGGCGCCGGCTCCGCGGTTCATCAGGCCGCCGATTCCCCCGCTGCGGACGAGGACCTCCGCAGCGAGCACCGGCGCGGGCGCGCCGGGGCGCCCGGTGCCGAGGAGTATGGCGACGAGGTCGGCGTCGCTCAGGGCGTCGAGCCCGCCTTCGAGGGCGCGCTCCCGTGGACCGTGAATGGGCGGCGTGATGTTCATGCGGTACTGCAGGAGCACGCACCTTGCCAACACGATTGCCCCGCCGTGGGGCACGTCACTCCCTGGCGCACCCTCACCGACCCCTGGCGGCCGCCACCCTCACCGGGCGCCAGCGTATCGCGCGACTGATCGCGCATCGGCACGGCGGGTAGGGCTACCCTCGGCGCCGTGCGCCGCCCCTCGATGCATTCGAAACCATCCGTCCAGAGCGCCGTGGCGCTCCTCGCCAGCGGGGGCGTGGTGGTGGCCTTCGCATCATGCGGGGGACGAAGCGACCTCGGCGACGCGGCCGAGGGCGACCTGCGCGTCCCGAGCTGCGGCGACGGCGTCGTGGATGCGGACGAGGAGTGCGACGACGCGCAGAGCGCGGACCAGAGCCCATGCGTGCCGACATGCAAGCTCGCCCGTTGCGGCGATGGAAAGGTGCTGGCCGGCGTCGAGTCGTGCGACGACGGCGGAGCGAGCGATTTCTGCACCCCAACCTGCGCGCCTGTGACCTGCGGAAACGGCGTCGTCGACGTCCGCGAGGCCTGCGACCCGGCCGAGCCGACGGGGATACTATGTACGTCTAAATGCCAGGCTTCGACCTGCGGGGACGGGATCGTCGACGCCGGCGAGGAGTGTGACGAGGGACCCGCCAACGAAGCGGGCGCCGCGGCCTACATCGTCCAGGGGACGAACGTGCGTCGGCTCTACCCGGTGCAGTCGACCGAGGTCGCCGTCGACTTCTACGACTACCGCTCGGCCAGCGCGCACACTGGGTTCGAGGCCGCCGACCAGAGCAACATCCTTCTCTACGTGGACACGGCCCGGTTGGAGCTTTCGCTCATCACCCTCAATGGGATCGATCGCGACGCGAGCGGCGTCTCCCAGGCGCGCTCGCGGGTGACGCAGGTCTTCCGGTACCTCCCGCAGGGCGCTTACCTCGTGCTGGCCGATGACAAGCCGGAAGAGATCGACTTCGTCGGCCCCAACGCGGTGCAGGCCTCGTTCAAGTTCAAGGACAACTCCGACGGCGGGATCATCGGGCTACCCTGGCCGGGCGACTACGCGATCGAGATCGAGACCACGCTCGAGCGCGGAGTGACCTCCTGGGGCTTTGTGGGTAGCGGCGACGCAGGGCGTGAACCGCTCGACGCCGATCTGCCTGCGCTGCTCGTGGTGCGAACGAGGGCGAGCTCGTGCCGCACCGACTGCACGATCCCTCGCTGCAACGACGGCATCCTCGATGCCGGCGAGACCTGCGACGACGGCAACGCGGACGCTGGCGACGCTTGCGCGCCGGATTGTCGCGGCAACTGACCAGGGCGCGGAGGCGCGGTCGCTGTTCAGCGGCTCTCGCGAGCCTCGGCGGCTTTGGCGTCGTCGTATGCGTTGACAAAGACCGGCGATTGGAGAAGCTCACCCATTCGACCGATTGTCGCAGCGGATGCCGATCCGCCGAAGTCGACCTGGTCCGGGTCGCCGAGGCGCAGGTCGAAAAGCTGGGGCTCGTCCCAGTCGGCGCGCAAGATGAGCTTGTAGTCGTCGTCCAGCAGGCCCACGCGGGACAGGCGTTGCTCGATGGTGCTGGAGAGCAGCAAGGGGAGGCGGCGCTTCGGGCGGTCGGGAATGAGGAACGTGACCAGGTCCTCGCCCTGGTAGCCATTCATCGAGGGTGCCGGGTGGAGGTAGCGCGCGAGTGTCGGTGCGACATCCACGAGGCCGACCTGCTGCTTGACCACCGTCGGGGGCAGCCCGGGCGCGCGCAAGACGAGCGGCACGCGAACGAGAGACTCCCAGAGATAGATCGAATGGAGCCAGAAGTCCTCGCGGCCCAGACCCTCGCCGTGGTCAGAGATGAAGAGGATGACGACGTCGTCCTCCATCTCGAGCTCGCGTAGCCCCTCGAGCAGTCGGCCGAACGCGGCATCGACCGAGCGGGCCGCCACGCGATAGCGAAATGGGAGGGTCCCTTCGTCCTCCATTCCGAAGCGCTGCGCGGTGGATTCGATGGAACGCGTCTCGATCTCGCGCCAGTTGTGAACATCGAAATGGAAGAGCCACGCCAGGAAGCGGCCCTTGTCCTTGCGGTCGTGCATCCAGTCGAGGGCGCGCGTGACGATAGCCTCGCTCTTCAGCTCGTCGGCGCCGTAGCCCCACACTCCGGCTTTCTCGTAGTCGCGGGTGCGTTCGACCTCGTCGAAGCGAAAGATGGGCAAGAGCTTCTCGAGGAACTCCCAGGCGCTCTCGGCGATGAACAGGGTCGTCGGCACGCCGCGCTCGCGCGCAAGATCGAGGATCGTGCCGCGGTCGAGCGAGCCTGGACGCTTGGCCGGCGAGGCGATCCTGAAGTCGGTCTTCGATGGCGCCGCTTCGGCCCTCTCGACCGGGGCCGGCTCGGGGTCTTGTTTGTGGCGCAGATCGAGATGACCACCGAGCAACGTGGGCAGGGCGGTGAGGGTGTCGCTGCCCGAGCTGTAGGCGTTGTCGAAGCGCACGCTCTCTTCCGCGAATTTTGCGAGGTTTGGCATGATCTCGGGGTCGTACGCGACGTCGCGGCGCAGCGTGTCGACATAGAAGATGATGACGCTCGGCTCCTTCTTGTCGTCGCGGAAGCGATCGGCGGCCTCGGCGACGATAGGCGACTCGAGGAACGGCTCGTCCCACCTCGGCGCGCGCGTCGCGCTGGGGACGTCATAGCGCGCGAGCAGCTCGTCGATGCGGGCATGACCGAGACCGCCTCCTGCCGATTTGCCGTGCAAGGCCAACTCGATCGCTTTGAGCCGCGCCATCGATCGACCGACCAGCACCGGTTGAGGCACCACGTGAGACAGCGCGTCCTCGATCTTCTCCCGCTGCAGCGATGACAGCGCGAAGGCCACCACCACCGAGAGGGCGGCTCGCGACGCGAGCCACACCGTGCCGCGAGCCTTGCCGCTCGCTTTCGTCCATGGGCCCAGGACGAGCGCACCCGCCACGAGGAACAGGCCCACCGCGACCATCTCGAGCGCGCGATGGATCCTCTCGTAGAGCCCGACATAGACCAGCTGATCGATGGTGATGGCCGCTGCGGCGAGCGCGAGGAACAAGGGCGTCACGACGGCGACTTCGCGCCTGCGACCGGCCCGCGCGCCGGCCTCGGCCCACCCGGCGAGCGCAGCGGCGAGCGCACCGAACAGCGTTGCCAGGGCGAGCGATACGAAGGGACCATAGGCGCCGATCCATTGGCGTTGCGCTTGCGGTCCGGTGAAGGTCCAGCGGGCGGTGTCGAGCAGCGTCGCGGCGAACGCCATGCCTCCGAGGGCGGCGACGATGGGGCCGCTGCGCGTCCCGAGGCGGGTCAGGCCTCGACCCGACCAGCGCAGGAGCCACGCTGAGAGGCCGAGCACGAGAGCCACGCCGCCGCACCACGCGATCAGCAGCGCGGCAGCACTGCCCAGCGGCCCCTTAACCAAGGCCTCGCGCGCGCTGCGCGACGACGTGTCGAGAGCGAGGAGGACCGCGGCTGCGGCGAGCGCGCAGGCGAGGAGGCGGGCGGCGAGTGAGGACACGTCGAGACGGCAGCGACCCTACAAAAGAAGGCCGCGGAGCGCTGCCGCGAAGAGCGGTGAGCCCGCGAGGCAGATCGCGGCGATGGCCTCCCATTCGAAGACCGTCGCCCGATCGAGGTGGGTCTCGACGTGAGAGGCACGCGCTCCGGAGAGCACCCACGTGCCGCGATCGGCGCCCGATCGGTAGGCGCCCGCGCCCGGTCGGCCCAGGACCACGCCAGGACCCTCCGGAAGAATTGCGCCGGGCGGGCGGAAGCTCGCACCGCCGTCGGCCGGGTGGACGATTCCGCCGTCATCGATCGTGGCCTCGACGCCGCTGCGCAGCCGGCTCACCGCGGCGCGCTCGCCGACACCGCGACGGATGCGATGGATGGCGACGCCCAGCGCGAAGGCCATCGCGAGGACGGCGAGGGGGCTCGGCGCCACCTCTGCCGCGACGTCAGGAAGGCTCACATCGCGTAGCGCGCCGCTGTCGATGTCGAACGCCCCGGTTGTCCCCACTCTGTCGACGATGACCGCGGTGCGCAGTCCATCATGAACTCGCACCTCCCACGGACTCATCAACGACTCGATGGAGTTGTCGGGGGCGCTACCCAGCGATGTCCCGCGTGCGCCACCCAGCCGTGCCGTGCAGCCTTCGCGCCCGCAATCGAGCAGGAGGGTACGTTCCATTCCCGCTGCCTCGAATGCAAAGGTCATTGAGCAAGGGGACAGGCAATGGGGGCGATCCGCGGACGACGTGACCACGCGTAGCGTGCTCGTCCACGCCTCGGGCTGGGGGAAGCGCGCCAGGCGGACGATTCCCGCGACGAGGAGCGCCGCTGACAGGAGCAAGAGCGCCGCGCGCGTCCACGGTGCGAGCGCGCGCAACACGCGCGGCGTGAACGCGACGAGGACGAGCGCGCCACCCGATGCCACGACTCCGGCGATCGCCGCCATCATCGGCAGTACGACCAGGGCGCTCGTCAGCGCCGTGCCGCAGCGCCAGCAGCTGCCGACGACCGGGTCGGTCATCGTCACGAGCGGCATCAACAGCAGCATCGGCGCGCTCGCGACCAGTGCGACCGGCAGCACCAACCCCGCGCGACGTCGGCCGACAAGTGCGCTTGCGCGAAGAAGCAGCGGCGCCAGCACCACGAGCCCCACGCCGCCGTAGGGAAGGATGGTGGCCGCCGCGATGATCACGCCCATCAAGGCGGCGAAGGCAACCGTCCGGATCGAAGCTCCCCAGCCGCTGGTCGGCTCGCCTGTTGGAGGTGACGTCGGGCCGTGATCTGCGAGCTCGTCGGCCATGGCGCGATCCTAGCGCCGTTTGTCGCCAGGTCTGCCGCCTCAGCCCGCTCCCTGGCGCGTCGCGCGTTCAGGGGACGTAAAGTGCCCTACACGAATCTCAATTTCCGCAGCTCGTCTCGGTCGTCTACCCTGGGCGGCCGTGGTCCCCGGCGACAGCATCAGCTTCCATGCGTCGACCGACGTCGGGCGTCAGCGCGAGCACAACGAGGACAACTACCTCATCGACAAGAAGCTCGGCCTGGCGATCGTGGCCGACGGCATGGGCGGGCACGCGGCCGGCGAGGTGGCGAGCGCCATCGCCGTGCGAATGCTGCACAACGAGGTGCGCCGTCGCGCCGCGTTCCTCGCCGAGTACGCCAAGAAGGGCAGCGCCATGCGCGGCGGCGCACGCGAGATCCACGCGATGCTCGCCAGCGCCGTGCGCCAGGCCTGCCAGAAGATCCACGAGGAAGGCAAGGCCGACGCCGAGCGCCGCGGCATGGGCACGACGCTGTCGGCGCTGCTCGTGGTGGGCTCACACGGCTTCGTCGCCCACGTCGGCGACAGCCGCATCTACATGATGCGCAGCGGCCGCATCCAGCAGATCACCGAAGATCACACGGTCTACAACGAGCTGGTGAAGCGGGGCCGCCTCACGCTCGAGCAGATCGAGCGCGTCGCGCAGAAGAACGCGATCACGCGTGCGGTCGGAGTCTACGAGACGGTCGAGGTCGACACGCTCACCCTCGACGTGCTGCCCGGCGACACCTTCCTCCTCGCGAGCGACGGACTGCACGGCTACATCAACCACTCCGCCGAGCTCGAGCCCTACCTCGAAGAGGCGGATGGCGACGTCGCGGTGCGCGAGCTCACCGCCCTCGCCAACAAGAAGGGCGGCAAGGACAACATCACCTCGCTCATGGTGCGTCTGGGCGCCGGCGACGCGCGCGACGAACGGCGCGCCCGCCGCGTCGAGCAGAAGCGCGAGGTCCTCGCCAACATGCCGCTCTTCAGCAAGCTCGCCGAGCGCGAGCTGCTGCGCGTGATCCAGGTCGCCGAGGTCCATGAGTTCGCCGCGGGCGACATCGTGATGCGCGAAGGTGATCGCGGCGATCAGCTCTTCGTCGTGCTCGAAGGCCTCGTGCACATCATCCACGGTGGGCAGACCCTCTCCGAGGTCGCCCCCGGCGAGCACTTCGGCGAAATGGCGCTCATCCGCTCGGCGCCGCGCTCCGCGTCGGCGAAGGCCGTCGAGGCCAGCGAGCTCATCAGCATCCGCCGCTCCGACTTCTTCGAGATCCTCCGCTCCGAGCAGGAGCTCGCGGCGCGCCTCCTGTGGCAGTTCCTGGGTGTGCTGGCCGATCGTCTCGACCAGACGTCGCGCGATCTCTCGAGCGCCAAGGAAGAGCTGATGGCGGAGGACGTCACCGGCGAGGTCTTCGACGAGGACGCTCCGACCTACACCGACGCGGGAGGGCGTCGCTCGCTCGCCGAGATCAACGCGCGCATCAATGCCCGCGCTGCGGTCGAAGCGATCGCAGCTGCGGCAGCGGCCGCGGTGTCGGCTTCCGCGGACGTGTCGCCGAGCTCTCCCAAGCTGGCGGGCGCGCGTCCTGTCGCCGTGGAAGTCGACGATGCGCCGCCGACGTCGTCCGACTCGATCGACCTCGCGTCGCTCGGCCAGGACGCCCAGAAGGCCGGCACGGGTGTGGAGGACGCCGTGACGCCGACGTGAAGCGCTGTCGGGGCGCCGCCGCGCTCCTGTCGGCCAGCGTCATGCTCCTCTCGCGGTCGGCGCTCGCGGTAGACGCACCTTGCGCCGAGCCGCTCGTCGTCGAGATCCGCAGCCCGCGCATCGACGAGGCCACCCCGGCCGATCCCGCACGTTCGGCGCAGCTTGCAGCCCGCGCCTACGATCTTGCATCCGAGCTCGCGCTCGCGCTCCAGGACACCGGGATCGACGCACGTGTCGCGGTCGACGGCGCCCCGTCGAGCGCGTGCGTCTTCGTCGTGACACCGCACCTCACGGCCCTCGGCGAAAGCCGCGTCGCACTGCGCCTCGAGCTTGCCAAGCCTGGGACAGCCGTCGTGTGGGCACGCCACGGCGAGGTGGAGATGAGCTCGCTCCAGGCGCAAGGCGTCGTGTTTCTCCGCGATCTGGTCGAGGCGGCCTCGGTCGCGCCCTCCGCGGCCTTGCTTCGCCCCTCGCCGATCGATGGACCCGCCTCGCCCAGCCCGGATCCCACTGTGAGCTCGCCGACGGCGCCACGTTCGGGCGGCTCCACCATCCTGGCGGTCGGCTCCACGGTGCTCGGAGGCTTCACCGGCCTAGGCGTCTATTCAGCGACCGGCGCTGACGATCCGCGCATCCTCTTTCCGACCCTCGCGGCGGGCGCAGCGATCGGTCTGGGCGGCTCGCTGCTCGTGGCCGGCGAGTGGGACGTCACGAGCGCCGATGCATGGTTCCTCCTCGCGGGTGGGCTGTGGCCGACCGCAGCCGGGCATTTCATCTACGAAGGTCGTTTCGCCGAGCGCTATCCGTCTCGCGCCGGCCAGGAACGCTGGAGCTTCGGCTTGGTGGGCACGACGATGGGACTCAGCCTGTCGGCGTTCGCGATCGCGCTGGAGCGTCCGACCGACGGCGATGCCGCCTTCGTTCACTCCGGCGCGGCGTACGGCGCAGCCCTCGGAGCGCTCACCGAGATCGGCGTGAACGGCGATCTCGACGATCTTCCGGAGGCCGGCATGGGCTACGGCGCGGCCGTTGGCTGGCTGGCCGCCGGGACGCTCGCGCTCTCCATCGACCTCGAGCCGCGCGAGGTGCTCGCCCTCGATCTGGGCGTCGCGCTCGGTGGCCTGGGCGGCGCGGCGCTCGCGAGCCCGCTCGTCTTCGATGCGCCGAGCGACGATGCGCAGCGCGCGTTCGTTGCGATCACGGCCGCCTCCACCGTGGTGGGGGCCGGAATCGGGTGGTGGCTCGGGCAGGGTGGTCTGGTCACGGACGACGTCGGTCACCCCACGGTCGGCGTGATCGGCGAGAGTGTCCTGGGAAGTAGGCGCGCGCCGGTCTATGGAGCGGCGTACGCGAGGACCTTACGTTGAAGATCGTCATCACCTCCGCCGACTCCGGTCAGCGACTCGACAAGCTCGTCGCCAAGGCCGTCGCCGGCCTGGGCCGCTCGGGCGCCAAGCGCCTCTTCGCCGAAGGGCGCGTTCGCGTGCTCGCCTCGGGCGCGCCCGATGCGGTGCTCGCGCGCGGCGACAACCCGCGCGGCCGTCGCGCGCAGAAAGGTGACGTCACCGCCGAGGGGCAAGTCGTCGATATCGAGATCGAGGAGACGGTTTCCGACGCCACGCCCGACGCCGAGGCGCCGCTGGTCGTCCTGCTCGAGACCGAGCGGGCGCTCGTGCTGGAGAAGCCGGCCGGTCAAGCCACTGCGCCGCTCCAGCCCGGCGAGCGCGGTACCCTCGCCAACGCCCTGCTCGCGCGCTTCCCTGAGGTCGCGTCGTGCGGCTTCTCCACGCGCGAGCCCGGCCTCTGCCATCGCCTCGACACCGACACCTCCGGCCTCGTGCTCGCCGCGCGTGACAAGGAGGCCTGGGAGCACCTGGTGACGGCGCTCAAGGGCGGCCAGATCGATAAACGGTACGCGCTGCTCTGCAAGGCCGACGGCCTGCCGGAGGCCGGGACCATCGACATCCCCATGGCGCCCCACCCCAAAGATCGACGGCGTGTCCTCGCGTGCCTCCACCCCCGCGACGTCGCCCGTGAAAAGCCGCGCGAAGCGTCGACCAGCTTCCGCGTGCTCAAGATCATCGGCGATCTCGCCCTCGTCGAAGCGCGCGCCCCGCGAGCCTTGCGCCACCAGATCCGCGCGCACTTCGCCGCGCTCGGGCATCCTTTGCTCGGCGACGAGCTCTACGGAGCGGAGCCCGATCCGCGTCTCGGCCGCCACGCCCTTCACGCATTCCGCATCGCCTGGGGTGGGGACGTCGTCGTTCCGGCCTTCACCGTCACGAGCGATTTGCCGGCCGACCTCGCGGCGATCACCGGGGCCGAGGCGCTCGCGGGGGCGTAGTCGGCTCAGCGCGAACGGAAAGCCATGGCAGGGGGCGCCGCGTGAGAGGCGAGCAGGGTCGCCGGTCATCACCCTCTCGACTGCGACAGACGCTTCAACGCTTGAAGATGTTGTCGTGGGCTGCGTCGGAGATGGCTCTGACGGCTGGGTGCTTGATCTTTCTCTCGACGGATATGGCGTAGAAACGTTCGCGCACTTCGGGAGCGCGCCCGATGATCTGCACCCGGTACTGGCTCACCACCTCCGCCTCGACCACAGTGGGGGACACGAATACCCCTATTCCGTCACTTCCGAAGACCTTGAGCAGCGCGCTGTCCTCGAACTCGGCGACGACCCGAGGGCGAATCTCGTGGCGTGACATCCAATGGTTCAGTGAGCGCCGCAGCGTCAGGCCCTCCAGTGGAAGGAGCATGGGTGCCCCATTCAGTGACCCAGGGAACCCGCGTCGGTACGTCGTGGCCAGCGATTGGGTACCGAAGAACGTCACCCCGGTTTCACCCAGCAAGTGGTTGAACGCACGGATGCTGCCCCCACTCGGCACGGGCTCGTCGGAGATGACGATGTCGAGCGTGTGCAACGCGAGATCGGCCAGCAGGCGAGCATGGGTGTCCTCCTGGCAGACCAACCGAACCGGCTCGGGCATGACGAGCGCAGCCTGAAGAAGCCGGCGTACCACCAGCTTGGGGACCACGTCGGCGACACCCACGTGCAGGCGAAGCGGTTGGCCGTCAGCGCCGCCGCGGACAGCGTCGACCATCTCGCGACCCAGTGCGAAGATCTCGTCGGCGTAGCGGAAAGCGACGCGGCCGACCTCCGTCAGGGCGAGCTTGCGTCCCACTTTTTCGAACAGCTTTTCGCCCAGCTGCTCCTCGAGCGCCCGAATCTGTGCGCTCAGCGTCGGATGCGACAAGCGGAGCACCTTTCCGGCTTGCACCAGCCCCCCTTCGCGCGCGACGACCCAGAAGTAGAGGAGGTGGTGGTAGTTGACGCGCTCCATCGAAGCCACGATATGTTGAAAAGTACGACAGCAAGGCCCGCAATTTTGTCATGGTCGACATGATGCGCCGGCCGTACGCCTGACGCGGCCCGTGTGAGCGACGTTTCGAGGAGGCAACCGTTGGAGAGTGATGTGCCCGTGGCACGCGAGGGCGAGGC
>Ga0105046_10008122_pt1 | contig 16502 bp, 17 predicted proteins | sample MAT03_FD_78385 | JGI IMG/M metagenome (GOLD analysis project Ga0105046, IMG submission 78385) | Freshwater microbial communities from Lake Fryxell liftoff mats and glacier meltwater in Antarctica - MAT-03 (megahit assembly) | ecosystem: Environmental > Aquatic > Freshwater > Ice > Liftoff...
CGGGGCCTGGCCCATTAGGGTTTCTCGACGTGACCCTTGATCAAAACGCTGCCGACCCGATGGCCGACAAGCTCCGCGACCTGCACGAACGAAGAGAGCAGGCCTTCAACGCCGGCTCGCCTCGATCGATCGAGCGTCAGCACGAGAAGGGCAAGATGCTCGCTCGCGAGCGCATCGACGTGTTGCTGGACCCTGGCAGCTTTCAAGAGCTCGACCTGCTGGCCCGCCACCGGGCACAATCCAGCGGTCTCGACGAGCGGCCCTACACCGACGGCGTGATCACCGGTTGGGGCACCATCGACGGCCGCAAGGTCTTCATCTTCAGCCAGGACTTCACCGTCTTCGGTGGCGCCCTCGGCGAGGTCTTCGCCGAGAAGATTCACAAGATGATGGACCTCGCACTGAAGGTTGGCGCGCCCGTCATCGGCCTCAACGACGGCGCCGGCGCCCGCATCCAAGAGGGTGTGGTCAGCCTGGCCAGCTACGGCGGCATCTTTCATCGCAACGTGCAGGCCAGCGGTGTCATCCCGCAGATCTCGGTCATCCTCGGCCCGTGCGCCGGTGGCGCGGTCTACAGCCCGGCGATGACCGACTTCATCTTCATGGTGCGCGAGACCAGCCACATGTTCATCACTGGCCCCGACGTGGTCAAGACCGTCACCGGTGAGGAAGTCACGCTCGAAGAACTGGGTGGCGCGATGAGCCATGCCAGCAAGAGCGGCGTCGCCACCTTCGTGAGCCCTGACGAGCGCGCGTGCCTGGAAGACGTGCGTTTCCTGATGAGCTTCCTGCCCAGCAACAACCTGGAAGAACCCCCGTCGGTGGACACCGGCGACGACCCGGACCGGCTGTGCGAAATGTTGCGCACCATCCTTCCCCCTTCGCCCAACCAGCCCTACGACATGAAGAAGGTGATCAAGGAGGTCGTCGACGACGGCGAGTTCTTCGAGTACTTCCCGCACTGGGCGCGCAGCATCGTGTGCGGCTTCAGTCGCGTCGATGGCCACCCCGTTGGCATCGTCGGCAACCAACCCCTGATGTTGGCCGGCGTGCTCGACATCGAGTCGTCGGAGAAGGCTGCGCGCTTCGTGCGCACCTGCGATGCGTTCAACATTCCGCTACTCACATTCGTCGACGTGCCCGGCTTCCTGCCGGGTGTCGACCAGGAGTACGGCGGCATCATTCGCCACGGCGCCAAGCTGCTCTACGCGTATTGCGAAGCGACGGTGCCGCGCATCCAGATCATCACTCGCAAGGCGTACGGTGGCGCCTACGTGGTGATGAACAGCAAGTCGATCGGCGCCGACCTTGCGTACGCATGGCCCACCGCCGAGCTGGCCGTGATGGGCCCGCAGGGCGCAGTCGAAATTGTCTACCGACGCGAGCTACAACAGGCCGCAGACCCGGTGGCCCGCCGCGCCGAGCTGGTGGCCGAGTACACGGAGAAGTACGCCAACCCGTACAACGCAGCCGAGCGTGGCTACATCGACGACGTGATCGACCCCGCCGAGACTCGCCAGAAGATCGTGGCCGGGCTGCGCATGTTGCGCACCAAGCGCGAAGAGCTGCCGCGACGCAAGCACGGCAACGTGCCGCTGTGAGCACTGAGATCTCCCCCGCTCCGACTGCAGAGGAGGCAGCGGCCATCGTCGCCGCAGTGGACGCGCTGTGGCCGCGACCCGTCGTCGCCCACGGCGCGCAGAATCCGTTGCGCAATCCCACGTGGCGCTTCAGCAGTCGTTGGTGGTCGAAGCCCATGCCGGCCCGCCGCGACAGGCCCTTCCGCTAGCAGGTGTGCTCGGCCCGTCTCGTTGGCCTTGCTACTGTCCCTGGCCATGAGCTACATGCCACCGCCTCCTCCGCCGCCGAACTTCGGGGCCACGCCGCCTCCGGGCTACCAGCCGTACCAACAGCTACAGCAGACGCCGCCGTTCGCCAGCTGGGGCACTCGGGTAGGTGGCCACATCATCAACGGCCTGGTGGTCGCTCTCTTCTCGCTACCCGCCGTCATCGCCTTCTTCGCTGTGCCGAAGGAAATTCGGGCGTGCACCATCAACGATGAGCCAGGACTCTGCAAGGTGCCCACGGGTGCCGGCTGGGCGATCATCGCAGTCCTGGGCATCGTCGGCGTTGTCGCCTACTTCGTGATGTACTCGCGAATGGTCGCGCGTACCGGCCAAGCATGGGGTCACAAGGCCGTTGGTGTCCGCATCGTCGATGCGACCACCGGAGGCAACATCGGCGCGGGTAAGGCGTTCTTTCGTTTCACGGTTGGCCATTGGCTCGACGGAATCGTGTGCTACCTCGGCTATCTGTGGCCGCTGTGGGACGCCAAGAAGCAGACCTTCGCCGACAAGGCCTTCAGTACCTACTCGATCAAAGCCTGAGCGACTTGATCACGGCCTGACCAGGCTGCGCTCGGCTCCCGGCATTGTGGTGACCGAGCCAGTCAGGTCGGCATCCACAGCCACGTAGCCGACGCCTTGCGATCGGCTGCGCCGTACGGCTTCGAGTGCGCGGCGCACGCCGGCCGGTCCGTCGATCACCGCGCCGTCAGCCTGCGCGATTCCAACAACCGCGGGCAGCGCGAGCTGCACGCTGCCCCACTCGACACCGCCTGCGAGGTTGCGTTGCAACGCAAGGGCCACCTCGCGACCGCGGGCCGAGCCCGTCAAGTGGAGGAAACACGCCAGCTGGTCGTGGGCCAGCCTGGCAAACACCGAGTTGTCGCTCACCTCAGCGCGCAGGCGGCGAGCAACCGTAGCCATGGTGAACTCGACTGCCTCGTGGCCGTGCGCGTCGCGCAGTTCGTGCAGCCCAGTCACCTCGACGATGAGCACCGTGCCACTGCGATCGCGTACACCGCCATCCGACAGCTCGTGGAGGAACGCAGTGCGCCAGAGCATGTCCGTCGTGGGGTCGTGCGACGCCAACCACAGCGATAGCTGGTGTGCACGTTCCTGCTCCTTGACCCCAGCCATCTGCCGCACGACGGCGGCGCCGACGGCCACCAGCACCCAGGCTGCGACCGGGCCGACGGCAATCTCGCGGTCGGTGAACAGTACGATCAACAGGAGCACGAGCGGAGGGACGAGCGACGAGACCGCAGCGAGGTACGCCAACCGACGCGACGACGCGGCGCCGGTGGGTACCGGTGGCGGCGCTGGTAGCAAGCTCCACACTGCGGCCAACGCGAACCCGCTCAAGCCCGCCAGGTAGAGGAGGTCGGTGATCGGATACTGCCCGTTCGGGTCATCGAGGTACAGCGCGAGCAGCGCGACATCTGCTGCGGCGGCCAACAGTGCTGCGGTCAACAGCACCACCCCGACACGGCGGCGTGCAACGCGGCTGCACACCAGTCGCACCGCCAGCATCACCGCCACCAGATCGCCCGCGGGGTACAGCGCGCTGAAGGCGCGATCAACCTTCGACAGCGACCCATCGCCGGACACCTGCTCGACAACAGTCAGCCACAGCACTGCGTACAGCGCGAGGAACAGCAACACACCATCGATTGCTGTGGTCGCTCGCCGCACCCGCAGGTGGGGGTCGCAGAGCTCGGCCAGCCCGAGCAACAACGGCAGGTAACCCACCACATAACACAGCGACACCATCACCGATGCGATTGCGTGCACACCAACGTCGTCGCGCAGGGCCAGCAGGAACCCGCCGAGAGCCCAAAGGGCCACGCCGCTACCAACGAGCATCCACGCGCGGCCCTGAGATGGGTGTTCCTTGGCAACGAGCAGAATCACCAGCGCAGCGGCGCACAGCGCCACTACATAGGCAACGCTCCCGCTCGGGGCTGAAGCGAACGACCCAACGAGACACAAAGTGCCCATCACCAACGAGACGACGATGACGCCGGCGTACACCCGTGCCTGCATGATGGCGCCCGTCCGCTTCTCCAAATCGTCAACCGCCATCACGCTGCGTGAATGTACCACCACTCCGTCATCAGGAGCGAATGGAGGGTGGGTGGCAACCGCCATCACCACTTGAGGGGTGAAACCGTAACAGTCGCCACGGCCCGTTGGAACAATGACGCACTACGGTGACGTTGTGGACATCACGACCGTCGCCGACGACCTCATCGTGTTGCACGACGGAGTCACCGTCGCTCGCTACGAACACCTAGAACCGGCCACTGCCTACACCTTCATGGGTCAACAGGTCACCACCCTTTCCCGACCGGAAGGCGAATTGCTGTGTCGCTTCGCCACTGTCAACGACGTGCACTTTGGCGAAATCGAAGCCGGCCGCATCGATGACCATGCCCACGGGCCCATCCAACGCGCAGCCCCCGGCGAGCCCCCGTACCCGGAGACGATGAACCACGGCGCGGCCGCCGAGATCGCCGCGCTCGACGCAGCAGCCGTGATCGTGAAGGGCGACCTGTCGCAGGACGGCCGGCCCGAGGAGTGGGCCGCGTTCGAGGCGTGCTATCGCAACCGTTTCGGCGACCGCCTGCAGGTGGTGCGTGGCAACCACGACGCGTACAAGGGCCAGACCGGGTACGCCGGTGACCAGTGGATTGCACTGCCCGGTGTCGCTGTCGCACTGCTCGACACCGTAATACCGCTGCAGACCACCGGCAACCTGTTGGCGCCGCAGCTGGAGTGGCTCGAGACGCACTCCGCGGCCGCCGACACACCAGTCATCGTGATGGGCCACCATCAGCAGTGGCTGGTCGGCGCCGCCGGAGGCACTGACCATCGCAGCGAGGGCTACTTCGGACTGCACCCCGATGCCAGCGATGCCCTCGCCGACGTCATTGCGCGCAACCCGCGCATCGTCGCCTACACCGCTGGGCATACGCACCGCCACCGCGTGCGGCACATGCCGTGCGGGGTGCCCAGCATCGAGATCGGCTGCGTGAAGGACTTCCCCGGCACGTGGGCCGAGTACCGCGTGTACGACGGTGGCATCACGCAGGTGGTGCACCGCATTTCCACGCGTGAGGCGCTCAGCTGGAGCGAGCGTTGTCGGCACCTCTACAGCGATTTCGGCGTGGACTACGAGACGTACGCGCTGGGCGCGTTGGAGGACAGATGTTGCAACATCCCGCTGCGGTGAGGGCGGCGTTCGAGGAGGGTGCGGCCACGTTGCTGCGCACACTGCGCGACGTCACCCCCGAGTACTGGGACAGGCCCGGCGCGCTCGGCGAGTGGACCACTCGCGAGCTGACAGCGCACGCACTGCGCGCCTTCGTCACGGTGGAGGGCTACCTTGCCGCGGCGCCTGCCAACGACCGTGTGTTGGCCGATGCTGCCGAGTACTACAACACCGTGCTCAGCGACCCGACTGCACACCAAGGCGTTGCAGTACGCGGCCGCCAGGCCGGCCGGCAACTGATCGATCCGGTGGGCGAGGCGGAAGCCACCATGGAACGAGTGCTCGCGCAGATTGCCGCGACCGCCGACGACGAGCCGGTCAACACCTTCGCCGGGCAGATCACGCTCATCGAGTACCTGGCCACGCGTGTGGTCGAACTGGGCGTGCATACGCTGGACATTCAACGCGCGACCGGCCAGTTCGCCGAGCTGCACAGCGACACCTCATCCGTGGTGCTGGCGGTGCTGATGCAGCTCACTGCGCCGGTGCCGGTCATCCTTGCGCTCACCGGTCGCGCCGCACTGCCCGACAGCTTCAATGCGCTTGGCTGACATGCCCGCCAGCAGCGGCCCGCTTGCCGACCTGCGGGTCATCGACCTGTCGACGGTGATCGCGGGCCCCAACTGTGCGCGCTACCTCGCCGACTTCGGGGCCGATGTGATCAAGGTCGAGAGGCCCGACGGCGGCGACTCGTTGCGCAACATGGCCTGGCGCGACCCACGCGATGGCGAAGGCCTGTGGTGGAAGCTGGTCAATCGCAACAAGCGAACGATCGCGCTCGACCTCAAGGATGCCGAGGACCTCGCACTGCTCCGTTCGCTGGTCGTCGACGCGAACGTGCTGGTCGAGAACTTCCGCCCGGGCACGCTGGAACGGCTGGGTCTTGGCCCCGACGAACTGCTGGCACTGAACCCTGCGCTCGTCATCACCCGCGTCACCGGCTTCGGGCAGACCGGCCCATACGCGAGCCGGCCAGGCTTCGCGACCATCGCGGAAGTGATGAGTGGGCTCTCCGCTATCAGCGGGCTGCCCGGCGGCCAGCCGCTGCTGCCGCCGATCGCTCTTACTGACGAGGTCACCGGGCTGGCCGCTGCGTTCGCGACGATGGTTGCGCTGCACAGCGGAGTCGGCCAGGTGGTGGATGTATCACTGCTGGAGAGCCTGTTCCAACTGATGGGTCCGCTGATCAGCCTCTACCGCCTCACCGGGCAAGAGCAGGAGCGCCTCGGCGCGGGGCTGCCGTACAGCGTGCCACGTGGTACCTACCAGTGCAGCGACGGCAAGTGGGTGGGGCTCAGTACGTCCAGCGACTCTGTTGCCGCTCGCGTGCTGAGCGTCTTGGGCGTCGAAGGTGACGATCGCTTCACCACCTTCGCCGCGCGCATGGAACACCGGCTCGCGCTGGAAGCGGTGACGAGCGCGTGGTGCGCGCTGCATCCGCAAGCAGAAGTTCTGCGCGCGTTCACTGACGCCGAGGCGGCGATAGGCCCGGTGATGACGATGGCCGACATCAGCACCGACCCGCACTACGCCGCGCGCGACGCCATCGTCGAACTCGACGGCACGCCGATGCAGGGGCTGCTGGCGAAGCTGAGCGCAACTCCAGGCGCGTTGCGGTGGCAGGGCCGCGCGATGAACGACGACAACCAACAGATACGAGAGCAGGGCTGGCAATGAAGGCGTACATCGCAGGACCGTTGTTCGATGATGGCGAGCGCTGGTGGATCGAGAAGGTGGAGCAGTTGGTGGCCGACGCCGGCTTCGAGACCTTCCTACCGCACCGCGACAATCCGCCGAAGGACAAGTTCAACGTGCGCCAGATCTTCGAGAACGACAAGCGCGGAGTTGATGAGTGCGACGTTGTGGTGGCCAATCTCAACGGCATCACCACCGACGATGGCACCGCCTGGGAGCTGGGCTATGCGTACGCCACCGGCAAGTACCTCATTGGCATGCACACCGACTGGCGGATGCGCTTTCCCGACCAGGTCGTCAACCTGATGATCGAGTGCTCGCTACACGAGTTGGTGCACTCGCTCGACGAGCTACAGGAAGCTCTCAGGCGCGTAGGCCAATCGGGCAGCTGACACCGGTGCCGCCGATGCCGCAGTAGCCACTGGGGTTCTTGGCCAGGTACTGCTGGTGGTTCGGCTCGGCGTAATAGAAGGTGGTCAGCGGCGCGATCTCAGTGGTGATCTCGCCGAAGCCGGCGGTGGCCAACTGTTGCTGATAGACGGCAGCGCTGGCCTCGACAGCAGACAACTGCGCCTCGTCGGTGGTGTACACCGCGCTGCGGTACTGGGTTCCCGTATCGTTGCCCTGCCGCATGCCCTGGGTGGGGTTGTGGCTCTCCCAGAACACCTTCAGCAGCTGCTCGTAGCTGACCTTGGCAGGGTCGAACGCAACCAACACGACTTCGGCGTGGCCAGTGCGGCCGCTACACGCTTCTTCGTAGGTGGCGTTGGGGGTGAAGCCGCCGGCGTAGCCAACCGCTGTGGAGTACACCCCGTCGGTCTGCCAGAACTTGCGCTCCGCACCCCAGAAGCAGCCCATGCCGAAGACGGCGGTTTGCGTGCCGTCGGGCCATGGCCCGGTCAGCGGGGTGCCGAGCACGAAATGTGCCTCGGGAATGGGCATGGTCTGGTCGGTGCGCCCGGGGAGGGCGGCGTCGGCGTTGACCATCTCGGACTTGTGTCGAAAGATCATGCCCCCAGGCTACGAGCACCCAGCGAAACGTGCCAGAGCCAGACCCTGAACGAACGCGAAACTCGACCGTTTCGGACGTCTGGTCAGGGTGAATCCACACTGAATGTCGACGCGGCGCGACCAGACTGTGCCAATGAATCCAGCCGTCACCATTCGACCGTTCTCCGCCGATCACACCGACGTGGTGCTGGCGCTCAACAACGCCAACGTCCCCGAGCTCAACGAGCTCGATGTCGCCGAGGTGCAGCGGTTGGCAGGGCTGGCCGAGGTAGCGCTGGTCGCCGAGGTGGATGGCTCGTTCGCCGGCTTCTGTTGGGTGATCGGGCCCGGACAGCCCTACGCCAGCCTCAATTACGGATGGTTCGGCCGTCAGTACGACCAGTTCGTCTACCTCGATCGCATTGCGGTGCACCCGGACTTCCGCCGCTACGGCATCGGCCGTGGCTTCTACGAGACCATCGTGCGGCAGTTCACCGGCACGTGGCCGGTGTTGCTCTGCGAGGTCAACGTGCGCCCCCGCAACGAGGGCTCGCTGCAGTTCCATCACTCCATCGGTTTTCGAGAAGTCGGCCAACAAGACACCGACGGCGGCGCCAAGACCGTCAGCCTGCTGGCCCTGCCGCTGGTGCCGGCCGAGCCTTAGAGGGGCGGTTGGTTGGGTGCGAGGGCGGGCCAGACGGGGCTGTAGTCCACGTAGCCGGGGCGCGGCATCCGCGACGGCTGCAGCGGCCACTCCGGGTTACCCCACACCTGATCGTCGCTGGACGGGTAGCGGGCGTAGAGCCACGCTGACACGACGTACACCAACTCCTGGCGCAGCAGCACCTTGCGATCGCCCGCTCGCGTGTAGTCGTGCAGCATGCCCAGCGTGATGCTGATGGCCGTGCCCGCCACCAGCTGTGCTTCGTCGTCAGGAACATCGGGCACTCGTTCGGCGATGACGTAACCGACCAGCTCCACCATCCGGCGGTACAGCGGCCCGCCCTGGCTGTCGGCGCCGCCGGTGAGGCTGAGCGCAACTGTGGCCGGGTTGGCATCGATGTGGTCGCACAGTGCGCCGACCACGCGCTGGATGAGCAGCGGGGTGGAGGTATCGGTTTCGCTGACCAGAGCGGCACCGAAGACCTCGACCATGCGTTGCACCGTGCGCTCGACGAGAGCGCTGACAACTGCCGGGATGTCGGGGAACCAGTAGTACACCCGACCGATCGACATGTGTGCGCCCGCAGCCAGCTCGGCAGCGGTGAAGCTGACCTGCCCGTCCTTGTGGATCAAGCGCTCGGCTGCGTCGAGAATCGCGTCGATCGACTCCTGGCTGCGCCGCTGACGGGGCTCGGTGCGTAGTTCCTGCATCGCGACGGATCATACGGCACCAAACCATTCCATCTACGATGGAGATCATGCGTTTGGCAGCGATTCAGCACGACATCGTATGGAACGACCGTGCCGCGAATTTCGCTCGATTGGCGCCGATGATCACGTCGGCCGTTGCCGGTGGCGCACGGCTGGTCCTGCTCAGCGAGACGTTCTCCACTGGTTTCGCGGTCGACGACCCATCGCTGGGCGAACCCGAGGGTGGCCCATCGTCGCAGTTCCTGGTGCAGCAGGCCGCGCTGCACGGCGCGTGGGTCTGTGGCAGCTGCCCGGAGATCCCAGCCGATTCCGACCCCGCCGACACTCGGCCGGCGAACAGCTTCGTGCTCGCCGGGCCGGACGGCACGGTGCACCGCTATCGCAAGATCCACCCGTTCACGTTCGGCGGGGAAGATCGGCACTTCCGACCCGGTGACGCCTTCGTGCAGGTGGAGATCGAGGGTGTGCGCGTCACGCCGTTCGTCTGCTACGACCTGCGCTTCGCCGACGAGTTCTGGGGCCTGGCCACCACCACCGACCTCTACCTCGTGCCCGCCAACTGGCCCGAGGGGCGGCGAAACCATTGGATGGCGCTGCTGCAGGCGCGGGCCATCGAGAACCAGGCCTACGTGGTCGGCTGCAACCGGGTGGGCGAGGGTGGTGGCCTCAAGTACGTCGGCGACAGTCGCATCGTCGACCCACTCGGCGAGTTGTTGGCCACCGGTTCGCAGGGCGAGACGATTCTCTTCGCAGACATCGAGCCGGCCACTGTCGCGGCCGTCCGCGATCGGTTCCGCTTCCTGCCGGACCGGCGCTAGTCAGCCCAGCGTGCGTAGGCGAGCAACCGCTTCGTCGAGTACTGCCAGGCGCTTGCAGAACGCGAACCGCACCAGGTGTCGGCCGGCCGCCTTGTCGGCGTACAGCACCTCATTGGGGATCGCGACGACTCGGCAGCGGTGCGGCAGAGAGCGGCAGAACGCCATGCCATCACCGTCGGGCTGCAACGGCCGAATGTCGACCGTGACGAAGTAGGTGCCGCTGGTTGGGTAGACGTTGAAGCCAGCCTCGACAAGGCCGGGCAGTAGTCGGTCGCGCTTCGCCTGCAGGTCTTTGGCGACGCCATCGAAGAACTCGTCGGGCAACCCAAGACCGAGCGCGATCGCGGGTTGAAAGGGCCCGCCACCGACATACGTGAGGAACTGCTTGGCCGTGCGCGCGGCCTGCACCAGCGGCGCCGGGCCGCACACCCAGCCGATCTTCCAGCCGGTGGTGTTGAACGTCTTGCCGCCACTGGAGATGCTGAGCGTACGCTCCTGCATACCCGGCAGCGACGCCATCGCGATGTGGCGCGTGCCGTCGAAAACAAGGTGCTCGTAGACATCGTCGGTGACCACGATCAGGTCGCGCTCGATGGCGACATCGGCAATCCACTGCATCTCCTCGGCGGTGAACACCCGGCCGGTGGGGTTGTGCGGCGTATTGAGCAGTATCAACTTGGTCTTGGCAGTGATCGCCGCGCGGAACTCGGTGGGGTCGAAGGTGTAGTTCGGCGGTCGCAGCAAAACCGGCTTGGCGACAGCGCCAGCCATTGCGATGCATGGCGCATAGCTATCGAACATCGGGTCGAAGACCACGACCTCGTCGCCCGTATCGAGCATGCCCAGCAGCACCCCAGCCAGCGCCTCGGTGGCGCCGACCGTGACCAGCACCTCGCTGTCGGGGTCGTACTCCACGCCGTAGAAGCGCTGCTGGTGGGCGGCGATTGCGTGACGCAACACCGGCATGCCAGGGCCGGGCGGGTACTGGTTGAGGCCACCGTTGATGGCCGCAATCGCCGCGTCCAGCAGCTCGCGCGGCGCGTCTGTATCGGGGAAACCCTGCCCAAGATTGATGCTGTCGGTGGCCACCGCAATGCCCGACATCTCCGCGAAGATCGTGGTGCCGAACCCTTGCAGCTTGGAGGTCAGGTACGGCACTCGTCGCGACGGCACGGTCAGTCGACCAGGTTCTCAGGGCCGAAGCTGTGGGGTAGCAGCTCGTCCAGCGTGAACGTCTTGCGTAGACCTTCGGGGCCGCAGGAGTAGACCGGGGTGTCCAGCGCGGCGAACTCACGCAACTTCTGACGGCATCCACCACAGCACGTGCCGATCATCTCGCCGTTGCTGATGGTGAGTACTTCGACGATCGTCCGCTCGCCCGCCGTGATCATCGCCCCGATCGCGCTGGTCTCGGCACACCACCCTTGTGGGTAGGCGGCGTTCTCGACGTTGCAGCCGGTATATACGCGGCCGCTTTCGCTGCGCACCGCAGCACCCACGGGGTAGCGGCTGTACGGCGCGTGCGCGTTCCCGTGGGCAGCGAGCGCGGCGTCGAACATCTCCTGCTGTGCGGGTGTCATCGAGAGACCAGTCATCGCGCCGACTGTACCTACGGCGAGGCAGCCTTGCGGGCAGTGACCGTCCAATTGGCGGCGGCCGTCAGGGTCCACTCGCCGAACTGCAGCTCGACGTCGGGTTGCAGCAACGCCAGATACGGCGGACTGCCGACTTCCGGCGTCATCGGCTCCAGAACACCGTCGACGATGTGCACCTCATGCACCGCAATACCGCCGGTCGGAAGGTGGTCGTCGAGGCCCGAGGCCGTCAACAGTTCGACGGTGTACAACGAGCCGCCGCCGTTGTCGAGGACGAGCAGGCGTGTGCCCTTGTCACCGTTCGATGCGGACAGCTTGACGGTCGCCTCATCGGTCGCGACTACGACGTCCTTGGCCGGCAACCAGCCTGCAAGAAAGAGGTTGATCGCCAGCGTGCCCGATCCGTCGCGCCGCGCTGGGTCCGCCTCGCGCGGTGCCGCGCTGTTACTCATCACATCGAGGCCGCTGAGATAGTCACCAGCGTCGTTGATGCCACTGTGCACCCATCCCAGCGAGTGGCCGATCTCGTGTTCCACCAAGTCCATCGGTGGGTCGTCACCCCAGTCCGGATGAAAGTCACTCGCCCCCACGTATGCGACGCGGCGAGTCGTCGCTATCGAGCAGGCAAAATTCGCCGGGCATTGGTCGCCGCCGCCACCGAAGCCGCCGGGTTGATCTGCGGCATGCTCGGCGTCGGCCACCACCAACACCGCCTCCGTGTCGTCACCGGCACCCGCAATCGCGCCGTCGACGCACGCCTGCGGTTGGTCATCGGCAGCTATGGTCACCTCGCCGCCGGGAGTGAACACCGGTCGATACTGACCGTGCGAGAGCGACTCGAAGTACTCGGGCACGCGACGGTTGACGACGTCGGTGACGCCCTGCGGTGTCAGCGCAAGACGCAGGGGCAGACCGCCGTACATCTCGGCGCTCGAGTCCAGCGGAACGTGGCAGATCCAGACCTCGAAGTGGTCATCGCCAATGGATCGCCCACCGCCCGCTGACGGTGTGGCCAGCAACTCGACGAGCACGGCGGGCAGCGGCTGGTCGCCGGCCGATCCATCGTTGCCGCACGCGCCAACCACCATCGCCATCGAGACCGCGCCCGCAAATGCGCTGATCAGCCGACGCTTGCCCATGGGGGCAGGCTAGGTGCGACTGAGGCGACGCCGCGTGTCAGCATGTGCACATGCGTGTCTCACCCATCCGCCAACGACTCCTCGGCAATCCCGTGTCGCGCACCCTGCTCTCCATCTGGGCGTGGCTGATGATCGGCGTCGTCGTGATCGTCTGGGTGCCCCTCACGTTCATCGTCTTCATCGCGACGGCACCGTTCGACAAAGGTCGCTACCGCGCCGGGTGGATGTTCCGCCGCCTCTGTGTCGTGCACACATGGTTGAACCCGCTGTGGACATTCCACACCAGCGGGCTGGAAGTCACCGACCCACGGCGCCCATACGTGGTGGTGGCCAATCACGAGAGCTTCGCCGACATGCTGCTCATCTCGCACCTGCCGTGGGAGATGAAGTGGCTGGCGAAGGAAACCTGGTTCAAGTTCCCGCTGGTCGGGTGGCTGATGATGATGGCCGGCGATATCAAGATCATTCGTGGCAACAAGCAGAGCATCGTGATCGCGATGAAGGGCTGCCGCGATCGCCTCGACAAGGGCGTCAGCGTGATGCTGTTTCCCGAGGGCACTCGCACGCGTGACGGCGAGATGGGCGAGTTCAAGGATGGCGCCTTCCGGTTGGCCATCGAGACCGGCCATCCAATTCTTCCGATGGTTGTCAACGGCACCCGTGAGGCCATGCAGGCGGGGGATTGGCGCTGGAATGTCACCAACGCGGAAGTGCGGGTTCTTGCACCGATAGATACCACCGGGCTGACCAAGGCCGACGTGCCCGAGCTGCGCGACCGCGTCCGCACGATCATCGCCGATGAACTTGCGTCGATGAGGGCTTGAGCGTGCCGCGGCTGTTCGCCAGCGGCGACGACGCCGACCTCGTGCGTGCGGAACGCGACGTACGCGCCACCTTCACCGGGCTCGATCTGGACCTCGGCTCGCTGTCTGCCGTCTCCAACATTTTCCGCGCCGCAACCGCGGTGCGCAATCACATGGAGAGCGGCGTGCTGGCGCAACACGAGCTGAGCTGGAGCGCGTTCACGACGCTGTTCGTCCTGCGCGTGTGGGGTGAGATGGATGCACGCTCGTTGGCAGCGGAGGCCGGGGTGACGGCGGCGACGCTGACCGGTGTGATGAAGACTTTGGAAGCACGCCAACTGCTGCGGCGCAAACACGACCGCGCCGACGGTCGCCGAGTGTTGGTGGGCGTGTCGGCCAAAGGCCGCAAGGTGGTCGATGAGATCATGCCCGCCTTCAACCGCCACGAGAGCCTGGTCACACAAGCCCTCACCGAAGACGAACAAATCGAGTTGGCTCACGCGCTGCGCACCATCCTGCGCACCGTCGAAGCCATCGACCTGTGACCAACCTGCTCCTGGGAGACAACATGGAACTGCAACCTGCCGCCACCGGCTTCAACGCCAACCGGCTCGACCGCATCGCCGCCCACCTCGATCGTCACTACATCACGCCCGGCAAGATCGCTGGTTGCCAAGTCGCCGTTGGTCGTCATGGCTACCTCGCCTACGAGGCGTCGCTCGGCCTGCGCGACCGCGAGCGCGACGTTGCCATCGGCGACGACACGATCTTTCGTATCTACTCGATGACCAAACCGATCACCTCGATCGCCCTGATGCAGCTGTTCGAGCAGGGCATGTTCCAGCTCGACGAACCGGTTGCCCGCCTGTTCCCGTCGTGGCGCACCCACCGCGTGTGGGTGTCGGGCAGCGGCGACGAGATGGTCACCGAGCCGGCGCGCCGGCCGGTGTCGTTCCGCGACCTGCTCTCGCACACCAGCGGCATCACCTACGGCGGTGTGCTACTGGGCATGGGCGACCAGCATCAGGTGGACGCGCTCTATCGCACGCTGAAGATTCGTAGCGCAGGCGTGCCCACCACCATGGCCGAGTTCATGGAGAAGCTCTCGCAAGTACCGCTGCGTTTCCAGCCGGGCACCGCGTACATGTACTCGCTGGCCACCGATGTGTGCGGCGCACTGGTGGAGACGCTGTCGGGTCAGCCGTTTGCCGAGTACCTGCAGGAGCACATCCTCGGCCCGCTCGGGATGACCGACACGTCGTTCCAGGTCGCGGCCGACAAAGTGCATCGGTTCGCGGGTAACTATGTTCGCAACGCCGACAAGACAACGACGCTGATGGACGACGCCACCACGAGCGCGTACACGCAGCCGCCCGTGTTCGCTTCGGGTGGCGGTGGGCTGACCGGCACGATGGCCGACTATATCCGGTTCTGCGAGATGCTCCGTCGTGGCGGCGAATTGGATGGCCACCGCATCATCGGGTCGCGCACGCTCGACCTGATGCGGCTGAATCACCTGCCGGGCGGCAAAGACCTCGCATCGGTCGACGTCGACCTGCTGGAGCTACGCGGCAGCGTGGGGGTCGGATTCGGTCTGGGGTTCGCCTCGACCATCGACCAGGCCGCTACTGGTGCCCTGAGCCGCGGCGACTACTACTGGGGTGGCGCGGCCTCGACGCTGTTCTGGATCGACCCGATCGAGGACCTGTGGGTCGTGTTCATGACCCAGCTGATGCCGTCCAACTCCTTCGACTTCCGCGGCCAGTTGCGCAGCCTCGTCTACAGCGCCATCAACGACTGACGGGCACGAATCCGATTGTGCGCATCGTGATGTCGCGATACCGTGATGGCATGCCGAAGCAAACCACAATTCGAATCCCAGACGAGCTTGCCGACCGCGCCGAGGCTGTGGCACGTGCCCAGGGCATCAGCGTCAACCAGTTGATCGTGACAGCACTCAGCGCAGAAGTCGAACGAGTTCGGCATGACAAAGGCTTCATCGATCGACTGACCCAATTGGTCGAGCGCGACCGCGAGATTCTGGACCGACTCGCACAGTGAGGTACCTGACATTGGCGGAAGCCTTTGTCATCGGACAGGCGGTCACGGGCATCGACGCCGACACTCTTGTGCACGTTTCCCGTAGCGGCCTCCTCGACTCTGCTCTGCACGCTCCGCAGGCAGGTTTCGGTGACACAGACTCCTACCCCACCCTCGCCGAGAAGGCTGCCGTGTTGTGCGTGCGCGTGGCTCTCAACCACCCACTTCCAGACGGGAACAAGCGTCTTGCCTGGATGACGGCGGTGATGTTTCTCGACCCCAACGGTGCATCGTTGCACGTTTCCGACGACGAGGCCGTCGCCACCGTGCTCGATGTGGCAGCAGGGAACATGAACGAGCAACAGCTGACCGAATGGATCGAGCGGCACCTCACCACGTGACTTCAACGGCGGGCGGAGGCTTCCCTCACCAGCCAGAGGAAGGCTGGGTCGACGTGGTCGCTCAACATTTCGGGGTGCCACTGGACGGCGAACACTTCCGGGCGACCTTCTAGCTCGAACGCTTCAACTACGCCGTCCTCGGCGGTGCCGGTCACGATCACACCCTTGCCGGGGCGCCCGACAGCTTGGTGATGAAGGCTGTTCGTCGGAATGTCACCGCCATAGATCTGCTCGGCGCGGCTACCCGCAGCAACCCGAACGGTGTGGCAGCGCTCGATGCGCGGTACATCCCACAGCGCATGCGTAGGTGCCTCGTCGAGGTGCTGCACCAACGTGCCCCCGAGGGCGATGTTCAACAGCTGCGCACCGCGGCAGACACACAACATGGGAATGCGCGCGTCGAGGGCGGCTCGGATGAGTGCCAGTTCCCAGTCGTCGCGGCCGCGCTCGATTGCGCCGAGCTGCGGGTGCGGGTCCTCGCCGTAGAGCGCAGGGTCGGGGTCGGCCCCACCCGTCATCACCAAGCCGTCGA
>Ga0105046_10008124_pt1 | contig 16499 bp, 14 predicted proteins | sample MAT03_FD_78385 | JGI IMG/M metagenome (GOLD analysis project Ga0105046, IMG submission 78385) | Freshwater microbial communities from Lake Fryxell liftoff mats and glacier meltwater in Antarctica - MAT-03 (megahit assembly) | ecosystem: Environmental > Aquatic > Freshwater > Ice > Liftoff...
CTCTTCCCATTCCGAACAGAGTAGTTAAGCCCGGTAACGCCAATGGTACTGCCCTAACCGGTGGGAGAGTAGGTAGCCGCCAGATCATCACAGCCCCGAATAGAAATGTTCGGGGCTTTTTTTGTGTATTTCTTCCTTCGAAATGTGATGTGAGTAGGTATAACCTTAAGCTACTTGCCGATCTTGTTCCTCAAATGATACTTTTGGAAATAATACTCTTTAAATTTTCAAATCCCTTTACAGGATCTAATTTCAGCTATTTTGATTTAGATACCTTCTCATCCTATTTCATCAAAAGAAATTGAACTGGTCACCTTTATTTAAATCTTCTTTGAAAATAATACAGTTTTATCTGCACCATCAAGGGCCTCAAGCATGACCTCCCAAAAAGACTCCACATTGACTGACATCGCAACTGTGCAATTTTTCACCTTTTTGCTCTTATCGTAAATATCACATATTGTTTGACCCCTACTTAATTGACTGGCGCATTCAATATCTACCCGCATGATTTTTGAGAGGAATGCTTCTGAAGAAAGTGCATGGAAAACAGCCAATGGGTCATGCAAAGGCGGGTTTTCAAAGCCAAAATAGTTTAAATAGGATTCTTTAAAAAAGGTTAGTAGCTCACTTATTTTCTTTCTGAATTCTGTGGAATTACCAATGGTATCAAGGATTTCAGGAGTTACAAGAACCGTATGTGTCACTTCCAGGGGAATCATTGTAAGGTCTACTCCACTTTCAAAAACGATATGAGCCGATTCAGGATCGTTTTCAATATTGAATTCTGAAACCGGGCCTGTGTTTCCGATTCCCATTGCACCTCCCATCAGACTGATTCGGATGTATTGTTTGATTTCAGGAAACAAAGTCAGCAACAAAGCGGCATTTGTAAGGCTTCCGGTACATACTAAATTGATAGGATCGCCCGTTTGGAAATAAGAGTTTGCAATGGCGTTCTTCATATTCTCAAGCCAAAATCCCGGATTTTTTTGTTCCTCAACATGCGGAAAGATCGGTTTTCCATCCAATCCATCCAGACCTGTTTCTCCATGGATCTCTGCGCAAAAGGGCATAGGATTCAATAATGCGGATCCCTGTCCTTTCAAAACAATGACATCGGAACGGCCTATAGCGGAAAGTATAGCCATGGCATTCGCTGTTGTTTTATCAACGGATTGATTTCCAGCTACAGTGCTTATTCCAATAAGACTGCTTTCAGGATGATAACAAGCTAGTATGATGGCCATTGCATCGTCGTGACCCGGATCGCAATCCAACCAGATGTACTTCATGATTCGAACTTTTAAAATTGCAGTCGTTGCAGGATATAAAGGTATTGGTTGGTCTTTAATTTTGATCACTTTTTAAATAGAACTGATGTTCGAAATTGTTTGTAAATAGTTAATACAAGTTTTGAGGCTAGTAAAGGTGTTCAATACTTTTTAACGATCGCAACTTGAATTCATTGTCTTTTTGGTTCCGAATGCTGAAAAGCTTTCATTAGTTTTGCCACAATTCCTATGCAAAAAGAATCTATTCTCAGTAAGCATCTTGACAGAAATGTTTTTCTTGATATTGTGCTCCCGGCAAAGCAAAGTGCAGAGCCAAAAAAAAGGAGCTTATTATTCGTTAATGATGGCCAGGATGCCAGTGAAATTCATCTTGATGCTTGCTTGTTGGATTTTATGCAGCAATTTCCAGAGGAAGAAATTATTGCTATAGCGATTCATGTGGGAGAACGCAAACAGGAATATGGTGTTGCAAGAGAGCCTGATTATGCCAAAAGAGGTTCGAAGGCAGCACACTATGCTTCTTTTTTGGTAAATGAACTCCTTCCCTGGGCTGAGGATAAGTACAATATTAAGAGCAATCATACCAATACGGCCATCATCGGGTTTTCACTGGGAGCATTGTCCGCATTTGATATTGCCTGGAACAATAGCCATGTTATTGGGACAGCAGGATTATTCTCAGGCTCTTTTTGGTGGCGTGCAAAAGCACTTGAAGACGGTTATACCGCAAAAGACCGCATTGCTCATAAGTTGGTGGAGGACACAAAGCATAAAAAAAATCTCCGGTTGTGGTTTCAAACAGGATTGAAGGATGAGTCAGCAGATCGGGATGATGACGGTCTTATTGACTCAGTAGGCGATGCAATAGACCTTGTTCTTGCGTGTGAGGCAAAAGGATATAAAGCGGGACAAGATCTGGAATATGTCGAATTAGGTAGTGGCCGGCACGATCATAAAACCATGACCAGAGTTTTGCCCCGTTTTTTACACTGGTGGAGAAAACCGGATTAAATTAAGATTGACTATTCCTAAAGGCTGGGAACTTCTGTTACCAATCTCCACTGGAACCACCTCCACCAAAACTCCCGCCTCCAAATCCGCCGAAGCTTCCGCCTCCTGAGGAAAAATCACCGAAGCCGCCGCTACCTCGACCACCTCTGCCTCCATTCAATAGTTGTCCTAATAGCATTCCGGCAAGAAATCCACCTCCACCTCCTCCTCCTTTTCTGCCTCCGGCAAAAACGATGATCAGAATGGCAACCAAAATCAGGAATCCAATGCCAAAGCCTTTGCCTTTTTTCTTTTTCTTACTGTATTGATATTCCCCTTTATATTCTCCCTTTGTAGCCTGAATTATATGGGTTGTTGCCAGGTCCAGCCCTTCATAATACTGGCTTTGTTTGAAAGAGGGTTTCAGGTCTTCTGTTAATATTCTTTTGGTTGTCAAATCAGTGAGAACGCCCTCCAGTCCATAACCCACTTCAATTCTTGATTTTTTGTCATCAATGGCAGCAAGAAGCAGAACGCCATTGTTCTTTTTCGACCCGATTCCCCACTTCAAGGCGAGTTTAACTGCATAATCAGCTACATCATCCCCATCAAGATTTTTCACAAGAACAATGGCGACCTGATTAGAAGTTGAATCCTCGTATCCTATTAATTTTTGTTCAAGTGCCTGTTCCTGTGCATCACTTAGAACATCGGCAAAATCATTTACCAGCCGGGGTGGATTTGTCGGATCCGGGATATTCTGACTAAATGCCTGAAAATGAAAAAACAGAATCAGGGTAAGAAAAACCCGGGAGAAAAAGTAAGGATTCAAATTTAATAGGTTTGAAAAAGAAGACCGTTCAATAATCAGGCCAGATCAGCCAAAAGAAATTTTATCCGGCAACTCATTCGTATCATCATTAACTCTGGGAAAACTGGATTGAAGCTGCTTGCCAGCCATCTCAACCCCTTCGCACAACCCTTCTACAAAATGACCTGCTCTGAAACGGGTTTGCATTTTAATTTTAATTTCATCCCAGAAATTTTCCGTTACTGTAGAATTGATACCGGCATCTCCCAAAATAGCAAACTTTCGGTCTTCGTAAGCCAGATAAAATAACACCCCATTCCTAAGTTTCGTTTTGTGCATTTCGAGATTCTCAAAAACATGCGATGCCCTGTCCAGCACATTGCCGGTACAACTTTTTTCAAGGTGTACTCTTATTTCTCCACTTGTTTGATTCTCAGCAGATTGGATGGCAGATGTGATGAGGTCCTGATCTTTTGGGGTAAATAGTTCCGTTTGCATGAATTGATTGGTTGAAGTTTTCGAAAAGTAAGAAACCGTTTGTAAAAATAAAATTAAATTTCCTACCTTATCAAGCTGATTTACATCATAATTTCAAAACTGATTTGAAAGTTCATTTTTCACTGGAATTTATTTCGCTTCCATTGCGCTACGAATGGAAACTATCCAGAAACTCATCTTCCCAAAAAATAAATGGAATTGTGACCGCCCGTTTTAATTCTATCGAAGAAAAGGGCGAAATCGCTCCAAACATCCGTTATCAGGAGACGCCCGACCTTGTCCAACTTGAATTTGATTCTGTAAAACCAATATTGGAATCGGGCTTCGAAGTACAGGAATGGAACGATATTCTAAATAAGCAACCCATATGTCAGGCATTGAGAATGGGATTGGATATGGCATTTCAGAATCTGGTTTCTGCCCTTGAACAGAACCTTCCGGAAGAAAGGTTTGGATTGAGAAAAGCCGAAGCCCGATCCATCTGCTATACCATTCCTGTTATGGATAAATCTGAAATAGAAGGATTTATAACACGTGAAAACCTGTTTCGGTTTTCCTGGCTTAAAATTAAAGTTCACAAAGATTCTGCCTTTGAAATGGTTAATGAAGCAATGAAATACTATCCAGGGCAAATTGCAATTGACGGAAATGAAAGTTGGCTGGATCCAAAACAAGTGCTTGATTTCACAGGATCTTTACCTAAGGATCGGATTCTGTTTTTGGAACAACCTATGCCCGCTGCCCAAAAGGAAGACTATATTCAATTGAAAGGACTTTCTCCAATAGAGATCTGGGCAGACGAGTCGGTTTTGGGCAATGCAGATCCCGATTTCTGGAAGATGGCTTTTTCCGGAATTAATGTGAAATTGATGAAGGCAGGATCCTTCGACAACGCAATCCATCTATTGAAAACCGCACGTTTGGCAGGACTTAAAACCATGGTAGGTTGTATGGTGGAGACAAGTTTGGGTATATCTGCAGCTTTGGCTTTGGAATCGCTTGCTGACTATATGGATTTGGATGGCTTCCTTCTTCTTGAAAACGAACCCTTTCATTTAGTAAAAGAAAAAAATGGCGTTGTTAGTAATTGCATCGACAAGACAAATGAGCTTAAGTAAAAAAATAATTTCATATAGAATTTGGCAAGCAATTACAATTATGACAGCTGTTTATTTACTTCTAGCTGGATATATGCAGTATCATTGGTATCCTGACGATCAGGCAAAAACTTATACAACGATCATGGGACTCATTTTTACTACCATGTTAGTTATTAGGTTTTTAAGGCCAAATAGCAAGGTTCTTCCGCTCTTGATTTTGTTTGACTTTGCACTACTGACCATTGCTTCCAGGGCTTTGCTCAATAACAGTTTTTGGCATAGCATTCTATTATTTGGGACTACAAATTCTATAATAGCGATACTGATAATTTACGTGGCTGACTATCTTCTAAGATATTTCTATTTTAATTATGACAGAATTGATTTCCATTGAAATTCATAGACATTCTCAATGCAGTGCTACCAATAGCAGGCTTTTCGCAAAAAGGGGGTTCAGCTTTTGATTGAAACTTCGTTTCCCGTCTGTGACGGATTCAGTGCTGACAAATCGTTTAGTACTTCGAGATGACCCTACACCAAACCCTAAAACGAATTAGGAAATACCTCTACAATTTAAACTGAATACTAAATTTGATTCCAAACTTTTTGGCTCCCGGACTATCCAGATAGGTGAGCCGATGGATAAAATCTACCCGTAGCAATCGAAAGATGTTCTCTACGCCATAGCCAACCTCTGCATACGGTTTCTTTGAATCCAGACTGGTGAAACCTGAAATGGTTCTTTCCCCATCTTTTGTCGGTATAAGGTCTTTGTTTTTTTGTTGAACATTTCCAAACAGAATATTACCATGGGCTACAAACCTCCATTTCAACCGGCGGATGAGTGGTATGCTGTTCAGACCTAAACCTTCAAAATTATGCTGATAGTTTACAGACACAAAGCGGTCGGATATAAACTCGAAATACTGCATCATATTGAACGCAGATAAGTTCATGAAAAAAGTCTGGTTGCCCAGATGAGCCCTTAGTATCGGATATGGAACAACAGAAGGTGTATAACCGCTTACCAACGATACCTTACCCTGCCCTAAAAGGCCATAACGTATAAACTGAACGGCAGTAAACTGGAATTTATGATAGTTAAGATTTGAATTTAAAATTCCTTTAACCCCTGCTGTGTATTTCAATGAAAGGATTGGCCACCTCGTCGCACCCAAACTCACCCGTTGGTTTTCGTTTTCAAGGAAAATTTCATCTTTTCCGTACCTTACTTCTGCCGAAAGCTGGGCAGTTGTAAAATCCCTGGATACACTTGTATCTGTCCTGGCTCTTGATCCTTCCGGATTGGAATAATAAGCAAAGTTGTACATATCTCTTTGTGGGAAAAAATCCCAGAAATAACCCTGTAGATTGATTGTCAATCCCCTTTTCACTTCCCGGCTGAGTCCAATTTTGGTGCTCCGGTTATAGTAAGGGCGGGTTCTGTCCAGATCGCCCATCCGCGTAAAAGCAAAAAACAAAGAGTTGGTAGACAGGCTGTTGTCTATCAATGCCAGTTGCTCCAGTTCGTAATTGTGCGTTACATTTAAGGTTGTCCAATGGTTCCGGCTTAAAATCCGGGTTACATCCAAACTGTATTTCAGTCTTTGATCCAAAGTTCCGTAGGCAATATAACCTCCAAGGACCCATTTACGGCTGAAATCTACATTGGTTCGAAGGCCAACCCGAAATCGATGTCCTTCTACGTTATTCCAGCCATAAGTATATAAATATGGGCCAAAATCAACCGGGCCTATTCGTTTAAAACCATTGATGAAAATATTGGCGATCTCTACATAAGTTTTCACAGCCGGAATTTTCCGCACAGTATCAATCATTTTAAATACGTTTTTCTCTGTAATAGAAAGAGTATCGTGCCTTCGGCTGTTCCAGAATTGATCATTGGTTTTACCGGAACCTTCCAGCAATTCTATGGGTTTTTCGAAAAATGCATTATCCAGCGGCTTATTGACAACGATGTCTTTTATGGAAGTATAGAACTTTGCAATCATACCCGCCCAATTGGCATTGAGATTGGCTATGTCTATCGTAATCCTGTTTTTAGCAGGTAAATAGGCTCCTGCTTCTGTCTTTCTCAGTTCCTGTTGAACTTTGATTTTATCGATGAAATTAATGTTGGCTTCTTTCGGAATCACAAGGTCCACCCGGGTCAATGCCCAATCCGAACGATTGATCCATATGGTGCCCTTAAAAGCCAGATCCTGAGGACGTTTTGGCTTTACTTCAATTCTGTAAATCCAATCGCCATTTGCTTCGGTGCTATCTTCCAAAAGATAATCATAATTCAGTTTCCAGCCATCGGCTATAGGTGAAACAAAATCCTTGCTCACAATATTAAGCCAGTTCTGGTAAAAATTGTACTCCTGAAAAGATGAGCCAACCAATTGAGAAACCACTTCGCCTTCATTGTTTCCAAGGCCGGAAATTTTCGTTTTCTCTATCTGCTCTTTCCTTAATTCGGGCGACCGATTGTAGTAAAATTTGGAAATGCTTTCTGAAATGAAAAAAGGAAGAATCGGTTTGCCATCTTCACCCGTTGCTTTCCCGATGCTATCCAATACATTTTGAATCTTTCGGATGATCCGTTTCTTTTTAAATTTGTCGGATATCTTGTCAATATCTACCTCCAGTTTATTGTAGGCTTCATATTCATACGATACCAATGATCTCTTATCGTTGAAGGGCTTATGGCGGATTACCTCTCTTAAAATGGGCCAGGCAGGATTTTCACCTGGATTGATCACCACTTCTTTTAATTCAATTCCCGCTTCTTTTAGTTGAAAATTCTGGGTTTGGGTAGGAATGCCCTGAATTTTCTTTGTCCGCATCTGGTAACCAATGTAAATGGACGAGAGGCTATCCACTTTTTTGGGGAGCTTGAGGGTATAGTATCCATCGAAATCACAAACGGTTCCGATCGTTGTTCCTTTAACCAACACATTGGCAAATGGAATGGGATCCCCATTTTCCGAATCGGTTACCCGACCTTTCACTATAAAGGGTTGAGAAAATGAAATTAAGCTGGATAAAAGAAAAGCCAGCAGGATAAGAAAGGGCCTCTTCAAGCGGTAGGGCAGTTGTAGTTTATTAGTTGCAAAAGGCAAAAGAAACGAAAGGACTGTAAGAATCAAAAGTTGAAAGGGCTTAATTCTTTATGAAATGATGAAAATCGAAGGTGGAAAGATTCAAAAGGATTGGAATACAGCTATTCGTATTAAGAAATGGCTCCTTTAATTCAGAGTTCGAAACGCAAAACCAGCGTTGTAAATACTCTTTGAAGGATTGAATCAAATTCTCCTTGAGTGGGATTTCAATAGGGTTATATGCAGACAACTACGAGGCATCTTCGAGAGAACCAAATGAAAACATCCTGTTTTAGGCAGACTCTATCTTGTCTTTGGAATCGCCAAAGCAAACAAGACCATCGAACCCCGTCTCTCATTATTAGCAAGTAAAGATGTCGAAAAATCTGAAAAAGGATTCTATCCGATTTCCGTAATGAACTTTGGGAAACAATTCGGACGGAATTGTCTTTTCTTTGTATCCGAATTCCAGGAGAATTATGATCGAACTCCCAACCATAGATGCCAATGCGGCCCGCAGACCCTCCAAGCCAAACTGGCTTAGAGTAAAACTTCCAACCGGACCTGAATATGCCAAGGTCCGAAAGATTGTGGACGAGCAAAAACTACACACCATTTGCGAAAGCGGCAATTGCCCGAACATGGGCGAATGCTGGGGAGAAGGAACCGCCACATTTATGATTCTGGGCAATATTTGCACAAGAGGATGTTCATTTTGCGCCGTTGCTACCGGTCGTCCCAATGAATACGACACCGATGAACCCCGTCGTGTGGCGGAAGCCATTGCAACCATGGGTGTGAAACATGCAGTAATAACCTCTGTAAACCGGGACGAACTAAAAGACAGAGGCGCTGAAATCTGGTACCAAACGGTGATGATGGTGAAGGAATTAAGTCCTGCAACCACCATAGAAACCTTAATTCCGGATGTGAAATCTAACTGGGAAGCTTTGGCAAGAATGGTCGAGCCCAGGCAGGAAGTGGTGAGTCATAATATGGAAACGGTAAGTCGGTTGTACCGAAGGGTGCGGCCACAAGCGAAATATGAACGGAGTTTGGAACAGATCAAACGGACCAAGGAAATGGGGCATCGTACCAAATCCGGGATCATGGTTGGATTGGGCGAAACACAGGGCGAGATGTTTGAAGCCATGGATCATCTGGTGGAAAACGGACTGGATATTCTCACGGTAGGGCAATATTTACAGCCCACGAAACTGCACATCGAAGTGGCCGAATTTATTCATCCGGAGGTGTTTGCAATGTATAAAGAGGAAGGTGAACGAAGAGGGATAAAATATGTGGAGTCTGGCCCGCTGGTACGGAGTAGTTATCATTCGGAAAGGCATGTGTTTGTGTAAAAAGGATTTTGAGGAAATTTCATAGAATTTATTTTAGAGAAATGACTTTCAGCTCGTTTGGAATATTCTAAGGAGCTGGTGGGGAAAATAAATGTTCTCGAAAATAGGAATTTGCTATTGCAGAAACGACTGAAAGAAACTTTAGTTTTATGGTTATGGAAAGAGAAATAAAAACCCGTGAGCAGATTTTGAGTATTTACAAAGGTCAATGGGTATTGATTGGAAATCCTAAGCTTGATGATGCACTTCCTTCTACTTCGGTAGTTAATAGTTTGATGGAAGGAATTCCATTGATTTCCGGGGTCGACAAAAAGGCGTTAGCAGCCCAGGTATCAAAATTCAGAACGGAATACAAATCCATAGCTTGTATTTTTACCGGAAAGCAGGGAAAAAAAGCATGTCTTGATTTGAAAGAGCAAACAATCTCAACAACTTAGATTTATAGTTTTCAGTTTTAATTGAATTAACATGGAGAAACCGCAACTTTCAAAAGTGATTTTTTGGGATACCGACTACAACAGAATTGATTGGGAAAAAAAGGCCAGGTTTGTAATAGAACGGGTCGTTATGTTTGGTAACCTCAAGGATTGGAGGATTATTCAGCAATTCTATGGAATGGAAAAGATAAAGGAATCGGTTTTGCTTTCAAGGGATCTGGACCCGAAGACACTCAATTTTTTTAGTTTAATTTTTAATATACCCAAAGAACAATTCAGATGTTATTTTATACTACAGTCAAACCCCGGACACTGGAATTACTAAAAGCCTTGATGGAGGTTCCTGAACATAGGGCCTTTAATCTTGCAGGTGGAACTTCTTTATCATTACAGATTGGCCACAGGATTTCTGTTGATCTGGACTTGTTTGGTAATCATCCATTTCAAGCAGATGAAATGCTTCAAAGTGTCAAAAACTGTGGGAATGTGAAAATTCTACATAAGACAAAAAATATTCTGATGCTTGATATAGAGGGTATTAAGGTTGAAATTGTCAACTATTCGTATTCATTAGTCAAGGATTTTTCTGTAGAAGATGGCATCCGTTTATTAAGTCTTGAAGATATTGGAGCAATGAAACTAGCCGCTATTACAGGAAGAGGTAGAAAACGGGATCTTTATGATTTATTCTTTTTGCTAAAAAAGTTCTCTCTTGACCAAATATTGGGATTTTACAGGCAAAAATACCCGGATGGAAATGAATGGCTCGTAGCAAGAAGTATTATCTATTTTGAAGATGCCAATAACGACCTTGAAATGAGGCCGTTTCAAAAAATACTATGGACCTCTGTAAAAAAACAAATTGAAAAAGAAGCAGCAAAGCTTTTCAGCTAAAGAGTAGAATTTCATTTACATCTATCTGTTTTAGTTCATATTTGTTGCACAAACAAACACCAAATGATTAAATCCATGACCGGCTTCGGTGCCGCCACAGTTGAAGACCAGAACCTGAACGTTCGGGTTGAAGTGAAGTCCCTTAATTCAAAAGTATTAGACCTTAATGTGCGTCTTCCCCGCTCGTTGCAGGATAAGGAATTTGAAGTGCGGAATCTGGTTGCCCGTTATCTAGACCGTGGCAAAGTGATGCTGAATGTAGAGATGGAATACGCCAACAAAGCAGTCAATGCTTCTCAGCTTAATGCCGATTTATTGCACCATCACTTTGGTTCGGTGCTTCAGGAAACGCAGAAATTTTCCGTTACAATCGAGCCATCGCATATTTTGCAGTCTATTCTCCGAATGCCTGAGGTAATGTCGGCTTCGAACGGTCGTGAAAACAGGGAACATGAGTGGCTGGTGGTTCAGAAAGCCTGTGAGCAAGCGTTAAAGGCTTGTGACGATTTCAGGTTGACAGAAGGAAGTGTTTTGTCAGAAAAAGTTGTAGGATACATTTCCACCATCAAATCCCTTCTGGAGGAAGTGATCGTACAGGACCCGGAAAGAGCCATCATTGTACGCCAGCGGATAGAAGAAAAACTTACCGCCATCAAAACCGATGCGGCTTTCGATCCCAACCGTTTTGAACAGGAGATGATTTTTTATCTGGAAAAGATGGATATTACGGAAGAGAAAATCCGTCTGGCCAGCCACCTTGATCATTTTCTGGAAGTGTTGAAAACCGAAGACAATGCCGGACGAAAACTCGGTTTTATCAGCCAGGAGATTGGCCGTGAAATCAATACGATTGGTTCCAAAGCCAACCATGCGCCCATCCAGAAACTGGTGGTGCTGATGAAAGACGATCTGGAGAAGATTAAAGAGCAGGGGTTTAACTTTTTGTAGGGGGAATAGAGGAACTAAACTCACAATTTACCACTTCCAATCGTCCGCCAAGGCAGCACCTTAAATCCATTGCTTCTTATTTGCGTTTCCTTACCTCCATGCAACAAGGTGGCGCCTGTGTTACCGCTGATCTTATTCCAGTATTCATCTTGACAACATAATCAAGAACCGACCGGATCGCATGTTTTCATTCTTTCCTTGCAGGTTGAAAATCAAAGTTCTACCTTTGCAGTGGGGTAAAAAAGGGCATTCAGGACTCTATAGTTTTGAATTAGAACGATTTACAAAAGCCCTATCCTTTTTCGCTTTGAAAGATCTCAACAAATTCTTTATCATCGATTTCGACAGCACTTTCACACAGGTGGAAGCATTGGATGAATTGGTTAAAATTTCACTTGCCGGTAAAGACAACGCTCAGTCGGTTCTCGAAACCATACAGCAAATCACAGAACTTGCCATGGCAGGCGACCTTTCGTTTGCTGAATCGCTTCGAAGACGTGTATCCTTACTGGAAGCCAACCGAAAACACCTCAGCGATCTGGTTGCGGTTTTGAAAGGTAAGGTGTCGGATTCTTTCATCCGGAATAAAGAATTTTTCACCACCTTCAGCGATCAGATACGGATTGTATCCTCTGGTTTTAAGGAGTTTATCGTGCCGATTGTGGCAGATTTCGGAATCAAAGAAGAAAATGTGTATGCCAATACCTTTCGTTTTGATGAAGCTGGAAATATTGTCGGTTTTGATGATGAGAATTTCCTGAGTCAGGACAAAGGCAAAGTGAAATTATTAAAGGAACTACAGCTTCCGGGAGAAGTTTATGTGTTGGGTGATGGCTATACGGATTATGAAATCCGCGAAGCCGGCCTGGCCAATAAATTTTTCGCCTTTACCGAAAATGTCGAAAGGGAAGTTGTTATTTCTATGGCCGATCATAAATCAGCCACCCTGGATGAATTTCTTTACGACAACCGCCTTCCTATGAATGTAAGCTACCCCAAAAGCCGGATCACCGTTTTGCTCCTGGAAAATATTCATCCTCACGCCGTTGAACTTTTTCGTTCAGAAGGCTACCAGGTTGAATCCATTAAAGGTGGTCTTGATGAAGACGAACTCTGTGAGAAAATCAAAAACGTTTCCATCCTTGGTATTCGTTCCAAAACGATGCTCACAGCTAAGGTTCTGGAGCACGCCAATAAATTGATTTCAGTAGGGGCTTTCTGTATTGGAACCAACCAGATTGATCTGGAAACCTGCCTGAAAAAAGGCATTGCCGTGTTCAATGCACCGTATTCCAACACCCGCTCTGTGGTAGAACTGGCAGTGGGTGAAATGATCGTTCTAACCCGCAGGATTGTGGAGAAGAGCGAACAAATGCACAAAGGCAAATGGGATAAAAATGCTAAGCACAGCTATGAAGTTCGTGGAAAAAAACTGGGCATAATAGGTTACGGCAACATCGGAACCCAATTATCGGTGATTGCTGAAGCTCTTGGCATGCAGGTGTATTACTATGATGCCGTTGATAAACTGGCACTGGGAAATGCACAGAAATGCCATAGCCTGAACCAGTTACTGGAGATTTCTGACATCATTACGCTGCATACCGACGGAAGGAAATCAAATACCAACCTCATTGGTGAAAAGCAGTTTGCCCGAATGAAGGATGGCGTAATTTTTCTTAATCTATCCCGTGGACATATTGTCGATATTAAGTCATTGACCCAGGCATTGAAAAGTGGAAAAGTTCGTGGAGCCGGACTCGATGTGTTTCCGGAAGAACCTAAAACCAACGAGGATCCGTTCATATCCGAATTAATAGGTTTGCCCAATGTGCTCCTTTCTCCCCACATCGGTGGAAGCACGGAAGAGGCCCAATTCAACATTGCCGATTATGTGCCCAATAAAATGATGGAGTACATCAATACGGGCAGCACTTACATGAGTGTGAACTTTCCGGAAATCCAGTTGCCGGAGCTCGCCGATGCCCATCGCTTGATTCATTGCCATGAGAACGTGCCCGGAATTCTGGCCCGGATCAACCAGATTCTGGCCAACAACCAGATCAACATTGTCGGTCAGTACCTCAAAACCAATGCCCATATCGGGTATGTGATCACCGATATCGACAAGGAATACAACAAAGACGTGATCCGCGAATTGCGAGCCATAGAAAGCACGATCAAGTTCAGGATTCTGTATTAAAGGCTTTTTTAATAATCGACCGAAAGGCATATTTGTTCAATCATTCCAATACCTTGAAAAATCCCGTTTTGCACTTCAGTGATCTGGACCTCAATGGCAGATACACCTACGCTGACTATCTTTCATGGAAGTTTGAAGAAATGGTTGAGCTCATAAAGGGCCGGATTTTCAAAATGTCTCCGGCACCGAACTCGTTTCATCAATCCATATCAATGAACCTGTCTGGCATTATTAAGTCTAAATTAAAAGGGAGTCAATGCAAACCTTTTGCAGCCCCCACTGATGTCCGATTGATCACAAAATCTTCAAATGATGAAGATATAATAACGGTTGTCCAACCCGATATTTTTGTGGTTTGCGATCCTTCCAAAATTGATGAAAGAGGTTGCCTGGGTAGTCCGGACTTTATTATTGAAATTCTATCTCCTTCCACTTCTGCCCGGGATCTCAACGAAAAATACCATCTGTATGAAGAAGCCGGTGTAAAGGAATACTGGGTGATTGGTCCCGGTGAACGTTTTGTCGAGTGCTTTGTCCTTGAGAACGGAACCTATAAAATGACAGGTGTTTATGGTGAAGATGAGGTGCTGCCAATGCATATATTGCCTGGGGTTGAGATGAGTACGATTGAGATTTTTGAGAGGTGAAAGGGATTTGTGGTTGGAAGATTGAATAGAGCTGTTCTCGTAGCCTCAATTGCGGCGATACAATACGAATATCTGTTGGTGAATTGTTTTTAATTTCTCAGAAGTAGGTAAATTCTGGTTTTTAAAGATATTCTTGATATGTTTTAAAACACTTGTTTTAACTGTAATTGAGGTTCATGTGGCTTGGACCGAGGCGGAGCAATTTGCTTTAAAGCATTGTATATTAGTGTGATATTGGTTTGATAAGACTTAAACTGAGGCGGTGAAATGGCATATTTTTATTTAAAATAGCCTTGCCAAAACAAGCAGCTAAAATAATTTCCAAAAATTTTTCTCCTGATTGCAGCGATCTACAAGTTTATCCCATCTAACCCAATAGGAGCACTTCATTAAATAAAATAAATATGAAAAGAAGCATCACAAAACTATTTTTAAACCACAGTTTCAAGGTCGTCCTTTTTATACTTATCGCTTCGGCAAAACTGTTGGCACAGCCGCTTGGAGGTTTGCCCCATTCTGGATTCAATCCGCAAGACAAAGGCAAAAACTACACTTCTGGAATTTTTAACAAACACTTCAAGTTCTACCCTTATTTCAATAAAAATTATTGCATGTTCTATTCTCAAATTACATCACCTACCCATACGGGTAGGGCTTCGGGATTTTCTTCCGTTGTTTTGGATTCTTCTCATATTCAGAACTCTTTTGGCTTATACCGCTGGTACATACAGCAAGCAGAAATGATCCCCATTACAAATAAAAAGGTGGCAGTTGTAAATTATAGAATCAGGCAGCTTAGCTCTTATAATTATCACAGGGATTTCGACTCTTTGAATATCGACATATTCACGGACAAAAAGTATCCTGATTATAATACATATTTTGATCCTGCAAAGATGGTTGTGGTTCCCAATGCTTTTGCTGGCAACTATCGGTTTGGAATTGAGGAGGTTTCGGCAAACAAGTATTATTTCTACCTGAGTTATAACCTGGATTCTACGGCCATTCACAACAAGGTTTCTATTGTTGAGTTAGACTCTACCATGACGCCAACAGGGGTAAAGCACACCCTCAACAATTTCCTGCTTGAAAGAGGAAAGATCAATGCTGCCGGTCAATTGGTCTTGTTGGGTAGGCAAATGGCTGGTAGCCAACCCGGAAACAGCCAGATTATTCAGTTTGATCAAAACCTGACTCCTGTAGCAAATGCTTTTCCTTCTTTGCCAATCAACCTGATTAGTGGCAGAATTTCTGTATTTCATTTTCTACCCAATGGCAAAATTCAGGTTGCCGGCCAGGTTCAACTCAATGGCCAGAGTCAACAGGCCTTTATTCAACTCAATGCCAATGGCGCAATAGACGCTGGTTTTTCAGCGTATTCATTGCCAACTAACACCCTGCAACCCATCTGGGATAAAGCCATTGGTTCCAACATGGTGAGAGCAGCCTGGATGGAAAATGCACCAATGAACAGATCAATTTGCAAATTGGTAGAATTAAATGAAAGTGGAAACACCGTACGCCAGGGCGCTTATACGCCACCCTCTAATTGGCCCATGGGTAAACCATTAATGTTTCATCCGGGCTATGATGGATTTCTATTCGAAACCTCGGAAATAATTCCATGGACCAATTATTTAGCTCAATTAAACGGTGATTCCGTCCCTAAGATTTATTACGCTCCCCCCGTTGTTTTTCGTTTTTGGGTAAACTTTGCCAGCCAGCCATCTCCTTTGGCAGACACCGATGGCATGGTGGATTTGGGTTCACTTACCTCATTCCATTTTTCAACTTTCGGAAGAGAAGTTTCTCCCAGAAAACAGATTTTATTTAAAGGAAGACAAATTCAATACAACAGGCAATTGCTACCATTATATACCATAATTAACGAGAACGGGCAGACAGACACCAGTTTTAAAGGAGTCCATACTTTTCCGGAACCCTTACGATCAAAGTTATTGGCAAATTCTCTTCATGGTTATCCAGGTGCGATTGTACAAGGAGGGTCAGATTTGATGCTCGTGGGAAATAAAAAGTTTCTGGTAGCGCAAAATAGAAATCATTTACAAGTTAACTTTAATGATACCATTAAAAGAATTGATTATAAGGGATTTAACGATCCTACTTTTATTCCTTACCGTTGCATCGCATTTTTGCCCCTACGTAATAAATCTTTTGCAGGAATTCGATGTACGCACCTTGACGGTAGAC
>Ga0105046_10008126_pt1 | contig 16495 bp, 15 predicted proteins | sample MAT03_FD_78385 | JGI IMG/M metagenome (GOLD analysis project Ga0105046, IMG submission 78385) | Freshwater microbial communities from Lake Fryxell liftoff mats and glacier meltwater in Antarctica - MAT-03 (megahit assembly) | ecosystem: Environmental > Aquatic > Freshwater > Ice > Liftoff...
ACGTAGGTTGGACAAATCGCTTGATCAACATGGAATGACCCAGCCTTCGAAACGCTCTCAATGACCAAGGTCAGCAATTATGCAAGCAATATTACTCCGGAATATCTATGCAATCAACAACTGAACACGCCTCCAGTTCGACAATCCCACCGACTTCAACCGCGATTTCACCGGCCTTACCGGCTCCACGCTGGGAGAATCGATTACGAGCCATCGTCATAGTCATTGCCCGCCTGGCACTGGCGTATTTGTTCTTCACCCAACTGTGGTGGAAGCTGCCGCCAAGATTTGGCTGCCCGGCCGATTTTGTGTTGAAGCAGGAGGACGGCAAGGGCGGCTATAACAAATCCAGCGGCCTGTGCACCTATCTGGGCTACGAGGTGATCTTTGCAGACAAGGGGCCGCGCAAGTTTTTGGTGGCTGAGCCCAAATATCTGGCCGGCTCGCCCATTCAGGAAATTTCGGTGGATCTGACCTGGTTGACCCGTCTGAACGGCCAGATCGTGCAAAACTTCATAGGCCCCAATGTGCGCTGGTTTGGCTATGTGATCTGGTTCTCGGAATTTGCGGTATTCGTATTGCTGTTTCTGGGCCTGTTTACCCGCATCGGCGGACTCATCGCGTTGGGAATCTCGTTGCAGCTGACGATTGGGCTGGCCGGCACGCCGTTGCCCGGCGACTACGAATGGGAATGGGCCTACAACCAGATGGTGGTGCTGTCTTTGCTGATGATTGGGTTGACGCCGGGCCGTATATTTGGGCTGGACGCACTGATTCGTAAGCGCGCCGCTCCGGCAGCTCAACGCGGCAACCTGTTCGCGAAACTCATCATGTTGGCGAGTTAATCGCTGCGCAATCCTTTTGCCTCGCGTAAAAACGTGCATCCCACGCCCAACGCCAACGCCATCACCCCCACTACCAGGGCGCTGATTTGCCAGGATGTGAGCAAGGGTGTTGGGGCGTGGCGCAAATAATCCGAAAGGATGCTGGCGATCATCGCGCCTGTCGCAAAAATGGGCAAGGCGCGGGTCGCCAGTCGGCTCTCCGGCCGCAGCCAAGCCAACGCCATCGGCCACGCCAGGTACCACGCCTGAAACCAATAGCTGCCGATGAGCAGAAAAAGCAGGGTCGTGAGCAGACTTAGCGAATAGAGTTGTGAAGTCTCGGCAACCTTCTTGTGTCGATACTGCTGCAACAACCAGTACACCAGTACGATGCCGGCCACAATTACAAAAGCCAGCGGGAAGACACGAGCGACGGGTTGCTGAGACTCCAATTTGGCCCAGCCCAACCCATTGCGCAAAAAAAGGACGACCAGTTCGCCGAGCGAGTTGGTTGACAGCAAGGTGCGCTCATACAAGTTTTTTGGCAGGCTGCTCCAACCGCCCAACGGCGCATACAACAGCCACGAGACAGGTAGCATGATGAGCAGCGCGCCACCGGTCAGGAGCGAGGCCCTGAGCCAGCCTGTGCGCCTGATCAGCCAGACCGCCAACACCGGCAACAACACCAGCGCCGTGATCTTCACATGAGCCGCCAGCAGCAGCGCCATCAACCCCAATAGAAAACGTTGACGTTGAAAACACGCCACGGCCAGCAGTACAAAAACCAGCATCAGCACATCGTTGTGCGCGCCAACGGCCGTCGAGATCAGCACCAGTGGGTTCCACAGCCAGCCCAGCAGCGCCACGTGCGCGGCGGCTGCACCGCGTTCGCGCTTGACGATGTGGTGAATGAGCAGGCCGCACAGAGCCGACAGGACCAGCGCCAACAGGCGATACGCTGTGACATAGTGGGCCAGCGAGGCGCATAGAACGGGCTGCTCGATGCACACGCCGTTGCCGGCCGCAACCACAGCCAGTTCGGCTGGGCTGGCTTGAAGTCGTACCAGCAGCGAGACACCTGCACTGGCGTACTCCCACAACGGCCCATACGCATCCACCCACTGGCTCCACGACACATAGCGATGAAATGCGTATTGCCGCACGTCGTAGGGCGTGATCGTCAACGGGCTGAGGCCAAAATCCGCCATCATGCGGCCGCGAAATAGGTAGTCGAAGATATCGGCGGATTCGCCGGGAAATGTGAATAGCAGCACCGCGGCGAACGCCAGCCAGGCCAGCCAGATCCATAGCTTTGGCACGCGCACCACCGCGCAGGCGGCCACATAGGCCAGCAACAGCGCCAGATAGATGCCGATGTGCGCGACGGCGATCCAGGGATTCACGTCCACTTGCATTGCCCAGGTGTGACGCGGTTTGAGCAAGCCCGCAGCCAGCGGATACAGCACTGGCAGCGCGACATATAGAAGCAGTGTGATGCCGACGATGCTGATCGCAGGAATCAACCACCGGACGCGGCTATTCATGCCGCTGCCATCTCGCATACTTAAACGCGGTGCGCAAAATGACCGCGCCGGCCTTCACACTGCCCTTCAGCGTGCCCGACACCTTGCTTTTGCCGGCATAGCGCACCCGGTAATGCACATCCACTTCGGCAATCCGCGCACCAACGCGGGCAGCCTTCACAATCATCTCGGTCGGCCAGCCAAAGGTGCGTTCCTGCATGTCCAGCTTTTGCAGCAGCGTGCTACGAATGGCGCGAAACGGGGCCAGATCCGTAACGCGCACGCCATATAACCGCGCCATAATTTGAGTGGTCAGCCAGTTGCCCAGACGTTGCGGCCGCGTGAGTGCGCCCGCAGCGGCATAGCGCACGCGCGACCCCAACACAAAATCGGCGTGATCCTCCAAAATGGGATTTAGCAACAGCGGCAATTCGCTCGCATCTTCTTTGCCACCCGCATCCAGCATCACAATCACGTCGCAGTCGTGCCAGACTGCGTTGACGCCGGCCCAACACGCCCAGCCATAGCCACGCCGATCCTCGCGCACCACCTCGGCCCCGTGCGCCACGGCCACCTCACGCGTGCCATCGGTGCTGCCGTTGTCGCTGACAATCACGCGCTGCACCAAGGCCCACGGCAAATCGCCCAGCGCTTTGGGCAGCGCCGCGGCCTCGTTATACGCGGGAATCACGACGGCAATCTTCATCTTTGATGTCTCATCTTAGGACTGACGCGAATGGCCAACGTGAGCGCAAGACCCTTCGGGTGGCGCACTTCGAATCTGGGCTAATTTGTGCGTAAATGCGCCACCCGAAGGGTCTGAGTTTCGTTGCCGCGTAAGTCCTAATCATTCATTTGCTTTGCATCACAAGTTGCTTCAAATGAAAGATGAAAGATGAAAGATTCCTAAAGGCTCCACTTCACACCACAATGCTGGCACGGCCACGGCGACGGTGCTTCACTGAGCACGGCGCTGCGCAACTCCTGATAACGCCCGCCGTTCCACACCTGCTCTAGCGAGTGGGTGAACACATTGCCGAGCATGATCTGCTCGTAATCGGCCACTGCAAAGGGCGCGATGCAACACGGCAACGCATTCCCTGTGGCCGTGATGTACATCAGCGTCCACGGCCGAAAACAGCCCTGCCACGGGTGCGCGCCTTTGACTTCGAGGCTCTCGCCGGGCGTGGTGGCACCCGATGCGCTGAATTTCAGGCCGGAATCTTTTGCCAATGCTTCGCACTCGACGACGAGCCGGGCTTGCAAAGCTTGCAGCGAGGCATGCAGCGATTGAGCCTGAACGGCCGTGACGCTGTCGTCCAACGTGGCTCCATCACCAAAATACACCAGCCGTTGCAGGTGCACTTCCGGCACACCCATCTCGATGGCCAGCTTCACCACATCCGGCAACTCGTGCAGGTTCTCTTGCATGCCTACAAACCAGAATGAGGTAACCGGTTGTTTGGTTTCGATGGCACGGCGCTCATGGCGGCGATGGGTGTAGGTGCGCAGGTTTTGAATGATGCGCGGCAACGCGTCGATGCCGCGCAGATGGGCATACAGCGATGGCGTGATGGCGTCGAGGCTCACCCGCAACTCATCCAGGCCGGCATCCGCCAGGGCATCGCCGCGCGCCTGATTGAGCAACACGGCGTTGGTGTTGAACAGCACATGCGCGCCGCGTTCCTTCAGATGGGCCACCATGCGCGGCAGGTCGGGGTTCATCAAGGGCTCGCCGATGCCGTGCAGCACCGCGCGGTCAATGACAGGCACTTGATCCACGATCTTGCGAAACTGATCCCAGTTGAGGTGATGCTTGGGTTCCCACTGCAAAAAGTGGTCATAGGTCAATGGGCAGGATTTGCACAACGAGTTGCAGCGATTGGTCACCTCGATATAAAGCTGGCGCGGCAGTTGGGCGGTTTGAGGCGTGCGCGTTTTCAGGTTGATCGGGTGCGCCGAGGACGTTATTGACGTCAAAGGGATTACGGCTGCTGTGTGTGTTGCCATTGGGTTAACCAGGTTCGGGTGTGGCGGGCCACCTGCGTGGGCAGATGCGCCGATGTGTGCAGGACTTTGGCGAGGTCGTCGGGGGTGTCGATATCGGTAGTGGCCGGCAACAACTCGATGCGCAGATGGGCGTGTTGGGCAGCGGCCAGTGTGTCTTGCAACGTGTGCGGCGTGCTCATCTGAATGGGCACCAATAATTCGGGGTGCGGGGTGTGCAGATGCATCACATACCAGCCGCCATCCTCGCAGGGGCCGATGCTCATATCGGCTCCATTGGACAAAGCAGCGAAGCCGTGCGACAACGCGGCCGGCTCGACAAACGGCGTGTCGGCACTCAGCACCGCGGCCTGGTCGTAACCGTGTGTCAGGCAGTATTGCAAGACATGATGCAGCCGGTCGCCCAGCAAATCACCCTGCTGCAACACCAGCTCAAAATCCGGCGCAAGTTCCTGAAACACCGCCTCGCTGCCCGCCGGTGTGTAGGCAATGGCTCGAGTCACATCCGGCACCGCCCGCACGATATCCAGCACATCGGCCAGCAGGCAACGATAGAACGCCGTCGCCGCCTCCAGCCCAATCAATTGCCCCAGACGTGTTTTGTTCTGGCCGCGCGCCGGCGCCTTGGCCATGATCATCAAGATACGTCTGGGCTTTGTAGGGGAGTTGCTGTTGCTCACGAGTGGCGTGATTGTAGGGGCGCGCTGCCGCAAAAGAAAGCACTCAGCGCACATTTAATAGATTTGTAATAAGTTGACGGCGTAATCCAGTTGCACATTCAGACGTTCTCGCTTTAATGTTCGATGCCGCTGAGCAGCGCATGTCTCGTGACATTGTGTCTGGACCATGCCTGCTGGATTGAATATGAATGACAAACAACACTGGGATGAGATTTACACCACCCAGCAACCGCACCAGGTGAGTTGGACGCAACAGGACGCCGGCCTGTCGTTGCGGTTCATCCGGCAAGTTGCACCAGACTCGACCGCGCGCATTCTGGATGTGGGTGGTGGCGACTCGCCTCTGGTGGATGCATTGCTGGCCTGCGGCTACAGCGATGTCACCGTGAGTGATCTCTCTGGTGCAGCAATGCAGCGGGCACAGACGCGGCTGAGCGGCAAAGCCAGCGTTGCAAAGTGGATCGAGGCCGATATCACCCACCCCAACGGCGCGCTGCCGAAGCAGGTCGATGTGTGGCACGACCGCGCCGTGTTTCACTTTCTCGCCCGCACCTCGGATCGTTGAGCGTATCTCCAGACTGTGCGTGACACGGTCAAAGTAGGCGGGCACATGGTCATCGCCACCTTTGCGCTGGACGGCCCGCCACGCTGAAGCAACCTGGATGTGCGCCGGTACGGCGCACCTGAGCTATGCGATGAATTTGGCGATGACTTTGAACTGATTGACACCGGACGCGAAATACATCAGACGCCGTGGCACAGCGAACAGCCATTTACGGTTGCTATGTTTCAACGCAAACCCTAATTTATGCCCCTACCCACCCCCGACCTTACCCAGATTGATGCCACTGCGCCGGCCATGGCCTGGAAGCTGTGGATTTACACCAATTACGACTGCAACCTGAAGTGCTCGTACTGTGTAGCCAAGAGCAGCCCCAATGCACCGCGCCGCGGAATCGGGCTGAACAACGTGAGGCAACTGGTCGATGAGGCCGTTGGATTGGGTTTCGACCATGTGTTTTTCACCGGCGGCGAGCCCTTCCTGCTGCCCGATCTCTACGACATGCTGGCCTATGCCTCGGCCCGTGTGAAAACCAGTGTGCTGACCAACGCCATGCTCATTCGCGGCCCGCGCTTGGACAAGCTCAAGGCCATTCAACATCCCAACTTGATTTTGCAGGTGAGCTTGGATGGTGGCCAGGCTGAAGACCACGACGCCTACCGCGGCAAGGGCACCTGGGAGAAAACGGTTGAGGGCATTCGGCTGTTGCAGGCGGCTGGGTTTGATGTGCGGCTGAGCACGACCGAGACGCCGGCCAACAGCGAACGCATGGACCTGGCCCACGAATTTCGCCGCTCGCTGGGCATCCCCGATGATCACCACTTTGTGCGGCCGTTGGCCAAACGCGGCTACAGCAAAGACGGCATCGAGCTGAATATGGGCAATCTGGTGCCTGAGGTGACGGTGAATCTGGATGGCGTGTTCTGGCACCCGCTCAGCACCGACGCCGACATGCAGATCAGCAAGCACATTTTTCCGCTCAAAACCAGTGTGGATCGCATTCAAACCCAACTGGATGAAATTGCGCGCACGGGCAGTGCCGGGTTGATGACGTTTACCTGAGGATAGAGGAATGGCGCTCCCGTGTGGAGCGATTCAACAATAAAAAACAAATTTAAATAGGGAGAAATGAACTTGATTCACGCTTACGTTCTCATCAAAGCCGAGCCGAGCCGGGTGCAGGAATTGGTCGGCGAATTGCGCAACATGGAGCTGGATGGCTCGGTCATCCAGCAAGTGAATGTGGTGACCGGGCAATACGACCTGATCGCCTTTGTAGAAAGCCCCGACCTGCAAAGCCTGGGCCATTGAGTGACCGAGGGTATTGCGGGTGCCGTGGGCATCCGCGAAGTTCAGACCTGTTTGGTGCTGTGGTAGGCCGCCCATAAGACGGCAATCACGGTCATGCTGTCACGGATGTCGCTGTCGATGACCATTTGCAGCACATCCGCGAACGGCAAAATGCCGACCTCCAGAAATTCGGTTTCATCCGGCACAACCTCGGCCGGATTCACCGGCATCAGGTCGTGGCCAATATACAAATGGGCCAGCTCCTGACACACCGATTTGGACGTAAAGTTGGTGTTGATGGCTTGAAGGTGGCCGGCGCGATAGCCCACCTCTTCAATAAGTTCGCGTTGCGCGGCCTCCTCAAAAGTCTCATGCGGCATCCAGCCGCCGGTGGGCATTTCCCAGCGCTGGTTCTCACCAAACACATAGCGATACTGGCGCACCATGACCACATGTTCGGCATCCACAAAGGGCAGCACGCCGACGCACTGGCCGAATTCGCACACGCCGTAAATCGTGGTCTTGCCGTTGGGCATCTCGGCCACATCTTCACGCAGGCGCATCCATTTGTTTTTGTAGACTTCGCGGGTGGTCAGGGTTTTCCAGGGGGTGGGAGCCATGCGATCAATTTACACCATCTCTGGTCTGGTCTGGCCGGCAATAAAACTGGATGCTGAACAGCACCTACACCCCTTCCCGCTCCAGCCGGCAGTGTTTGACTTAGTTAGCTGACTAATGGTCTGTCAAAGGAAAGGCTTTACGTTACCACGTCATTCCCGCGGAGGCGGGAATCCAGGCCTTCAAGTCACTATTGCGTCGGGGTTACGCCTGGATTCCCGCCTCCGCGGGAATGACGGCTTGGTTTGATGGGTTCCATCACGTCTCAGGTTCGCCCTTGGACTAACCCAAAGTCTTTCCTTTGACAGACTACTAGTGCTTGACAAATTCAAAGGTGACCCTATGCTGTTGTTCATAGACAACCGCAGACATCTTGCGTTGTATACATGATTTTATGTTCATGATTGAGCGAGAAAGCCCTTTACCCATTTACCAACAGATCGCCGGCTGGTTGCGCGAGCAGATCCAAAATGGCATCTGGCCGGAGAATCATCGCCTCAAAAGTGAGCCTGAGTTGGCCGAGGAATTGGGCGTCAATCGCGGCACTCTGCGCAAAGCCATTAATGATCTGATCACCGAAGGGTTGCTGGTGACGATTCATGGGCGTGGCACCTTCGTCACCATGCCCAAGTTGGAGCAGTCTTTGGCCGACCGGCTGGTGGCCTCGTCCGAGGATCTGGCCGAGCGCGGCATCGCCTTTGAAACTCTGGTTCTAGAGCAGCGGGTGGTACAGGCCGATGGACGGGTGGCGCATCTGCTGGCACTCCCGGTGGGCAGCCAGATTTTTTTACTGCGGCGCGTGCGCTACTCCGCCGGCAAACCGTTCATGGCCTTTACCAACTACATTCCCTACGCGCATGTGCCCGGCATCGAACAACTGAACTTTACCCAGGTCAGCCTGTTCAAAACACTGGAGACGAAATACCAGCGCGATTTAAATTGGGGCAAGCGCAACTTCGAGGCGCGGGTTGCGGACGATAACATCGCAGCCGCGTTGCAGATGGCCGCGTGCGATGCGGTGATGTATTTGAGCCAGGTTGTCTATGCCGCCAACGGCGTGGTCGAGGAAACCTCGGATGTGTATTTTCGCGGCGATTACTTTCGGCTAACCGCCAGCGTGCGGCGGGGTGGATCGCGCGCTGCCGAAGTGAACGCCTATGAATTTGGATCGCTGGAAATGTGATGACTACACATGAAGAATACACATGAATAAGTCACCGTATCCAAAGGTCAAAAGAGCAAAATGAAAATGGTTCAACCTGTGATGGACGACAAAAAAGCCAGGGCCAACAAAAATGTATATCTGTCGGGCAACATGCCGCGTGCAACCCGAATGCGCATGGATAGTGCGCGCATCCTGAAGCGATTGTTTTTTTGTGAGCAGGCGCTGGTGATCAATCAAAGCGCATGGCTGGCCGGCATTCCCATCATCGAGGCCAAGATCAATTTGCCCAAACACGCGTGGCAGGACGCCGTGACGGCCAACCTGCTACGCGAGCGTGTGCTGGAACTTCGCTTCCCCAGTCGCCTCATGGAGATGGGCGACGACAGCGCCTTGATCGAAGTATTTGAGCAGGGCCTGAACGCGCCAAGCGGCGAGGCGTTTGTGTTGGCGATGGCGCGAGTGTTCAAACCGGCACTCAGCCGTGCTTATGCCGAATATCTGGAGAAGGCCGATCCGATTGCGGAAGGGCCAACCGTGCGCTATTTGCGCGCCGCCATTGCAGACAAGGCCGAGCAGATTGGCGAACTGGAGGATATGCTGCAAGCGCTATTTGAGCTGGCACCCGAGACGCTGGCCAAAGCCGAAGCGTGGACCGCCACCTTGCAGCACGCCTTGAACGAAGTTGGCGGCCTGGGGGTGGATGCGCCCAAACGGCTGGACATGCGCGCGTCACTGCCGGGCAGCCAGCCTTTTGAATTTGCCGAGGTGCCGGCACGAGATCATCGCTTTCACCAACTGCGTTTCTACTGGCCCGATGTTGTTGATAGCAGCTTTCCGTATGGCAACGGCATCCGGCTGCAATTGCGCAGCGCCGTCAGCCATGTGAACGAAGTGTGGGCCATCGAGACCGGTGGGGCCAATCTTTACAACTTCTCCAAAATTCTAGGCTGGGAATTTATTTTTAACGCCGCTCGCTGGACCTATGACGAGGCACGCCATTGTCTGATGGGCCTTGACCGCTTGACGGCGTGGGGATTTGAGCCACATGAGATTCCCCTCGGCACCTACATTTTCGACAGCGCGCGCGGGCAGGACCCGATTTACCGGCTGGGCATGCTGTTCTATTTTGAGACCAAAAACATCGGCAAAAAGCCTCAGCGCACAGCCGCGTTCGCCAGCTACCAAGACCACGTCAGCCAACACGACATGGATTTTGACTGGGCCGACGAGACGATCCATGCCAGCTATGGCACCCACTGGCTGGGCGAGCTCAACAAGCTGGGCCAGGGCCAGGACGCCGACGCCATTCGCAACCGCTGCGATGAACTGGTGCGCGCCGTGGTTCAAACCGCCACGGAGGCCGAACGCCTGGAAATTAGGCAGATCGCCGACACCATGATCGCCAAGGCCGAGCGACTAGCCGCTCAATAGTTGAGTTGCGATTCCAGATTTTGGACAGAATGACAGAATAGACCCAAAAGGGGTCTTAATAGCCGGCCTCTATATTTGTTTATTCTGTCATTCTGTCCAAAATCTTCAGGCAACCACAACAGGTTTTCGAACGACTAAACCTGTAAAAACAGTATCTTTGTAAGGTTTGACAAGGAGAACGAATGGCACGACCCATCATCACCGTCGTCGGCAGTTTTGCAGTTGGCATGACGATTCGCAGTGATCGGATGCCGGTGAGCGGCGAAACCCTGATCGGCCGCGACTTTGACATGGGACCAGGTGGCAAAGGCAGCAACCAGGCCGTGGGCGTGGCCCGGCTCGGTGCGCAAAGCTATTTTGCCGGCATCATTGGCCAGGACCCGCTGGGCGATGTGGCGATGGAACTCTACGCCCACGAAGGCATCCACACCGACTTTCTGCGGCGCACGCCCGATCGCGCCACCGGCGTGGGCCTGATCCTGCTCGACAACACCGGTGCAAATCGGATCATTTTGGACATGGCTGCCAACCAACAGGTGGATGCGGCATTTGTAGATGCACTGGCTCCTCAACTCGCGGCCAGCAATGTGGTGATGACCGTGCTCGAAATCCCGCTGGAGGCGGCTTCACGCACAATGGAGCTGGGCAGGCAACACGGGGCGCTGACGCTGATGAACCCCGCGCCGGCGGCACACCTCGACCCGGCCATTCTGGCGCATGTGGATGTGCTGACACCGAATGAAAGCGAGCTGCGCATTTTGATGGGTCTGGCACCGGATGATGCGACGCCGACCGAGGATTTGGCGCGGCAATTGCAAACGCAGGGAGCCAACACCATCGTGGTGACACTGGGCGAACACGGCGCATTGATCGTGAGCCGAGATCAGCCGCTCACCCACGTGCCCGGCCTGCCGATTTCGGCAATCGATACCACCGGCGCGGGAGATGCATTCAGCGCCGGCCTGGCCATGGCATTGGCGGAGGGCCGACCGCTATTGCAGGCGGTTCAATTTGCCAACTGCTGCGGCGCACTGGCCTGCACCCGTTTGGGCGTGGTGCCGGCGCTGGCGCAGCGGGCTCAGGCCGATCAACTTTTTGAGCACACCTACAACCCGCGAAACAATGTGAAACGGGCCCAGTGAAATCGAACTCAAGACGCCATGAGCATCAAAATTGAAGGCAGTCCCATTATTCTTGCACCAGACGACCCGGCACTATGGCCGGCCTGGCGAGCCGAACTGCACCACTGGCGCGCAGCCACCCTGCAACAGTTGGGTTATGACGACGCGCTCTACCGGCAGCAAGACTTCGCCTGGGTGTCATCGTGCTTCTCATGCGCATTCGCCATGATGAATGATCTGGCGTTCTATGATCCGGCCACCAACCAGTTCACCATAAGCAAATTTTTAGAGGAAGGCCGGCGCGAGTTTGGCGGCTACGACGCACTGGTGCTGTGGCACGCCTACCCCAACATCGGCTTCGACCCGCGCAATCAATTCGATTTTTATCGCGATATGCCGGGCGGGCTGGCTGGCCTGCGCGCGGTCAGCCGCGAGTTGCGGGCCAACGGCGTGCGCGTGTTCATCGCCTACAACCCATGGGACACCGGTACCCGCCGCGAGGGCCGCGCCGACCTGGACGTGCTGGCCGACTTCGTGCGCGAGATCGAGGCCGATGGCATTTTCCTGGACACGATGAAGCACGGCGCGCCAGAGTTTCGCGCCCTGCTCGATGGCGTCCGGCCCGGCGTAGTGCTGGAAAGTGAAGTCGATCTGCCCATCGAATTCATCCACGATCATCATATGAGCTGGGCGCAGTGGTTCAAAGACAGCGCCGCCCCTGGCGTGTTGCGCAACAAATGGCTGGAGCAACGCCATATGCAACACGGCATCCAGCGCTGGGATCGCGACCATGCCGACGAGATACAAACAGCGTGGATGAACGGCAGCGGCGTGATGGTGTGGGAGAACGTGTTCGGCGCGTGGGTGGGCTGGCATGCGCGCGACCGATCCTTACTGCGCAGCCTATTGCCGCTGCAGCGCCGCTATGCTCGTGTATTCGCGCAAGGTGAGTGGACGCCACTGGTCGAGACAACTCAGCCCCATGTCTATGCCTCACTCTGGCAATATCAAGGCACGCGCATTTGGACCTTGATCAATCGCTCCGAACAGGGCGTGCAAGGCGGTGTGCTGCAAGTGGCCGCCCAAGGTCAGCACTTTTTTGATGGCGTGTACGGCGTGCAAAGTGACTCGCCTATCGTCGATGGCACTGTGATCTTGAGCGCACACCTGCCAGCTCGGGGCATCGGTTGCTTCATTGCGCTAAATCCAAATCAGGTCGATGAAGCATTCAAGCATTTTTTGCGCAAACAAGCTGAGACTTGGGCACAAGCAAACTTGGATACCACCTACCCGGCACGGCCCGTAGAGCGCCAGACCACACCCATCTCGCAAACGACTGCGCCGGTCGAGGGCATGCAAGTCATGGAAGCGCAATCCGCCACGCTGGCCGTGCGCTACCGGGTGCGCGAGTGCGGCTTCTACGACAACACGCCCTTCACAGATAGTTGGTCGCCGCTCAAGCATTTTCACAAAACGCTGGAAATCTCCAGACCGGTGACACTGGGGTGCTACGCGCTCGATGCAACACCCATCACCAATGCCCAATTCAAGGCATTTCTAGAGGCAACCGATCACACACCAAAGCATCTCGAAAATTTCCTCAAACACTGGCAGAACGGCGCACCCCAAGCCGGCGACGAAGCCGCCCCTGTGATGTATGTGGATTTGGACGATGCGCGTGCGTATGCGGCGTGGGCTGGCAAGCGCCTGCCGACCGAGGATGAATGGCAGTGCGCCGTGGAGCAATATCCCTATTTGCAAGGCACCACGTGGGAGTGGACCGAGAGTGAGCATAGCGACGGCCGTACCCGCTTCGTCATGCTCAAAGGTGGCGGCGATTGGAAGGCCATCGGCTCAGACTGGTATGGCGATGGCGGCGTGCGCGAGCCACAGTTCACAGCCAAGTTTTTGTTGATGTGGCCGGGACTAGACCGCTGCGGCTCAATTGGCTTTCGCTGTGCCGTAGATGTGAGGTGAGGTAAGGTGACCCTCACCCGCGCTTTTGTAGGCCATGCGCCTATTTGCTGAATCGGTTTATAGGTGCATTCTTTTTTAGGGGCAAATTAGCCAATGTAGGGGCAAAGCAGCGGACTCATCGCTGATCAAACCCATAGGACAGCCCGCTGCTTTGCCCTGATGGCCAACGTTGCCCCTAAAAAAGAATGCACCCTCGGTTTATTTCCGAAATGCAATTCACCAGAACTGTGCTAATATGTAGCCGTCGGTAGTGACGACCTAGTAATAGTTCGCGAGTTGATCCTTCAGTTGCTCCTTCAGTCTGTCTGCGTTAGGTTACTGTAAGCACCTGCCTTTGAGATCGAATCTTCGAGAATTTTTCTGACTGTCCTACTTTTTTTGGTTGGCTCGCGATTTATCGCTTGTTAACGCTCTTTTTCGGTCTCATTCGATCTTTGGAGGATCAAAATGAACAACAAACTTTACGTCGGCAACTTGTCTTACAGCACCAATGAAGCTTCACTCCGCGCCTTGTTCGCTCAGGCTGGCACGGTTCGCGCGGTCACCATTCCCATGGACCGCATGACCAACGAGCCCCGCGGCTTCGCGTTCGTGGAAATGGAGTCGCCCAACGAGGCCCTCAAAGCCATTCAGTTCTGCAACGGTCAGGAACTGGACGGCCGTGAGATTCGTGTGAACGAGGCCAAGCCCCAGGAAGCCCGCACCGGTACCGGTGGCGGCGGTGGTGGTGGCAGCTTCGGTGGTGGCGATCGCCACGCCAGCCGTGGTGGCAACCGCCGCTACTAGTCTGCGCCGAAGTGAGTGATTCACTCGCTTCTCACATAGACAACAAAAGGCCTGCTCTTTCGAGCAGGTCTTTTTGCTTTTCCTTTCAAACGGGGAATTTAGACAGAATGAACAAAATAGACATGCACTTCAATTTGTCTATTTTGTTCATTCTGTCTAAATTTCCCGTCTTAGCATTCTTCAATCACGGGTTAGATGCCCTCGCGTGCCATGAGGGCGGCACCGATGACGCCAGCCTGCTCGCCCAGCTCGGCCTCTACAATGCGCACTTTGTCCAGATCAGCCCGGTTGATGCAGTTTTGTTTGGCCACCTCAGTAATCTGCGGCAGAATCCATTTACCCAGGCCCTCGACCACCCCACCCCCGTAGATCAACATTTCAGGATCGAACGAGTTGATTAGACTGGCCGCATGCAGACCCAGCAAGTAAGCGGCGCGTTGCATTACTTGAATCGTCAGCGGGTCGTTTTTGGCCACGGCTTTGGCCAGCACACTGCTGGTCACGGCCCCGCCCTTCTCGACCATGAGCTCCGGCAGCACGCTTTTGCGGCCAGCCAGCAGCCCAGCCCGTAGATCGCGCTCGATGGCCGTGCGGCTGGCCAATGCCTCAATACTGCCACGGATGGCTGCGTCGCCCTGATACGGCCCATCGGCAAGCGTGATGATGTGGCCGATCTCGCCGGCGCTGAAGCGTTGGCCCACCAGCACTTTGTCGTTGATGATGATGCCGCCGCCGATGCCAGTGCCGACGAAGATGGCGATGAGGTCGTGCACGCCACGGCCCGCGCCCTGACGATGTTCACCAATGGCCGCTACACGCACATCGTTGGACAGGGCCACATTGCAGTCCTGCCACGCCTTCAACTGCGCGGCCAGCTCGATATTTTTGAAGCCGGGCAAATTTGGTGCGCTCAGCACCATGCCGCGTTGGTTGTCCACCACGCCAGGCGCGCCCAGACCAATGCCGGCAATGTCGCGCTTGGACAGCTTGGCCGCGGCCACGGCCTCATCCATGGTTTGAAGAATACGAGCAATGACTTCCTTGGGGCCTTTGTCGGCATGCGTCGTCTTTTTGGCGGTGCTGATCACCTTACCCTTATCGTCGACCACGGCCACCAGAATTTTGGTGCCGCCCAGGTCAACGCCGATCGTGAATTTTGTTTTTGGCATGATGATTTGATGATCGAAGATTTTGAGAAGTCAGATATCAGATGCCAGATCGGAAGTCGGCCGACGCACGATCTGACATCTGATATCTGACTTCTACTATCTGTCTGTTTACAAGCTAAAATCGCACAACTATGCGCGTTCCGATTTCGTGGCTGAAAGATTACGTTGATGTGAGTTTAACGGTGGCGGAGCTAGCTGAAAAGCTGACCCTCGCCGGTTTGGAAGTGGAGAAGATCGAATATCTCGGTTTGCCCGGCAGTGAACTGCCGTGGGACCCCGACAAAATCTATGTGGCGCAGGTGCTGAATGTCGAACGGCACCCCAACGCGGACAAATTATTGCTGGTCGATCTGGATTATGGCGCATCGGGTGGCGATGCGCGCCAAATTCGGGTGGTGACCGGCGCGCCCAACCTCGCGATCGGCACTGCCGGCCAGAAGGTGGTGCTGGCGCTCAAGGGCTCTCGTCTATACGACGGCCACAAAGAGGGCAAGGTCATCACCGTGCTCAAAGAGGCTTCGCTACGCGGCATCAAAAACGACAGCATGGTGTGCAGCGAGAAAGAGCTGGGCATCAGCGACGAGCACGACGGCATCATCATTCTGCCGGACGATGCACCGGTGGGCACGCCCCTGGCCGATTACTGGGGCGATGCCGTGCTCGAAGTGGCCATATTGCCCAACACCATTCGCTGCGCCGGCATGATCGGCATCGCACGCGAGGTGGCAGCCATGACCGGTGCCGCACTGCGCCACCCAGCCATGAATTTCGTGGAGGACGCGCCAGAGCAGACCCGCGACCTCTTGAAAATCGAGATTCGCGACCCCAAGTTGAATCCGCGCTTCACGGCCGGCCTCATCAAGGATGTGAAACTTGGCCCCTCGCCGATGTGGCTACAGCGGCGCTTGCAACTGGCCGGCGTGCGCGCCATCAACAACGTGGTCGATGTGTCGAACTATGTGATGCTGGAGCTGGGGCATCCGACGCATGCGTTTGACTATGAGCGGATCAGAAGTAGCGGCTCAGAAGCCGAGAAGTCAGAAGTCAGAAGTCAGAAATTGATCTATACGCGGCTGGCGGAGCCGGGCGAGACGCTGGTGACGCTGGATGGCGTGGAGCGCAAATTGCTGCCGACGGATATCGTGGTGTGTGATGCGGCCGGCGCGACGTCGCTGGCCGGCACGATGGGCGGCGCGATCAGCGAGGTACAGAGTGACACGACGACGGTGCTGTTTGAGGTGGCGTCGTGGAACAACATCAGCATTCGCCGCACGGCCCGTTTTCATGATTTAAACAGCGAGGCCAGCTTCCGCTTTGCGCGCGGTTTGCATCCCGATCAGGC
>Ga0105046_10008128_pt1 | contig 16493 bp, 18 predicted proteins | sample MAT03_FD_78385 | JGI IMG/M metagenome (GOLD analysis project Ga0105046, IMG submission 78385) | Freshwater microbial communities from Lake Fryxell liftoff mats and glacier meltwater in Antarctica - MAT-03 (megahit assembly) | ecosystem: Environmental > Aquatic > Freshwater > Ice > Liftoff...
GCGCGCGAAAACTGTATGCCTCGTCTCGGCACGCGCGCTCGCGTGGCATCGGTACGCCTCGTCGGGCCGCGCATCATTACCGCCGCAACGCTGCATCCTGCACGAGGTCTTCGACGGCCTCCGTATTATGACCCAGCCGGCGCGCCAACAGCAGTGCGCGCGGCGACGTCCAGCCCCGCGCGCGCATATTGTCTACTCTCCCCGTCCGCGCCCAAGACGCCGGACATCACGGCGAGCGATAGCCGCCGTGTATGCACTCCGGGAGCCGAACGCAGCAGCATCGTGGAACAGGCTATGCCCGCTTGAGTCGAGCGGCGAGATGGTGAACGTGCACGACGTGCGCTTGGCGAAAAGGCTGCGTGGCCGCTGTGAGCAACGCTCGACGCCAGCGCCAGGCCGTGGCGCGCAGGCAGCGGGCGCCACGCAGAGCAGCACCGCGGCAGGTCGCCATGTGCAGCGCTGGTGATGGTCGGCTGTTTTACGACGTGTGGTCGTTCTCCATGATAGCACAGGACTACGCACGCTGTCACGAACTGCCGACGACCCTGTCCACGCCTCCTCCTCGCCACGCTGGCGAGCCATTCGCTCTCCAGAGGACCGCCCCGACGCGACTCAGCACGCGACTCAGCGCGTGATCGTCACGCGCCGTCGCACGACCCCAAACGTCGCCGCAGCCGGATTCGCCGTGAGAACCTCAAGCTGATACACGCCCGGCTCGACCGGGCTCAACTCACCCGTGTAGATGCTCGGCTCGCCGCCATAAGTGAGCGTCGCCTCGCGAACGACAACCTTGTCGCGAATCAACCGTGCGACGACGTCGCGCACCTCCCACATCCCACCAGGCAGCGTGGGGCACGAGCACAGCATGCGCACCCGCGCGCGCACTTTCAGCGCTGCAGACGCCGGCAGTGCCTGGGTCGTATCCGGGCCCATCAGATCGATGACAAAGCCGTGCAATTCGAGCACGATGCCATCGCCACCGACATCGCGTCCTGGAAACAGCAGGAGGCGCTTGCTGGCGCGCGCCAACTGATCCGGGTAGCCAAGCGGGCCTTCGGCGGAGATGTCCACCAGCGTGGGTGTGGCGATGGCGATGGTCGCTTCGTACCGCGCTCCGTCGGCCGCAGAGAATAGCGTGTCACCACGCTTGCGTGGATCCTGCATTATGCGCTTCGTGTCTCCGGTTCCGCCGTCGTGGCGTCCCTCCGCGAGCACGCGGTCGGTGGCGACGTCGCGAATGGTGACGCGCACCCCGCCGACGGTCGTCCCGATAAGCTTCGCGTCATGTGTGACGACGTGCGTCACCACGCGTGTCGCGCGCGGCGTCGTGACGTCGGTCGTGCGTGGAGCGGGCGTCGACGCGCAACCGGCCAGCGTCACGAGAATGCTCAGAGAAGCGAAGGCGGTACGAGACATGAAAAGTCCTCAAGGGGCGGTGATGGGTGGCTGGTCAACGCGTTTCGGGAATGAATACGCTGTACGCGCCGCGTAGGTCACCCGCGCGAAAACCATAGGCGCGGTCATTCGGGTAGTCGGTCGCCACAAACGCCGGTCGCGATGTCCCGGCGCCGTGACAGAGCAGGCAGGATGGCTCGACCGTGATGCGGCGCAGGTACCGTGTGCCGCGGATGCCGTTGATCGTAGTGTGCAAGGTCATGCTGCGCAGCGCCGAGTCGCGGCCGAACATCGCGAGGGCGCGCGCGCCCTCGACGTCGGCGGCGTTCGCCGGATTGCGGTACTTCACCGCGATTTGCCTGGCCTGCCAGCCGTTCGACGCGGCGGACTCCTTCATTGCGCGACCAACCGGCGCGCACACGTTCGTGAACGCCCCCTTGTCGGCTGGCGCGCCGGTCTGTGCAAACGTGGCCGCCAACGTCGAACGCAGCGCATCCAGCCGTTCGATCTCCACGACCGCGCGGCCGAGTGCGTCGGCCGACAAGCCAACGCCCTGTGTGGCGGTCGCCTGCGCGAATACGGGACGAGGTGCGAGTAGCACCGTGAGCGTCATGATGCTCACGGCCACGACGAGCGGTATGGCGAGCGGCGGTGGAGCCACAAGGACTCGAGCGAGCGGAAACGTGCGCATCGGGATCTCGGATGAGGGGAGAGAGAGCTATGGGTGTCCAGATCCAGGCCGATGCGCGCGGTGCATCGAGCACTGCGGCTGCACAGCTGTGCGCAGATTCGGTCAGCGTTTAAACTGCACGATCAAGAACCGCGCTTCCGTGCTTCCGGTATTGACGATCGTGTGTTCATCGGCGTCGTGCCAATGGGCCTGACCGGTGGTGAACGATTTCGACTCCGCAGCCGCATCGTTCGACGCGTAGCTGATCGTGTAATCGTTGAGCGAGTATACGACGCGTGCCAGCCCGCGATGGCGCGGCAACTCGGCACCAGCAGGTAACCGGACTTCAGCCACGGTGACATCCTCGTTGTCCACCAGCTGCGTCATGGGTCCCGAACCCGCGCCATGCGGCGTCGTGGTGTTTGCATTCGGTGCAAGCGCCTGCGCAGTTCGCGCAACAACCAGAAACCTGGCCTCGGTCGCTCCCGTGTTTTCCATCGAGTGCTCGCCGGCGCCGTGGAAGTGTGCCTGACCAACGGTCCACGACTGCTCAGTCGTCTGTCCTTGCTGCGTGAAGCGGATGGTGTAATCGCTCAGCGCGTAGATGGCGCGCGCACCGCCATTATGCGGCGGGAGCACCTGGCCTGGCGCGAGCGTGATAGTGAATGCCTCTGCGTACTCGTTGCTGAGAATATTCATTCGAGGGTCCGGCGAGGTCCGTGTAGCGGCGGACGTTGATTCTGCCGTCTGGGAAGCGTCTGGGGCTCGTTCTCCCGCGCAGGCCATGAGAGTCAGCGTGAGGAGGGTGGTCAACAGGGAACTGGTGCGCATAAAGAGCTCGGGGGTAAAGGTTTTGGGCAGAACGCCCGATCACCACGGGTTAAATCGATATCCGTCGGCCTGCAGCACGTTGAGCGCGGTCATCGCCGAGATGGCGACTTTCACTCCAGGGATGAGCTCTTCTCGTCGAATGCCTCGTGCGCCAGCCGTCTGTCCGCACAGCACCAGCTGTGCGCCGTGCTGCACCAGTTCTTCGACGAGCGTCCGGCTTGGATTGCGCTTCCCGCCGAAACGAGCCGCATAGGCGTCGTCGGTCAACAGCGATTGCCAGCCGCTGCCGTGTACGACCGCTGCCACCCGCACGCGGTCCTCGGGATACCCATGCCTGGCGTGCACATTGTAGAAACGTGCCAAGGTGGTCAACTGGGCGTTGACGCGGACGGTATCCGTTCCGCCCGCGTCAACCACGAAGACCGCCTTGAAGACGTGCCCGTCCGGCACGGTGAACGTCGGGTTGTCGACCTTGATCGACATGCCGGTGCTTTGGATGATCGGTCCCGATGCCTGCTGCCCGGGAATAGCGGGCGGCTGAGCCGCCACGGGCGCCGCGAGGGTCACCGCAAACGTCATGATCACTGCGCGAGGATCGAACATCGAAAAGCTCCTGTGTGTGTTGTGGCGAGGGGGGTTTGGGAGTCCCCCATCGGCTTGGTGCCACCACGATTACTTGATCGATTCCAGTTCCGCCACGGTCCACGGCGTCGCGCGCGATTTCGTTTTTTCGCGAACCCGCGCCACATCCGCCGCGGTCACGACCGATCCGGTGTTACCAAAACTCGCACGCACGTAGGTGGCCACGCTCGCCACCTGATCATCGGTCATCGCGACGCCGGTGCCGTACGGCATCATCATGCTGTTGTACGTTGTGCCGGCGACCGTGATCGGTCCCTGCAGCCCGTGCACGATGATCGCGACCATGCGATCCGCTGGTCCGTTCACGTACTCCGATCCAGCGAGCGGAGGGAATGCACCCGGGATACCGGCGCCCGTGGCCTGATGACAGACCAGACAGCGCTGATACTCGGTTTCGCCGGCCGACGCGACGGTTGTGGTCGGGGCAACCAGCGTCGTATCCGTCACGCTGCCAGTGGCCGGCGCCTCGGGCCGATCCTTCGCGCCGCCACAGGCGGTGACCGAGAGGAACAGGATGCCGCACAGCAGCGTAGTCGTGTTCCGAAGCGTTGTCATTGTTTGGACCCCCTTGAGAGGTGAGCGAAACGTGGACTGCAGGAAGGCTACCCGGCCCGCCAGTGTGGAGTGTGGTGCATTTCCCTCTATGCTGTGATGGTCGCACTGACGGCGACCCGCGCGGTCGCGCGGGAACCATCAGGCGGCCCTCCTGTCAGCAATGCGCGATTGGCGTAGACCACGAAGGCCGCGACACCCAGCAGGAAAACCGCGAATCCTCGCTGTAGCTGCGTGGCCGACAAACGGCCGCCAATGCGCGTGCCTGCGGCGATTCCCACGATCGCGCCGACGATGACGACGGCCGTGGCCTGCCACGGCACCGCCACGTGGCCCGCAGTGCCAACAAAACCTGCAGCGGAATTCATCGCAATGATCACGAGCGACGTGCCAACGGCGTCGGCCATGGGCAGGCCGGCCAACAACGTGAGGGCCGGGACAATCAGAAAGCCACCGCCGATCCCCACGATCCCTGTCATGATGCCAACCACCACGCCCGTGGTGCCTAACAACATGGTGCGCGGGGGCGCGGCAAGTCTCTGCTCCGCACCGGCTGGTGCCCCCGACCCACGCAGCATCCCCACCGCCGCGGCAACCATCACCATGGCGAGCAGCAGCAACTGGACATCGCCACGCAGCAGGACCGCCAGCCGCGCGCCGACAAGTGCACCGGCCATCGCGGACAGTCCGAACAAGAGCGCGACGCGCGACTGCAGCTTCCCCCGTCTCCACTGCCAGACACTGCCAACGGCGCTGGTCACGCCAACAACGGCAAGACTCATAGCGATCGCCGGCTTGGGCGCAATACCGGCGCCATAGACCAGCGCCGGCACAGTGAGAATCGAACCTCCACCGCCCAGTATTCCCAGTAACAGTCCGAGCAGCAGGCCGATCGCGCCGAGTAGCACAAGCCGCGTTACCCGTGCCCGCGGGAGCACTGTTGGACGGTTCTCCCGCACTGTCGTTGCTGGCGCATTACATGCGTCCGCGCAGCATGCCGTGCCAGTAGAGCCGCGGCAGCGCGTAGGCCTTCAAGGCGTACATGCTGTACCGTTCCTGATTCTGATCGAAGGGAAACGATTCCTTGGGGGTCTTGGTGTAGTCGAATTCGGCCATGACAAGCTTTCCGTATCCGGTAACGACCGGGCACGCGGTGTACCCGTCGTACACGCCGACAAGCGGCTCGTGGTGGCGGAGTGCCATCAGGTTAGCGACCAACACCGGTGCTTGTCCCCGCACCGCCGCCCCGGTCTTCGATGTCGGAAGATTGGAACAGTCACCGAGCGCGAACACGTCCTGGAAACTCGTGTGTTGAAGCGTGGATTTGTCGACGCTCACCCAGCCATCGGGGTTTGCCAATGGGCTTGTCTTAAGAAAGTCCGGCGCGCTGTGCGGCGGCGTCACGTGCATCATGTCGTAATGCTCCACGATCGTGCTGCCGTCGGCGAGGCGGAAGACCGCATCACGCGTATCCGGACGGATCTCGATGAGTTCGTGCTCCAGCAGAATCCCGATCCCGCGCTCTTCGCACAGGCGGCGCAGCGTGGCCCCGTACGCCGGCGCTGTGAAATTCGAGGCCTTGGCGTTCATGAACAGCACGCGAGTTTTCTCACGCACACCCTGCCTTCGAAAAGACTCCTCCGCCAGGTACATGATCTTCTGTGGCGCACCGCCGCATTTGACGGCGGTTTTCGGCTCGGTGAAAATGGCGGTACCACCACGGAATGTGCGGATGGCCTCCCATGTGGACGCCACGGTGTCGTAGGAGTAGTTGCTCACCACGCCGGTCCTCGGCTTGCCGACACTTTCGGCCAATCCGGGAATCGCTGTCCAATCGAGTTGCACGCCGGCGGCGACGACGAGTTGTTCATACTGCAGCACGCGACCGGTGACCGTCGTGACGGAGTGCGCCATCGGATCGATCGTGGCAACGGCATCCTGGATCCAAGTGGCGCCTGGCGGAATGAAGTCCGCTTCGTTGCGCTCAGAATCTTTCCGCGGAAAGATGCCGCCACCCACCAGCGTCCAGAGCGGTTGATAGTAGTGCTTGTCGGATGGCTCGATGATGGTAACCGCAGGAGCATCCGGACGCGCGCGTAGTTGTGCGCCCACCGTCAGTCCCCCCGAGCCGCCACCAATGATCAGCACGTCGTGAACTTCGGACATGGTCAGCCTCTCTGCGGTGTCGTCGGCGAGGACGACAGCTGTGGTGAACGATTGAGGGTGCGTCCCACCAAGGCAGCCCCACGGAGCAGTACGCCGACGGTGCGTTGCACATCCTGATCCCGCAAGGCGCGCAGCATGCCAAACAACCCGAGTGGCCTCGGTGGCGCTGTGGCCTGCGCCTCGCGCATGAACTCGTCGACGCTGTCCACACCGATCGCGACGGCACCCGGAAGACGGTCGGCGGCGAGCAGCGCCTGCTCCAGCATGGGCAAGCGATCGAGCAGCATGTTCAGCATGCGCATGGACTCGGGTGCCGTGAGGCGCTCGACCAGATGAAGCGTATGGCGGAGACGCGCGTCTACATCGATGCCGCGGTCTCTCGCTTGACGCACCAGTTCATCCGCACTGTCCACCACCATCGCCACCGCAGGCTGCGCCTGCGCCATCAGCGCCGTGAGTGATGCCATCGACTCCGCTGCGTGCTCCAGCCGCCGAAGGAGCACGTCTGGTACTGCAGACACCGACCCATCACCAGCGCGAATGTCCAGGGTGTGCATGGCAGTCATGGTGTACTCCATCTCCGTGTGGAGGTCTCGTGCGGAGTGTCGTGCGTTAGTGAGCGGAGACGCCCACGGTGGTCGTCTCCCGGTAGTTGGCCATCTGGTCGTTGACGTTCGTCACGGCGAAGCCATGCCGCTGGAGCAACGACACGGCGTGCGCCGATCGCGCGCCGCTGTTGCAATGAACGATGACGGGCTGATCTCTCGGCACCTCGTTCAACCGCACAAACAAACGGGTATGCGCGATATTGAGCGCATCGGGGATGTGGTACTGGTCGAAGTCCGACTTGCCCCGCACATCAAGCACGGTCACGCCGCCGTGCAGGCGCTGCCGTTCGAGTTCCTCCATGTCCACCGACGGAATCGTGGAGAAGGCACCGCCGGCTGCGGCATACGTCGCAACGTCCTCGGGCGTGATGTAGCCCATGATGTCGTCGCTGCCGATGCGGATGAGCGCGCGTACCGCTTCATCGAGCCGGTCTTCCGAAACTACCAGATAGATCGGCGTTCCCTCGTCGACGTACGATCCCACGATGCTCACCAACTGGTAGTCCATCTCCGCCAGGATCGATGACGGCAGGTGTCCGGCGAGAAATGCCGCGCGCGGTCGCGTATCGACGATCACGATGTCCATTCGGCCGATGAGCGCAGCGATCGCGGACGGCTCGACGTGCGGCGGCGAGGGGATGTCCCCGAGCACGGTGGGACCGGCGCGGTTATCACGCTTCATGCGCGCGAAGTACACCGGCGGCTCCGGCTGTCCTGACAGAATGAAGTCCACAAACTCGTCGTCACTCGTTGCCGCCTGGATAGACGGGTTGGTGCGCAGTTCGTAGCCCACCGTAGACGACGGAACATCGCCGAGTGACTTCCCGCACGCACTGCCCGCCCCGTGCGCCGGCCAGATCTGCAGGAACTCGGGCAGCAGCCGGAACGACTCTACGGACCGGTACAACTGTTTGGCGCCGGGCACCATGGTGCCTGTCATGCCCGCCGCCATCTCCAGCAGGTCGGGCCGACCGAGGTCGCCCACAAACACGAAGTCTCCCGTGCAGAGGCCGATCGGGTCTGCCGCGCCCGCCCCTTGGTCGTGCACGAGATAGGAGAGGTGTTCGGGCGTGTGCCCCGGCGTATGCAGCGCCGTGAACTCGATGTTCCCCACCATGAAGCGGTCATTGTTGTGCAGCAGTCGGTGGGGATAGCTGGATCCCAACAGCCATTCGTAGCGCCAGTCCGGGGCACCCTCATCGCTGGCGTACACCGTCACACCGCGTTCGGCGAACTCGCGCAGACCCGACAGATAGTCGGCATGAATGTGCGTGTCCGCAGCCGCGATGATGCGCAGCTTGTGTGCCGCGGCTTCGTCATAATAGCGATCAATGTCCCGCTCGGGATCGATGATGATGGCCTGGCCCGTTCGCGGACAGCCAATCAGGTAGGCATACTGGGCCAGCTTGGTATCGTGAATCTGACGCACGAGCATCGGAACCTCCGGGTCTCAGTTGGGTTTTTGGGGATACGCGATGTAGTTCGATGGGATCGTGCCCGTCAGCGATTCGAGCCAGGTCACGATTGACTGCACATCGGGGGCCGACAGGTCCTTGCCGAGCTGATGATGGCCCATCAGCCGGACCGCTTCCGCGAGCGTGGCGACGGAGCCGTCGTGGAAATAGGGACCGGTCTTCGCGACGTTGCGGAGCGACGGCACTTTGAACACGAGCAGGTCGTTCGGATCGTGCGTAACACCCACACGGCCACTATCGGATTGCGAGAACCACGGATGTACGACGCCGACCTTCATGAAGCGATCGCCGCCGACATAGCGGCCGCCGTGACAACTCTGGCACCCCGCGTCGAGAAACGTGCGCAGTCCGCGCCGTTCGTCGAGCGTCAGTGCGGTGCTGTCACCTTCGAGGAAGCGGTCCCAACTCGACGGCGTCACGAGCCCGCGCTCGAAGGCGCCGATGGCCCTTCCGACGTTGTCGTAGTTGATAGGGTTTCGCTCGCGCGGAAATGCGGCCTGGAACATGGCGACGTACAAGCGAGAGTCACGAAGATGTGCAAGCACAGCGCTGGAATCCGGCATCCCCATTTCAATCGGATTGAGAATAGGGCCCTTCGCTTGCGCTTCCACATCCGCTGCGCGGCCATCCCAGAACTGCGCCACGTGGCCGGCGGCGTTGTAGACCGTTGGCGAGTTGCGCGTCCCAGCACGTCCGTCATGTCCGAGTGACACCGATCGTCCGTCTGCGCCATAGCCGTTGAGCGCGTGACAGCTGTTGCAAGACACATCGTGGCCGTCGGACAGCAAGTTCTCATAGAAGAGAGCGCGCCCGAGGTCGGTCTGCGCCTTGTCACTGGCGCGATTGGGCATGTCCATCCGTGGTGACAGTGGCGCGAAACTCGCCAGTTCCGCAGCGGTGACGTCGGTGGAGCGCGCCAGCGTACCCGCTGCGGTTGCCGTTGTTCTCGCAGCGGCGACAGCCGCATCTGTCTGCTTTGTATCACCGCAACCACCAAGCATGACGCTGATGAGACATCCGGCGATCGTGAGGCGCGTCCTGCTGGTCTCTGGCTGCATGATATCTCCTGGGTGATGCCCGCAGAAAGCGGCTACCGATCGTGTTCGCTTCCAATATGCAACCTGCCGCGCGCCACACTGTCAGGAAATCTCGGCACGCTTGTAGCTGTTTCTCTCACGCGGGCACCAGTGCGGCGGCGTGCAGTCCACGTTGCTCAGCGACAGCGCAGGAATGCCGGCTGGTGATTGTTGGCAGACGCCGCCCGATTGTTCGCGAACACCGTGCGCAGATCGGTGGGAAGATCGAGCGCGAGCACTCGATCATACAGCGCGATGTTCGAAACCTCCGCATCGACCGCAGCAGCGCAGGCGGCTGGCACGGAGGCAAAGGTCGGGACCGTGCCGAGGTCCCACCGGTTTGCCGGACTGACGAGGCCTCGGCGTTCATAGACGGCGCGCAGCGACGCCGAGTGCCGTTGTTCGGCAACCACGACGTTGAAGAACGGCATGACGTTGCCGAAGTCGGCAAGCACGCGAAGGTAGATCGCCTCTGCGTGGTACTCGTCGTTGAGGGCCGTCTCAAGCGCCGTCGCCGCAGCGGTCGAGAGGGGCGCCGTGGGTGCGACGGAGTCGTCGGAACCACATGCGCCGAGGGCAACGGCGAGGAACGCCAGCACCGGAATGCGCCTGGGAAGTACCATGATGAGTCTCCTGAGCCATGTATCGTAGGTCCGGGCAAATGCCCCCGTCGCTCGGGCATCTGCGCGGGACACGTCACTTAATCACTATCTACGCATATCACCATTCACGCATCTATCAGGGAATTGCTTACGCGCGCAAGGGAAACCCCACCCGGCGGGTGTGCGTCGCGTTGAATTCTGCAGCAGCATGTCCTGCGCTGGCGGCCACTGGCGGCTGCCACCGTCCGGTTACGACTGCGCGGGCGTAGTATCGCTCCCGCCAGCCGAGATCCGTCAGAGGAGTGAGGGGAGAGATCCACCCGTTGGTTGATAGCGACGGCGCTGAACGGTGCCGAGCTTAACGTAGTCCGAGGCGCCGCCGCTCAGATTGGGATGCGCGGATGCGCGGCAGCGCGTCACGCATCGTTCACCGATGTTCGCACACTCACAACAGGAACTTACGCATGACGGCATTGGATATCAATCAACAACCCTCTATTCTCTCCGATCGCCACGTCGCAATTCTGGTGACCAATGGGTTCGAGGAATCAGAACTGATATCACCGCTCGCGGCGCTCAAAGCCGCAGGCGCAACGATCAGCATTGTGTCCATCGAAACATCGGCCGACGCGATTCGCGGATGGTCGGACGGCACGTGGTCGGAGAATACTGTCACGGTAGATGGCACCGTGCCCAACATGAAAGCCGACAGCTTTGATGCGCTCCTGTTGCCGGGCGGCGTCATGAATCCTGATATGCTTCGCGCGAATGCTGATGCGGTGTCGTTCGTGCGTGACTTCTTTTCGGCCGGGAAGCCGGTCGCGGCGATCTGCCACGGGCCGTGGCTTGTGGTGGAGGCTGGTGCCGCGAGCGGTCGACGCATGACGTCATATCCTTCGATCCGAACGGACATGACGAACGCCGGCGCAACGTGGGTGGACGAAGCGGTGGTCACGGACAACGGTCTCGTGACCAGCCGCAGTCCAAAGGATCTCAAGGACTTCAACGCCAAAATGGTTGAGGAGTTCGCCGAGGGTGTACACGCGCAACAGCACGCGTAGTCGGCACGCGATCGAGGAGGTATGCTTATGAACGTATTGTTCGCCGCGTTGTTTGCGTCCACGACGTTCGTCCAGGTGTCGCCAGCGTCGCCGACGCCGGATACAATGCAGGCCGCGATCACGGCAGCGCTCGCGAACGTCGTTGCATCCGACGCGTCGAGTCGCGTGCCCGGTCTGTCAAGTACTCGCGCTGCACAGGCACGCACCCGCAGTCTGTATCAGCAGGCGGGGCGGCGCCTCTTGTGGCTCTCCGGCACTGGCGAGAGCAGTCGCGTCAACGCGCTCATCGACGCGCTGCTTGGGGCGCCCGCGCAGGCGCTGCGCGTGGACGCGTACGGGCTGGAGACGCTCGCCGCGGCGCTCGAGCGTGCCCGCAATCAACCTTCGGCGTCCGCGCTCGCCGATGCCGACGTCCGGCTCACGGCAGCATTCGTCGCTTACGGCACCGATGTGCTGATAGGACAGGTCGACCCGGCCGATATTACCAAAGCGTGGCACATCGATCGCCAGCTGATCAATATCGACACCGCACTCGCGTCCGTGCTGACTGCTGCAGATGCGCCCGCGGCCTTCGCCGCGCTTCGCCCTCAGGAAGTATCGTACGCCGCCCTGACGGCGTCACTCGCCCAGTACCGCCAGATCGTTGACCGAGGCGGCTGGCCCTTGGTTCGCGACGTCGGCGTGGTACGTCCCGGTGATACGGTGTCGGCCGGGTTCGCGGGGGACCTGCTCGGTCGACTGTACGCCGAAGGCTATATCGGCGCGCCTGCGTCGCTCCAGCCCCTTCGCGACAGCGGCGGTGGCGACCATCCCGCCGGCAGAGCGGGCACCAATACGCCCGTGATCTATGACAGCGTGCTGTCGAACGCGATGCAAGAGTATCAGCGTCGGCACGCGCTCGCGGTCGATGCGATCATCGGCCCTTCGACGCGGCGATCGTTGAACCGCTCGGCGACTGATCGCCTGCGCCAGATCGCCGCGAACCTCGAACGACACCGCTGGATGCCGCGCGAGCGCGGCGACCGGTACGTGATCGTGAACGTGCCCGCATACCGGCTTCGCGCGGTCGATGCGGGGCGCGAGGTCCTGACCATGAACGTGGTGGTTGGCGCCGAGTATCGTGGTCGGTCGACGCCTGTGTTCAGCGACTCGATGGCGTACGTGGTGTTCCGCCCGTACTGGAACGTGCCGGATGGCATCGCCGCGCGCGAGTTGTGGCCGAAGCAGCGCGCGGACACCAGTTACTTCTCGCGCAACGGCTACGAGTCGGTGCGCGCCAGTTGGGGCTCGTACGTGCGACAGACGCCCGGTGGGGACAACGCGCTCGGGTTGGTGAAGTTCATCTTCCCGAACGACTTCGCGATCTATCTGCACGACACGCCGTCACAGGCGCTGTTCTCCGAGCGCATGCGCGCGGCCAGCCACGGGTGCATACGGGTCGAACATCCGGACTCGCTCGCGCGCTTCGTACTGGGCTGGGATGACGACCGTATTCAGGCGGCGATGCACACAGGCCCCGACAACCAGCGCGTCAATCTCGACGCGAAGCTGCCGGTGTACATCGTGTACTTCACCGCCTATGCCAGCGACGGCACGATGCGGTTCGCCGACGACATCTATCGTCGCGACGCGGTGGTCATGCGCGCCATCAACGCCGGTGCGTTCCCGACAGACGACGCTCGGCGCGCGTTAGCGGCGTTGCGTCGCGTACGCGGTGCACGCGACACTGCTGGCGCGGCGCGTTGAGAGGTTTGCCTGACCGTCGCTATCGCGCTGACATTGTCATGGATGTCTTCTAGCCGCTGGCGTTCCGCTCGTGGGTAGCCGCAGTCATTGTGCAGCGGTGCGCAGTGCCATTTCCCATCGCTCATCCTGACGTTCGTCCGCCGTGACCCAATCGTGACTGTTCTTGCCACCATACTGATTACCGCGCTGATCACGGTGCTCATGCTCAATCTGTCTTCCGGCGAGAAGAAGATTCAGAAGCGCATCGCCACGCGGTATCACGTCGGCGATGCGCAGTTCCTGCGATCGATGGGCACACTGCTCGGCCCGCCGATTGTCGGTGGTAACCGGGTGACCCCGTTGCGCAACGGTGTCGCGATCTTTCCGGCCATGCTTGAGGCCATCACGGCGGGCAAGCGCACGATCACCTTCGAGACGTTCATCTACTGGTCGGGGAGTATCGGCCGCGACTTCGCCGATGCGTTGAGCGAGCGGGCCCGCGCAGGCGTGAAGATCCATGTGCTTCTGGACTGGGTGGGCAGTACGCAAATGGACGCAGAACTGCTGGAGCAGTTGGAGCAAGCCGGCGTGGACCTGCGACGCTTTCACCCGCCGCGCTGGTACACGGTGTCGAAGATGAACAACCGAACACATCGGAAGCTGCTGGTAGTCGATGGCACCGTCGGCTTCACCGGCGGCGTTGGTATTGGCGATCCATGGCTCGGTAATGCCCAGGACAAGGAGCATTGGCGTGATTCGCATTACCGGCTCGACGGTCCGGCAGTCGCACATATGCAAGCAGCCTTTCTCGACAACTGGATGAAGGCGTCGGGCGAGCTCCTCCATGGCGAGGAATATTTTCCTGCGCTTCCGCCACAGGGCGAGGTGAACGCCCAGCTGTTTCGCAGTGATCCGGGCGAAGGCGCTGGAAGCGTGCGTTTGATGTACCTGCTGTCGATTGCCAGTGCGAAGACGAGCGTGCGAATCGCCGCCGCCTATTTTGTGCCGGATGATCTCTCGATTGAAACGTTGGTCGCCGCGCGCCGACGCGGCGTGCACGTGGAACTTATCGTGCCGGGCCCGCTCGTGGATACCGCGCTCACCCGCCGCGCCTCGCGCGCACGCTGGGGCAAGCTGCTGGGATCCGGAGTCATCATCCACGAGTACCAGCCCACGATGTACCACTGCAAAATGATGATCGTGGACGACATCTGGACATCGGTCGGGTCTACGAACTTCGACAACCGCTCGTTCCGCCTCAACGACGAGGCAAACTTGAACGTGTACGACCGCGCGTTTGCCGCAACGCAGATTGCGGATTTCGAGAACGATCGGGCGCGGTCCCGGCAGGTCACGTTTGAAATGTGGAAAAACCGGCCATGGCAGCAGAAGTTCGTGGACCATGCGGCCGCGCTGTTGCGCTCCCAGCTGTGAGGGTAGGTGCGCCGACGGCGAGATCATCAGTATCTCGCCGCTTGGAAACGCCGCTCCCATGTATCCGGTGCTGCCAGCCGGAACGAAGAGCGGTCGCATGTGTCAGCCTGAGTGGAATGCGCCCAACGCGCGGTCGATTGTAGTCTCCAACACGTCCAGCGCGAATTCCATTTGCTGCACGGTCAGTTGTGCGTTCGCGTCGCGGGACATCGTCATGTCGTCCAGCAGGGGTACGGCGGCAGCCACCTGCCCGCCGGACCGCGCAACGGGATCGGACGTTCTGCCAGGGGTTTCGCGCGGCGCGGCGAATTCTACCGAAGCCGGGACGACGCCGCTTCTGAAGCGGCGCCACGAACACAACGCCGCCGACGGCGTTCCCGACGGCGTTCCCGACGGCGTTCCCTACGGCGTTCCCTACGGTGGCCAAGCCAAGGAAGCGCAGGAACTCCGCGAACGGCACGCCGGCAACAAACACACCCATGAGCACTTCCACGCTTCCGGCGATCGAGTGATGCAAAAGCAGGAAGTAGATCGAGCAGGATGATCAGGAGCTAAGCCATGGTGTCGCGTGAGGCTGTCACTAGCCACGACACAAGGCCCATCATCCAGCCTGCGGCCACCGCGCTCCCGAAAATCACCACCGCACTGAAATCGGTACGATGAAGGCTCATGCGTGCCACATCCTCTGGCCTGAACAGCCCAAGACCGACACCGAGCGGTGCGCCCGCCGCCGCAAAGGCAGCAGCGCCGGCAATATTGCCGAGGTAGACAAGCGACCAAAGCCGTGCGACTCGTGCTACCGTCGTGCGTCCAGACAAAAGTGGTAGCACCGCGAGCGTGGTGTGTTCGGTGAAGAGTTCGGATCGCCCGATGATGAAGCCAATGGCGTGCACGACGGCGCGATGAGTCGCGACCCCAGGTATCCGACGGACTCGCCGCGAGCACGGACGCGACCATGAGCGGACCGAATCCGACGTCAAGTCCGGCGCTCACGGCCGACAGCATCAACCCCAACGACTTCCGCTCCAACTGTTCTTCGCCAATCGCGATTCCCTGTCGGAGGATCGTCTCGGCCGGCTTGGTGGCTTCCGCTTCATCGGCTGGGTTCGGCTCGTTGATGTTGTGTTCGGCGGAGTGTGTCAGTGTGTCCTCCCAAAAGTAGGCAGGGTGTTTCGCAACAGCACACATGTCGTACCGCAGTGTTCACACAGTCTTGCCTAGTCACACAGGAGGCAACGCCTGACTCGATACATCGGACATCGCCCAGATGGCGATGCTCACCGCATCAAGGACAGGAGACAGTCCGGCAGAGAGTTGCAGCACGATGCGCACAAGCCACACAAACGCGAGCACCGTCGTCGCACGCTCGGGTGCTTCGTGCATCTACCTCAGCAACTGATCGCGCTCGCTCGCCACGGGCGAAGCTATCGCTGCTCGAGCTCGCGAATGAGCGCTTCCATCTCGCGGATCTCCCGGTTTTGAGCCGCGATGATGCTGTCGGCCAACTCGCGAACACGAGGGTCCTGAATGCGTGCGACGACGAAAACAATCGTTGCCCCACCGAAGACCGCGCCGTTCAGGGCCTTGTTGCGGTACATACCGAGCATAAAGGTCAACATGACCATCGTCATCATGGCGCCCATGTAAAGCGCCATCAGGAATCGGGTGTCGGCAAACCACACGTGGCCCGGCCGATACACCAGCGAGTACATGAGCACGAACATGATTGCGGTGGACGTTGCGATCATCGCGGCGAAGCGGCCATATGAGCCATGCAGCATGCGGACGGTCGTGCGCTCATCCACCGTCGCCTGCTCGTCGCGTACCGACGCATACATGGGGTGCGCAGCGGTTGGGTTCATGGTCTCATCTCCTTGTCAATGTGAACGAGCGCTACACTGCCGTCTGCCAGATGTTGCGAATTGCCTTTCGTATGCGCCGTCGCCGGCGCTGTTCGCGGAGCGCGTGCGCGAGGCCAGCCACGGGTGCATACGGGTCGAGCATCCCGACACGCTCGCCCGCTTCGTGCGGGACTGGGACGACGACCGTATTCAGGCGGCGATGCATACGGGCCCCGACAACCAGCGCGTCAATCTCGACGCGAAGCTGCCGGTGTACATCGTGTACTTCACCGCCTGTGCCAGAGACGGCACGATGCGGTTCGCCGACGACATCTATCGTCGCGACGCGGTGGTGATGCGCGCCATCGACGCTGGCGCGTTCCCGACAGACGAAGCCCGCCTGGCGCTCAAAGCA
>Ga0105046_10008131_pt1 | contig 16490 bp, 6 predicted proteins | sample MAT03_FD_78385 | JGI IMG/M metagenome (GOLD analysis project Ga0105046, IMG submission 78385) | Freshwater microbial communities from Lake Fryxell liftoff mats and glacier meltwater in Antarctica - MAT-03 (megahit assembly) | ecosystem: Environmental > Aquatic > Freshwater > Ice > Liftoff...
CGATGTGGACCGCTTGATTCGGCACCAGTAGGGCGTTCTCGTCTTCACGCAGGATTACGTGGCCGTGGCCAAAAGTGTTGGCCCGCAACTTGGCAACTTTGTTATCCAAGTTCACACGGACGCGAACGGTTCTCGTCTTGTGGTCTGCCTCGCTACTGATCCAGGCAACGACTCCTTCCACGGGCTTTTGCTGGCCATCCGGCTCGAAAACGATCTTGGTCTGGTTCAATCGCAATTTTGAGACATCTTCATTTCGCACGCCCACCGTCAGCCAAACGACGGAGTTATCCACGACTTCGAAGAGCGACTTCATCGGATCGACTACTTCACCAGCCACGATGTCTCGCGATGTGATTGTGCCCGCGATCTGCGGTCGGATCGGCAGCAAATTGTTCGAAGTCGTTCGTAAGTTTAGGCCGCGAAGATTGTCCTCTGGAATACCCAAGAAGTGCAGCCGCTCGGCCACTTCCTCGTCGGTCAGCCCCTTGAAATCGTCCGTGGGAAGGTGCAGGCCGAGATTAATCAACGCTTGCCGGGCCGACGCCAACTTCAGGCGTGCTTCGCGGATGGCCGAGTCGGCGGCAAGTATCGTGGGGCCTGGAACGACAGTGGCATCCATTTTGTTCCGCGTCTGGACGCGAACGTCGAGTTGACTGAGCCACTGCTGGTAGTCCGCCTTGGCCAGACCCACGGCCGAAGTCTCCACCAGCGCGAGAAGCTCATTTTCGTACACGGCTTCGCCAAGATGCTTGAAGACTTTGAACACCGAGCCGGGCGCTCGACTCGACACATGTGCAACCCGGCTCGGGTCGTGAATGATTTCGCCATGAACGGCAGACCTCTCGGCAATCTTTCCTTTGAACGCGGGGTAAATCTCGACTCCACTCCGATCGAATGCATCCAGCGACGCGAACTGAATGCGCCGTTCGTGTAGCTTGTCCTTCTGTCCATTCTGCGAGCGTGCCGAGAACTCAATCGCCGCCTTCGCGCTGGCGAGATCGGCTGCACTCACCTTGTAGGGCGAATCAAGTTCCGCGATTTCCGGATGACACCAGGGACACTCGTGGACACCATGAATGCGGCAAAACCCGAAGGGCTCGCCACGGCTCATCAAGTACGGTCTGCACTCAACACAGATATCTTCCGGAACATTGTGGGCCGAGCACCAACTCTCATCCTTGGAGTCGGACTGAGTACTCGCGTCTGGCAACTTCCATTCGTGTTTCATTCCCCAATAACCCACGCCGGCCAGGGCAACGAGCACGAGAAGAGTCGGGAGTTGACCAATGAGTCGGAAGAACGGAGAACCAGAAGTGGCGGACATGGAATACCCTTTCGTTCGCGGAGAATCAGCCTGGGACGCGATGCGAACGAAGGGGTCAAATCAAGAGCGATCGCTGGGCAATGTAGAGGGGCCTGCCCCTTGGTGGTCCGTGACCGACCGAGAATACAGCACCGGAAGTAGTTGCAGGGCTGACTTCATTTTCCAAGCGAATGAGGAACGAGGAAAGATCCTGTTCGACCTGGATCGGCTTCGCAGGCTGATCGAGCTTGCGAACTTTCGGGCAGCCAGGTTCATGCTGTTCCGAGGACGACTCGTCGTCGTGGTCCGAGCAAATGCACATGCCGGTTGGGACGAGCATAAGCAAGGTGATCCCAAGAAGGATCGCCAGGCGAATAAGGGCCGTGATCGCGTCAATCCACATGTTGAGAGTTTATCGTTCCGATGACTCGAACTCAACCGCAATGCAACCGGAAGCAAATGCCCTTCGAGTTGTAGCCCTGATTCCTGCCAAATAGCCGTGGTTCCACCGGCAAATTTCATAAATCACCCCAAACTGGACGATGGAGTGATCGCTGTGGAACCAACTCGATCTGCACCCGACATTGCGGCCGATAGCACGGCGGATGCCGAACCTGCGAATCGAACCGCTCTGCACGACCCGCCGACCGGCCCCTACTCGGAAGGCTTTCCAAATATGGAGAGTTCGCCTCCGGCGTCCACGGAGCGATACCAGCTTCTACATGAACTCGCTCGCGGCGGCATGGGTGTCATCTGGCGGACCCGTGATCGGTCCTTGAATCGCGATGTGGCCGTGAAGGTTTTGTCCGTGGAACTGGCTTCATCCCCCTCCGCAACGCGACGATTTCTCGAAGAAGCACGGATCACTGGACAGTTGCAGCACCCAAGCATCCCGGCAATTTATGAGATCGGCGTGCTACCAACCGGTGCTCCGTTCCTGGCGATGAAGCTCATTGAGGGCCGAACTCTCTTAGAGGAAATCGCTCGGGGCCGGGAGCGAGGCGCTCTGATCGCGATCTTCGAACAAATCGCCCAGGCTGTTGCGTTCGCCCATTCTCGCAGTGTGATTCATCGCGACCTGAAACCATCCAACGTTATGGTCGGTGCGTTCGGCGAAGTGCAGGTGATGGATTGGGGACTGGCGAAAAACCTTCGCCACTCGGAAGAAACGAGTGAGCACGAAGCCGAGGAGCCCACTTCTCTATCGCTTGAAACACGAGCGGGCAGCGTGCTGGGCACCCCTTCCTTCATGCCTCCCGAGCAAGCTGCCGGGGATCTTGGCAATGTCGATCGTCGAGCCGATGTATTCGGACTCGGTGGAATTCTCTGCGTCATGTTGACTGGCAAGCCGCCTTACGTGCCTTCGGAGTCCGAATCGACCATCGAGATGGCAACGCGTGTTCGATTGGACGATGCATTTACTCGCCTCGATGCAAGTGGGGCCGATTCAGAACTCATCGCACTGGCGAAGCGATGCCTGGCTGCACTGCCGGCGGATCGCCCAGCAGATGCAGGCGAAGTGGCAACAACCGTTGGTCAATGGCGAGCCGCCACGGAGTTGCGCGCCCGCGAGGCCGAACTGGCTCACGCCCGACTGGAGGTGCGCTCAGCCGAAGAGCGAAAGCGACGCCGAGTCCGATTCGCCCTTGGTCTCAGCCTGTTTGTGATTCTGGGAATCGTCGGCCTGGTGACTTACGGCTGGCAACGAGTCCGCGATGCGCGTTCGGCAGAGAAATTTGCACGAACTGAGCAAATTGAACGGGATGTCGAGGCAGGTGTTCGACGCATGGACGAATTGCTCGCGGATACTCGCAACTGGCCGGATTACCCAACTCGACAATGGACCCCCGTGCTTGCCGCCCAAGGGGAACTCGACCGCGTTGAATCCGCTGCCTCAAGCGATGATTGTCCGCACAGTGTCAAGGAAACTGTCGTCCAGGCCCGGGAACGCTGGGAAGCAGTTCATCGAAACACACGTCTCATCATCGACTTGGAAGCGATCCGCTTTGCGGTTCTCGAAATCGATTGGCGGAATTCCAAACGTACTCCGAGCCTCGACAACCGATATCGCTCGATTTTTGCCTCGGCCGGAATCGACCCCTATGAAGGCCCGCCGGGGATCGTGGCTGAGAAAATTTGCAACCATCCGCATCGGGCAAACATTCGCAGCGCATTGTACACCTGGCGGGGAGTTGGCAAGTTGCCGGATGGGCTGGAACGCCTCAACGAAGTCATTCGGCTCGCAGATCCAATCGGCGACTCAATTCTGGACAAATGGCGCGTGTTCGCATTGGCCAACAAAGGCCCGGAACTTGCCGAATTCGCTCTGAGCGAATCGACTTTGAGCCAACCACCGTTGAATCTGACTGGGCTGGCGGGCGACCTTGAGATGCTTGGCCAGAGTCCTGCGGCCATTTCCCTTTTGATGAAAATGCACGAAGGGCATCCGGGCGATTTCTGGACGAACGAGCAGCTCGCCGAAATGTTGGCCCGTGCTAAGCCTTCACGGCTTGAGTTGGCTCTGCGCTATTCCTCGGCAGCGATGGCATGTCGGCCCGAAAGCGTGCCGGCAATCCTTTTGCATGGCTCGCTTCTCGCAATGATGCAGGACCATCAAGCAGCACTCACCTGGTTTCGCCGAGCAGCCGCTATCGATCCGACTTTCTCGCGGTTGAAGACCAACCTGGCAGGCGCACTCGAACGAACGGGACAGTTGGAGGAAGCCCGGCAGGCACTTGAAGACGCCCTTCGCGAACGGCCGGACGACGACATCGCCTGCTCCAATCTCGCCGAATTGCGCATTAAAACAGGCGATATTCCCGGTGCAATTGAAGCGTTGGTCGCTCTTCGCGAGATCGTCCCCGACGACGATCACATCGAAGGGATCATGCGGCGCGCCCTCCTGAAACTTGGCGAAGGGGAGACATGTATTGCCGCTCTCAAGCATCTCATCAAGGATCAACCCAAAGTGGCGGCCCTCCGGTATGCACTGGGAAGAACGCTGCTGGCCAGTAATCAGCGGACAGAAGCGCTAGTGGAATTTCGACTCGCCGTGCAGTTTGAAAGATGCTCGACCTACCTTTCCGAACTTGCATTGGCACTGGGTTCGGATGATCGGCATTTTCCCGAAGCAAAATTGTTAGTTGCTGAAGCCTCCAAGAGAAACACCCATGATTCGGCTCCGTATTATGTTCTCGGCTGTCTGCATCGCGATCGCGGCGAAATGGATGATGCACTCCGATGCTTTGACCGATCCGTGGCACTCTGGCCTCGGGATAGCCTAGCCCGGAAAGAAATCGCCGCGATTCTCGCCAAATCCGGAAAGAAAGACGATGCCCTGGACGTTCTGCGCGATTGGATTCGGAAGAGCCCGCTGGAAGAAAAGCCCTACGATCAACTGACGAGAGCATTGCTCCGTCGTCGCGAATTTCCCGAGTGTTTACGAGTTTGTGAAGCATGGCTGAATGTCCAACCACGAACCTATGAGCCTTACCGGCGTCTCGTCGAATATCATCGGGCGGTCGGCGATCTTCCTGCGGCCCGTGTTGTTGCAGTTCGGGAGAAAGAGATGATCGAACGGCAACCCATGCCGGCTGACTATATCTTGCGCGAAGCCAACGAAGTCATCCGCACGCTCCATCTCGAAATCCCTGTCGATGCTCAATTGAAAGACATTTTGGCCGGCAAGCACACACCAGCCTCGGCTTCGGAATGGCTCAAGTTTGCCCTGCACGCGAACAAAGCCCGGCGACACGACCGCACCGCGACGGAGTTCTTTCGCAAAGCCTTCGCGATGGACGCCACTCTGGAAACAAGCACGGCCACCACTCGTCATCGGTTGCAGGCAGCGGAGGCCGCCATCATTTGGGCACTCGACATCAGTCTCGATAGTGCCGCCCCGGCTGAGCCAACTGAAGTAGCGAAACTGTATCAAGCGGCTTATCGTTGGCTGCGTGCCGAACTTGATGCGCTGACTAAAGAAGCACAAACGTCGCCGCCGAATATCATTCGTCATCGGTGCAGCTTTTGGATTCACAGCCCGACACTGAAGGAATTTCGACTACCAGCTAACCGATCCAAGATCCCTGAAAAAGAACTGGCCGACTGGGATAAATTATGGCTCGATGTTGAATCGCTATCTGCAGCGGCAACTCTCAAGGCCAAGAAATAGATCTCGGTTCTGTTCGCCCCACTCTCATTTCGTTTCATTGCGTTTCACACACACACTTTTCGTTTCACGCTGCCTGTGTGCAATGAAATGAAACGAATTGGCGAACTTACGCACCGCTGGATCCAAAACCTTGCGCGTGATGTGATTGCCGCGTTTGTGCGTAGTCGAACAAAATACGCGTTTCTCATTATTGGCCTTGAATGAACCACCCGAGCGGCGATTCGGCGATTACGCATGGCCTGGAAATGCGTAATCGTGTCGAAAGGGCAAAATTGGAAGTTCCGAATTTTTCTCTTGCAACCCCGAACCTTCTCGTTTCGCATCTTCTCTCAACTCTATTGGCTTCATTCTCTTTCCAGGTTCCTGATTGTTTAACCTTTTTCCAATGCGTCGCCTACCTCTCCTGTTTTTTCTCCTAACCGAGTCCGCGTCATGAATCGCTACAAATCGCCGGAAATGGAGGGCAGACTACTCATTCCAGGTCCACGAGCGCAACGTGGAATGTATCCTTTTTCTTGCCAAACCTTGGGCCGCCGTCCCGACAGAAAGCGGCCCACCCGCTCGCCTCCTTTCGCCCGATACCAAGAAAGAGCCGGGAGCGTTAAGGAACCTCGGCGAAATAACTTCCCGAATTCACCCCTGCCCGGTTTGGCAATGGTTCGGTCAGAATCAAATTTCGCAATCTGGTCTTCAGTCCAACGGACTGCGAGCCCTCAGCCCAGAGCAACGCTCTGGGTTCGCGAGTATCGAATTCTCTTTCAGTCTGAAGGACTGAGACACGACATCTTTCGCTGGTACCGAGTAGGTTGCACAGTGTACCGGACGCTGTACCTAGCCCTGGCAGCATTCAGTACTCAGTACTCAATACTCAGTACACCTAGAGGTCACACTTGTGTAGAACGATGAGAGCGTTGCTCTGGGCTGAGGGCTCGCAGTCCGTTGGACTGGTGATCAGCTAACGAATTTGGCATCTGACGCATCCGATCCCAAAGGCGGGCGACCCTTGATTTCGGGAACTTATTTCGCCGGGGCTCCAAAACATGCCCACGTAAAGCCGTGGGCATGGCACGCGCCAAACACTAATTCGTTAAGTTATTTTGGCGCGGATACTTAGTGTCTCAGGCCGATCCGGGGTCACAGACCTTGGCTGCACCTTCAGTCACCTCACTTTGAATTCGTCAGCCCGACTTTCTTGCGGATTCCTTCGACTTCCGTGATTTCCTTCGTCTTCTTCTCGGTCTGGAAAAACTCCAGGGCGTCGCCGGAGGTTTTGATGAAATACTTGGTTACTTCGTTACCACGTTTCGGGTTCACTTTTCGCAGAAGCTCCAGGTAGGTTTTGCCCAGGTACTCCTTGCCGCCGTTGAATTCGCCGCAGACCTCTTTGAGTTTCTCGAGCATCCTGGGCACGTATCGCCCCTCGTCGGGGAATTTCTTGATCGAGAACGAAAGGCCCGTGGCCGCAAGGCCCCATTTTTTCTCCTCGCCAAGAAATTCCGCCCATTTCATGCGGGCCTCGCACGATAGATCGGGACGATTGGCCGCTTCGTACAACACAACGAGCTTCTCGTAAAACTGATTGCGATTCAAAGTGATTTTTTGCAAAGTCAGCAAGTCGCCGGCCACCTTCCAAGTGAAGTCGGGATACTGAGCGAAAGCCCTCAGCAACCAGTCTGCCTGTTCGAGTACCAGCGCTTTGTTGTCCGCGGGAATTTCGCCATCCCGAGCCATGCGCGCGAGTTCGAGCCAGGCGGGCTCATTGAACATCGACAGCTTCAAAGCGTTCAGTAAATACCGCACTTTTTGCTTGGCATCCAGTTGGGCAGCCGGCGCGACATCGCTATAGAACTGCATGGCCAACTCGGCTTGCCGCTTGCCGATGCGATCCGTCGCCGCCGCTGAAAGCCGACGTTCCATATCGCGGTCGAGAATCTTTTCCCCTGTTTGCGGCTCGGTCAGCTCTCCCGTGTAGTAATTGTCGCCTCGATACCGGCCCCATGATTCCAATTTGAAAACGACCCCGGTCTTGGTGGCGGATTTCACTTCCACCCACATGACCCAAGCGTGTAGGCCGAGATCCTGCGATTGTCCACCCACGTAGGCGGCGGGAACGGCGAGGCTTTTGCTGACCCGGGCCGCGAAATCCGCCTGCATGGCGCAGACGCCGCCGACGTTCTTGATCTCGGCCAAGGTGTAATCGCGATCGTTGAGCTTGCAGACCTTGCTCTGAGTTTCCAGCATCACGGTGTCGTAGACGATCTCTTGATAGATTTTGCCAATCATCGGCCGCTTAACGAGATAGTTTTTGATCGCCCAATCCCGTTCACTCGCCGGAGTCCGGTGATCGACCACATACAACAGAAATTCCCAGGGCAGGACTTCGAGGCGATTGTAAGGTTCTTTACCTTGCACCTCCTTGGCGTGGGCGATGTGATACTTGAACTCTTCCCGCGGACCATACTTCAGGTAGTTCTCGGGCAGGTTGCTCTTCGTTCGGACCTGATGACCACGGTAGTCGTACAGTCCTTTCGGATTGTCCCAAACGACGCTGACCGCGATGGCCAGATTGGGGTACTTGGCGACTGCTTCTTTATCATCCTTCCAGAGATCCCTGAAGATTTCGAGAACCTTCGGCACGTCGTCTTTCTGTTGGTGAATTGCACTGAAAAATTCCTCCTTCAAATCCTTGTTCTTCTCCAGCCAAGCCGTGAGTGCTGTGTGATCCTCACCGAAGGCATCTTTGATGACGGCCATGCTGCGAGCTTCGAATACTTGTGCCGCAGCAGCCCGAACTTTTTTGTACTCGGATTTATCAAATAGCTTCCCGGATTTGTTCAGGTCCAGTATCGGCTGAAGCGGCTCGTCGGCTCCGAACGAAACGGCGCAGAGGATACAAGCTGCAAGAAGTGAGTAGAGGCGGATCATTGGCAGGTCCGAAGATGGAGAGTGTTGCAGAATTTATACAGGAGCTTGCCGGGCGGAAGCAAGTGAATTCATATCGAGCGTAACGGGGTCGGACGTCGATCGCCGCGAAGCAGTTTCTTACGTCGACGGCAGTAGGCTTTCGGACAATGCTTGATCGCCCACTTCTTCTTTCAATCGCCGAAGTACGCGAGACTTCGATTGACGTACCGCAGCCGGGCTCACGCCAAGTTCCGGAGCGACGGCTACAGGCGATCGGCCTTCAACAACCGTCAACCAGAATGCTCGCCAGGTTCGCTCCTCGAATTCATCGCGCACCATTTCCAATGCACGGCGGTACAAGTTTCCGATCTCTTCTGGTGGGTCGTCCGTCTCGTTGGTGGGGGTAGGAATCTGCTGCATCAACGCGAACGCGTCGGACCCGCCTGCCGCTTGGGCGTGCTTGTTCGTGCGGCGGTAATGGAGCAAGACGAGGTTGCGAGCGATGCCGCGAAGCCAGCCTCGGAACGTGTCCCCCGGTCGGTCGCGTCGAAATCCGGCCAACCCATTCGCAGCCGCCTGAAATACCTCTTGGGCCACATCGTCCGCGTCCTCGGCACGCATTCCGCCACGATTCAACCAAAAAATTACCAGCGGACGATACAGATGAACTAGTCTTCGCCAAGCATCCGGGTCGTTGGCCCGAGCTTTTTGCAGGAGACTGAGGGAAGTGACGCGGCTAGAACGAGGCTTTCGGGGGTCGGGCTTCGCCGGGTCGGCTTTCATAAAGTGCCCATGCAGCGCTAAGGTGCGGAAGGGGATGCTGTCACATCCCGCGCAATCTCTGGTAGTATAGGCGTGCTTCCGAACCTCGCAACTCACGCCAACGAGGATGCTCCATTGCGTTCACTGGACGCTCTAACCGAATTGAATCGTCTGGGCTGCCCGTCGGAAGAAGACCACCGGGCGTTCCTGCTAGGCGATCTTGCCGACGCCGAGGCAGACGCCATCGGTCAGCATCTCGAAAATTGTCCGACGTGTGAAGAGCGAAGTCAACGTTTCGACGAAGCGGCCGATCCCGTCGTGTCCGCGTTGCGTCATGCCATTCCGCTGGCATCCACATTAAGCATCGGTGTCGGCACGAACAAGCCGCCGGGCCATTCCGCAATCGTCGGGGATAAAGCTGCGTACATAGCCGGCCACGAAATACTGGGTGAGGTTGGCCGAGGCGGAATGGGGGTCGTCTTCAAAGCCCGGCAAGTACGTTTGAACCGACTCGTCGCGCTGAAGATGATTCTGTCCGGCCCGTTCGCGAACCCCGAGGAACTGGTTCGTTTTCAGGTCGAAGGCGAGACACTCGCCAAGCTCACGCATCCATCGATCGTGCAAATATTCGAGATCGGACAAGCAGACGGAAGGCCGTTCTTCACGATGGAGTGGGTGGAAGGCGGCACTCTAGCGGATCGGCTGAGTGACAACCCGTACGACACAACGCTTGTGGGCGGCAAGCGCGAGGAGGAAAAGCTCGCAGCATCAACGGCGGGTACTCCATTCCCCCCCGATGCTGCCGCGTTACTCGTGGAGCAACTCGCTCGTGCAGTGCAGTACGCTCACGAAAACGGAGTCGTCCATCGAGATCTCAAGCCGGCCAACATCTTGCTTGCGGCTTCTACGGCAAATCCAGAAGTATTGAATCCCAAGGTAACTGATTTTGGATTGGCCAAGCCCACCTGGGGCGTAACCAATCTGACGGCCACGGGCGTGGTTGTCGGCACTCCGGGGTACATGGCCCCCGAGCAGGCACGCGGCGATCGGCTCGTTGGACCAGCAGCCGACGTGTACTCACTCGGAGCCATTCTTTACGAACTCTTGACGAGCCGTCCGCCTTTCCCGCTTCCAGGCCCCGGACGAAATACGCCGATGGAAGTCATTGGCCAGGTTCTCGATCGCGAACCTGCATCTCCGCGTCGATTGAATCCTGTCCTGCCACGCGATCTGTCCACGATCTGCTTGAAGTGCCTGGAAAAGAATCCGGCCGCCCGATACGCCTCGGCACGGGATCTGGCGGACGATCTCCGGAGATATCAGAACGGCGAGAGCGTTCGGGCTCACCCATCCGGTGAGTTGAGGCGAGTCTGGAAGTGGGCCAAGCGACGACCGGTGATTGCCGGTCTGCTGGTGGCGGTTGCTGCATCCCTTCTGCTCGGTGCCATCGTCTCAACGTACTTTGGGATCAAGGCTCGCAGCTCGGAAATAGAAGCCGTCAAAGCTCAGTCGGTAGCCGTGGAAAATGCTTCGGCTGCCGATGTCGCCCGTCTCGATGCCGAACGATCGCGCAATGCGTCTCAACGTGAATTAGCACGATCCGACTTTCAGGAAGGACGGCGACTGGCGGAACTTGGCCGGGTGGGCGAAGGCATGCACTGGATGCTGGCCGCGCTTCGGCAGATTCCCGACGAGCCGGAGGATCGTCCGTTCCGCGAGATGCTTCGACTCAACCTCGGTGCCTGGTCTGGACGGCTGCATCGATTGCGACACATGATGTCTCTTCCGGACGAGGTGAACTCAGTTGTGTTCAGCCCTGACGGCCGACTGTTCGCGATTGGGAGCCACGACCGAACCATCCGAATTTTTGACGTGGACTCGGGCGAGCCCGTCGGACCCATTCTGAGGGCCGAAGCACGAGTGAACGCGATGGCCTTCAGTCCCGACGGCCGATTTCTAGTCGCCGGCGGAGAAGTGGGCTACCAGCAGGGCGAGCATAGCCGCGTGAGTCGTTTCGATCTGGTTCCAGGTCGAGAAAAGAAGCTTCCCATTGAGGTGCCAGACGATGTCTGGGTGGAGTCGATTGCCTTCGCGCGGGATGGAGAGACTTTCCTGGTCGGCGGGCAAGAACGCCAAGGAAGGGCTGGTGCCTGGCTGTGTCGTACCAATACGGGGAAGCGTCTGGGGTTCGTGCCTGTACCCTCTGCCGAGACGCACCGCTGCCAGGTGGCAGCCCGGACCGATGGTCCAGGTTACGTGCTTGCCTGTTCGGGAGAGAATTCCTCGATCCATGTGGCCGCCTATGACGGCGTGAACGCTTCTCCCTGGGTTGAGGTTGATCGCGCTCAACACAAGACCACGATCATGTTTCGTGTTCCCGACCGACTCGTGGTGTCCGATGGAAAAGGGATTCGGTGTTACGAAATCCCCGGTGGCAAACCCGTCGTCAACTTTCCGCGTCTTGGGGGGACATCGTGGCGTGCCGAGTCGCCCGATGGCCGGTTTCGAGCCGGTGGCACGGTCAATTCAGCCGTCTCCGTACCCGGCCCTTTGCGACTGTGGGATGCCACCACCGGCATCGTTGCCGCTTTGATAGCCCCGGACGATTCTTACCAAAAAGTTGCGTTTAGTCCGGATGGCCGAGGACTCTTGGCGGCCAGCGAAGGCGGCACAATCCGACTTTGGGATCTGGCCAAGCCTTCTCCGCGACCTGCCGAAGAAAGTGAATCCAGCGCGGCTCCCGACCTCAAGAGACTCAGCTTCATTGATATGGCATTTAGTCGCGACCGATCGACGGCGGTTCTGGCGGGCTACGGAACGGGTGTCGCTCGCGTCTGGCGGGCGGACCGAGGCATGGCCGTCCATGACCTTCCGCAACACCATTCTCTCTTCGCCGGCCGCGAGCGGCAGATTAGCTTGACTCCCGACGGGAAGCGTGTCACCGCTCTGGAAACCGGACTCTCACTGCGAATATGGGACGTCGAGACATCCCAACCGCTCCCTGCCGTCCTGCCTCACATTAGTGGCATCTCGGCCCAAGCAATGGATCCGACCGGCAAGATCGTGGCCAGTGGAGATTATTCCTGGAACGTTCAACTTTGGGATGTTGCGACCGGCGATCCGATTGGAACTCCACTTCGCCAGAGCGACATCGTCTTCCATCTCAAGTTCAGTCCGGACGGACGAACGCTGGCTGCAAGCACCTCGAAAGACTGGCAGCGGGTTTATGGCGTCCGTATGTGGAATGTAGCCAGCCGAACACAGGTCGACGGGTTAATCGAGACCGGCGGAGCCACGGCGGCCCGCCTTGAGTTTAACCCGGACGGAACACAATTGCTAACAGCAGCGTCAGACGGCGTGCGAAGATGGGATACCCGTAGCGGCAAGGCGATCGGGGAGCTAATCCCCCACGCGGGCGGAGCGACCACGATCGCGTTCAGCCCCGATGGCCGGTATTTCGTAACCGGCAGTCGAACCGGATTGCTGAGATTGTGGGATGCGAATACCGGCCAGGCCGTGGGCAGGGCAATGCCTGCCTCCTCGCCCGCTGCTTGCCTTGAATTTCATCCAGCAGGCCGCTTGGTTGCGGTCGGCTATGCCGATGGCACAGCACGCGTCTGGGACACGCTGACGGCTGAGCCGATTGGGCCACCGGTTGCCCAGCCGGGGCCGATCATCGGTGTGACCTTTCCCCCCGACGGACGAGTCATGCGAACCGCGGCAGCCGACGGCAGTGTCCGCGATTGGCCGCTGATCGCTCCATTTGATGGGGATCAAGCTGACTTTGAACGGAGCCTGGCGGCATGGTCCGGAGTTCGAATGGGCGACGACAATGTGCTCAAGATTTTGGATATGGCGGACTGGCGGCAAGTCCGAAGGGAGCGTCCCCAGTCGATCCCGCAGCCCGACTGGGAAGAAACTTTGGCTTGGGATGCCGAACAAGCGGGCGATCCACAGGGATCACGCTGGCATCTCGACCGCTTGATAACTTTCAACCCGAATGATTGGCTTCTCCACGCTCGCCGTGGGCGAGCGTCGTCGAACTCCGGTCGGCACGCGGATGCTGAAGCAGATTACAAGAAGGCAGAGGCATTCGCACCGGCAAGCAACGTCACCGAATGGTATCGGCAGCGCTCCTTCGAATGCCGTGGAGCCAAACTCTGGGAAACCGCGCGATGGTATCTGGACCGCCTCCTTGCTATCGAGCCCAGCAATTGGCGATCTTTAGCCTCACGGGCTGAGGTCTTTCGCCACCTTGGCCAAAAGGAACTCGCCGATAAAGACAGTGATGCCGCGACTCGCGAAGGGGCGGACAGTTCCTTCTTGGCGCAACTGGCGGACTATCGCGCCCGCGATGGCCGCTGGCCGGAAGCTTCTAAACTCTTTCAGAAGGCTCTACCGAAGCGGCCGTTTGACGTTGCTCACTCTCGAGCTGCAATTGTGTTCCTGAAAACCGGCGACCAGGCCGCGTATCAATCGTTATGCCGGCGGCTTCTCGAACTGGTGGGGACGGCACCTTCGCCGGGCCGAGCAAATCTCGTGGCCGCATTGTGTGCCCTCGGTCCGGCCGGGTTGGAAAATTACGCTCAGCCCCTCTCATTGACCAGACAGGCATTAGCCGATCTGGAAACTTCCTCGCTCAAGGGAACCGAACGAAGCGACAGGAAGCACGATTGTCTTACCTCGCTGGGATCGCTGCTCATTCGGTCCGGATTTTATCAAGATGGAATCGATCGCTTGAAAGAAGGCATGAAGGCTGTTGACGGGGAAGGCCTCGTTCACGACTGGATATTCCTGGCGATGGCTTACCACCACATCGGGAACCCAAACGAGGCCGCGATCTGGTTTAAGAAAGCACAGGGCTGGAAACTAACCCCGTCCAACGAGGACTTTTGGGACAACATGGAGGTCCAACTACTTCTGGCCGAAGTCGAGGCGTTGATAGCGGCAAGAAAGAAACCTTGAAGTCTGCACACTTCCACCAATGGCTGAGGTGCCGCCGCTCTCGGCAGCTTGACGCGAATCTCACATTATTCCGACTCCACATATTCATTGGGTTCAGCCGTCAAGAGATTCCGGCAGCCCACATCAGGACACTCAATCAGACGGAAAGTGCCCACATATTGGACACTGCTTGCGCGAATAGTAGCATTCATGATTAGAAGCGTAAGCTAAGCATCATTGATCCTGCCGAGGTCTCCCCGATGAGTACGGATCTGCGAGCCATCCAAGAGCGGGCGGATAACATCCGAGCCGAGTGCGAGCGAATCCTTGAGGATGAGGCGACGAAGAATGCTCCTTGGCAACCGGCCTTGGCCAAGCTCCATGCGGTCGCGGGCCGGGTATCACAGAAGGCGGGAGAACCGGTTCGCCTAGGAATCGTGGGCGATTTTAGCGCCGGCAAGACACTGCTGCTCGGCGCACTTTTGGGCCATGCAGACGGGCTGCCGATCAGCGAGGATCCCACGACCGGCAATATCACGGCCGTCAACTTAATCCAGGCGGCCGGCACCACGACTACCGAATACACGAACCACCGCATCTCGTTCCTCACACGGGACGAATTCGTGGAATGCCTAGGTTTCATGCTGCAAAAAGCCTTGGAAAGGTCAGCAAAGGCGGAGATCGACGGCAGCTTGCAATCCGAACTGAAAACGATCAAGGCCGATTCGGGAGCGACGGTGCTGTCGAAGATCGAGACATGGTGCGGCCGGGCTTGGGAAAATACTCGCAATCCCTCACTGCTATTCCTCATTCGAGAACTCGTGGGTTTCGTCCGTGCTTACCATAAGTGTGGTGCCGGCCTTTGCGAAGCCGATCAGACCTTCCCGGTCGATGCGTCTACTGTCGCTAACGGCCTGGAACTTCCCAAAAATACCAAGAGTATCCAGGAACTCAGCTTTAGCGATTTGCCAGTGCCGGCTCTCAGTCTCTCCTATCGTCCGTCCGAGTTATCGATCGCACACATCCAGGCCGCCTTCCCGTTGGTGCGACAAGTCACAATCGATGCCTTGGTCTCGCAGGGGGTTTGGCGATTCGGCGAAGTCGAAAGCAATCCCTTCATGCTTCTCGATTTTCCGGGTTTGGGGGCGGAATCATCGGGTGTCCGCGACTTGTACCTTTCCTTGAGGGAACTCAATCGGATTCAGACGATCTTGATCACTCTCACGAGCAAGCAGCCCGGCGGAGATAGCGGTTCAGCAGTTTATAACTTGCTCCAAGAACACCGCCCCGGCCAAAATATTCGCGATATGATTCTGGTCGCTGCCACCCGGTTCGACGAGCTTCCGCTTCAGGACAAGGAAGCCCAACTCCGGGCATACGCGAAACCCGATTCGCTGGTTCCCTCAATGGGTGCGAAGCCGGCTAAGGCGAAAGGGGCTCGCGCGAATCTGGGAGACGACGAAGATGATGCCCCCGCCCCAAAGTCGCCTGCCACTGCCGCACCTACTGGCTCCATCCCCGCGTTCCTGAAGGAGTATTCGATCCTCGGCACCTGCGTCAGCGGCGGGGAAGCCCTGGTTCCGCAGGACCGTTCCGACCGCGTCTTGCTGATTTCGTCGATGGCCCACGTGCGGTTCTTACGCGACAAGAATGAAACCTTCACAGTGGCATCCCCGGAGTTTCTCTCCACTTATCACGGCACGATGGAAAAAGCAGACGAGTGGCGGACGACTTGGGGTGCCGTGGCTAAGCGTCTCGCATCGGAAACTTCTGCTGGGGATGCCAAATCAAAATCGTTGATCGACCGGCTGACCGAGTTCGGAATTGATGGTGGTATCGGGCTCTTGAGAAAGCAAATGCTCTCCCACGTGAACCTGCATGGCCGAGCCCAATTGGTGAAAGACGTGAACGCAGCTTATGAAACCGAACTCGGCCAGGCTCTTAAAAGCTTGCGGGATCAACTACCCAATCAATCGGTTCAAAATAATCCGGTTCAAAAGGATCTCCAACAGAATCTGGCCAATCAACTTCAGGAGATCAGTCGATACTTGAGCAACGAGAAACGGTCGCTGGAGAACGCTCCCCGTATGCAAATTCAGGTGGAGGACCGCCCCGTCGATCTCGAAGAAATTCTCACCGACGAAGTGGTCTTTCGCATTTCGGACTGGCCGCAGTGGCAGCGGCTCTTCAGTAGTGCCAAGGAAGGAATTATTGATCCTGCCTCGACGAAGGACATTTTGGGTTCGGACGACGACGATGATGATGACGATTCGATCGGCTGCCCATTCCGGAGCGAGGATTTCTTCGCCTCGTTCCAGAAGGTCATCAGCGATCTTGAGACGTTCACGCTGGAGTTGCTTGAGCGCGGCCTCGACGAGTGGATCGCAAAACTATCTCGCTCGTCAA
>Ga0105046_10008135_pt1 | contig 16488 bp, 3 predicted proteins | sample MAT03_FD_78385 | JGI IMG/M metagenome (GOLD analysis project Ga0105046, IMG submission 78385) | Freshwater microbial communities from Lake Fryxell liftoff mats and glacier meltwater in Antarctica - MAT-03 (megahit assembly) | ecosystem: Environmental > Aquatic > Freshwater > Ice > Liftoff...
TCCGGATAAGATTTGTGAGTCAGCTGTATTTAATATCTCGATATCCTTGCAACGCATTAGGGGATTATCGGCTGACTGACGGATTACCTCTACCAATCCCCTGACAAAATAATGCGGTCTTATCTTTAACGTATTAGAAAACGAAAAATGTAAAATGATACAGTCCTTTTCAGATTGCATCTCGAGCAGGAGTTTAAAATTGTCAGCTGGTTTTATCCGATCACCGTGTTTCGAGCTAGAGGAGAATGCAGCTAGCAATATCGTATCCACTTCAATACCAGACTCACTTTGTCTCAAAACATCTAGACCAACGGAGCCGCGTTGAAGCGCTTGTTCATAATTTCGTTTTACGACAAAAAGCTTTTCCTTGAAGGTCTGGTTAAACGTTCCGTCGATATCCAAAAGATATACATGTTCGCGGTCAACATTGTGTTTTACATCTATATTTCCAATGAGAAAATTTTGTTTTCCGGTCAGTTTGGATAATAGAATGGAGAGACATGTCGTCATGAACACCTCCAGCGACTGAGAATTATTCTTGGTGAGCGTTAAGATTTTTATTACCAGTTCCCGCTCGATTTCGGCCACTAAACTATCCCCCAAGAGTCCACTTCCGCCGATCTCAAACCTGGCATCGGTTTGACACGACAACTGCCCTTCAAAGAACGCGATATTCTCTGCCGAAACCTTTTGGGTCGCTTTAAGTCTTTTGGTAAGAATACTCTTCGGTGAATTCATTATTGAAATTTGTAAACGTTAGATATCGAAATCTATGACCGTTTTATCACGGATGGGGTCTTGACTTGGCTCGTTGTCAATGGTTATCCTGTTAATAGGCTGATTGAGCGTTACTATATCCAGAAGATTTGTAAAATGATGTGCCATTTCCGCCACAGTTTCTTTCTTAAAAAGTTCGACGTCGTAAATGATGTATCCGGCAATACCAACCGGTGTTTCAACGACGTTGAATTCCAGATCATATTTGCTGTTCGACGGGAGACCTGTCGACCCCATTGCGGACCTGTCCGATTCCTGCTGATCATAGGTAAAGGTTACATCGAACAAATAATTTCTTCCTGTTATTTTTTTTAAGTCCGCATCTCGTATCATCCTATCAAAAGGATAGAATTGAAAATCCTGAATTCTTTTCAAAAGTTCGTTTGTTTTTGAAAGAATAGAATGGAAAGTATCCGTCGCTGAGAGATTGCAATAGAACGGTAGCATGTTGACATAATAGCCAAGTTGTTGCTCCAAATCTGCTACCGTCCTCAAACTACTGGGTGACCCTATGTAGAATTCATCCTGACCGGTGTAGCGGTACAGGAGCAGTTGTAACGCACTCATCCCAACAACAAACTTGCTTACCCCTTTTTGTGCTGCCAGCAGTTGAATGCCATTAGAGGTCGTTGGCTTTAGTTGAAAACGGACAATTGAACCACGACCGTTCCGAATTTGGTTTCTGTTAAAATCGGTTGGAATATCCAACGTGCAAGCCCCATGCGCCAAACATGCCTTCCAAAAGTCCCTATCCTTCACCCGCAGTGGTTGCGCAAGCATTTTATTCTCCCAATATGAATAATCTTTGTATTGAATTCTCAATGGAGGAAGCTGAGGCGGGGTATTTGCTATACATGCTTCATAACATTTAAACAACTCTTGTAGAAAAATTTTAGACGACCATCCGTCAATAATAATATGATGCAACGAAATAAAGACCACGGAATCCCTTCCACTCCGGTCCATGATCCATACTTTGAACAGCGGTCCCTTATCCAATAGAAAAGAATGATTTGCCGCAGTCATTAACAAAGTTGCATACGCTTTTTCATCCATTGCCGCGACCCTTTCCAACGGAACCATCACTTCGCTCATAGCGAGAACAGTTTGCCAAGGATCTCCATCCCGAACAATGAACGTTGTTCTGAGAATTTCATGTCTCTCCATTAAAAAATACAATGCACTCTTCATGGCGGCTGAATCAATCGTCTCAGATGACTCGTAGAAAAGAAACACGTTGTACAACGTCGGATTTTCTTGCGTTTGCCATGCCATCCAGAGTGTTCGTTGGGATTCCGAAAGTGGATAGAGGTCGGAAGCAGGTGCCGTCGGAATGAACTGCACCTCCTCCTCACGTGACAATGAGCGTAGCTTTTTACACAGCTGGCGAATTGTTGGATGATCTACAATATCCCGATACTCCAATCTAACCCGGCCTTGCCTCTCAATTTGATTCCTTACCTGGATGCCTAAAAGTGAATGTCCTCCAATACGGAAGAAATTATCATCCATATCAATGGTTTCTTTAGAAAGGACATTTTTCCAAATAGTTGTAATCTCCTCTTCCAATTCCTGAAAAAAATCTCTATTCGTGTTCTGCGATGATGTATAGGTTATTTGTGGCGTAGACACATGGTCTCCATCCTTGGAAACGAAATATAAATTTTCAGGGATCAGGGAAGGATCATCCTTTGTAATCACCAGATCTGAATAGCCATTTTCAAGCATACATTGAAACAACTGTAACCCTTCTTCATTGGTGATGGAAATAGACGAAGGTATATTCTCAAAATGGCCTTGATGCATCCGGAAACCCATTCCGGTCTCGGTCCAAAATGGCCAACGCACGCTAAAACCAAAGATACCTCGCTGACGAAGCATGGCCGCAAAGCCATCTAAAAAAGCATTGGCAGCGCAGTAATTACTTTCACGATCTACACCAATCAATGCATTCAATGATGAAAAACAAATAAAAAAGTCAAGTTCAGCAGGGTCAAGCGCCTCAAACAGATTTATTGTTCCATGAATTTTTGGCAACAACGTTTGTCGAAAAGTTTCAACGGAATGACGATTGACCCTCACCCCTCCGCCAACACCCGCTCCATGAATGACACCTTGAATTTTGCCGAACTTGTTCTCCACGCGTGCGAGAAGTCCTTTCAAGCCCTTGGCATTGGCGATATCCATCGAATAGTAAACCACAGTTGAACCTTGCTTCTCAGCCCATAAAAATTCTTTTATCGAATTAACAATATCGGGGTGTGACTCTGCAGTTATAAATTCCCAAGTAAACTTTGGAGGAAATCGTCGCCTGCCCAGGACAATAAATATGCTGTTGTAACACGCCATTGCTTTGAGTATCTCCAGCCCAATACCGCTTCCACCCCCTGTTATAACGTAAACGCCAGATTTCTTAACCTTGACTGGCACATTCGGAACCGCCTTTATGATGGTTCTCCCATAGCGAAGACCCTCTCGGACGGCAATTACAATCTGTTTACCATCCCCTTGAATAACTTCTTCATACAATCCCGCAATCGACTTACTCCCTACATCGATACACCTGATCTTTAAGTCAGGTAATTCAACTTTAACACTCGACATCATGCCGAAAACAGCAGTTGCATAGGGATTGACGGGAGAATCACCAGGTATCTCCGCGCCGTCGCTCGTAACAACTACCACCTCACCAGCAGTAGAATGATCAAATGATTTCGTCAGCAATAATATACAATACAACGAACCATCCAAGTGCTCGTCTATATTCTGACTCGTCGAAGTCTGCGAACAAAAAACGAGGTGGACAACCGGCATTTGAAATTCCCTCTTCAAAAAAACATTAAGATTTTTATACGTAAATTCATCCCGTCGATCAAACAAATATGGCACACCATCCATATTAAATTTGAATCCATTGGTGACATTAATTGCCCTCATTTTCTGCTCGGCGAGAACTGCTTGGAAACTATCGCACAACGTGCCTTCACCATGAAGCACAAATAGTTTGGAGGCAGCATCCTGGGAATTTACGGTTTGTTTCGAAATCGGTACCCAAGCAGTGGTGTAGCACCAGTCTTCAATTTTTTTCTGCCATGATTTAATCCAGTGTTTTTTTCTCAATAGTGGATGTCCAGGCACAGGCAGCGGGTTGGGCTTGCTGGTGTAAAGCGCATTGAGATTTAAGGAAAATCCCTTGCAGTGCAGATCACCTATAAAATGTAACAGATTAGAAAAAGACGTCGTTGTTAATGGATTAACAGCATCAAAGTTTTCATCATCCTTGTATTTTAAAATTTCACTGAAATAACGTGTACCCATTCCTATTTCCCAGACAATTGACCTGCCATTCTCAAGTTTCTCCGTCACAAATTCTTTCCATCGCGGAGATAGTTTTTCGCCGCCCAATTCACTCCACCCATTAACCAGTATATCTGCGAACGAAATTTTTCCCTGGATGAGTGACACAATGTCCCTGCCCGCCTTGTGGCCGATAATTCTCTTTACATCCAAACCGAGATCTTGCAAGAATTTAAAAAAACTAAAACCAAATATTGTACTTCTTTTGCGAGCTTCATCGGCCGGGAAGTTCAGACAGGATAATTCATCAAATGTGATTCGGAAGGGGGCGCAATTCATCCGCATATCCTCCAGAAAATTTTCCGGCCATATGACCGATTCGGTAAATAGAAACCACATTGAGGGCAGCGTAATCGCTTCACCCATATCCTGAATGCGGATTGTACGCAAGGCGTCGACTAATTCCTCCAGCGAGCCAGCAACGAGGAACGTCCGAAACCGGTAATCATCTCTTGAGTTGATAGCATAGCTAACCTCTTCGAGACTTACATGCGAATTGCTTTCAACATACGAGATCATTTCCTCACAATGCTTTCGTAGTGCCTGCTCACTTTTGGCCGACATGCAAATAAGATGTTGTCGGATGGGATAGCTCACCGGTGAAGCGTTGAATTCCTCCAGGATGACATGACAATTTGTTCCACTTATTCCGAAAGAGCTCAGGCCTGCTCTACGTTTTTTAGTTTCAGGTTGCCAGGAACGATGAACCGTATTGACAAAAACGGGTGCATCAAAGAAATTAATCAGCGGATTGGGAGCATTTATATGCAACGACTGAAAAAGTTCTCGCCGCTGAAATGATAGAATAACCTTGACAAGCCCCGCCAGTCCGGATGCATTGTCGCAGTGACCAATGTTACTTTTAAAAGCAGAGACGGCTGCAAATTGTTTTCGTTTGGTAAATTTTGAGAACGCCAACCGAAGGCCTTCGATTTCTATGGGGTCTCCAAGTTGCGTGCCCGTACCGTGCGGTTCAATATAGGTAATGGATTCCGGATCAAGGCTGGACTTTTCAATGGCAGTAGCAATCACCTCTGCCTGGGCAATACTACTCGGCGCTGCAAAGGTGCTGCTACGAGAAGCATCGTGATTAACGGCGGAAGACTTAATGACAGCCATGATAGTGTCATTGTCCAACAACGCACTTGATAGTGTCTTAAGCAATACACAAACGACAGCCTCTCCCAATCCGGCACCATCTGCTGCGTCAGAAAATGTCTTTGACTTTCCATCCGTCGAAGTAATTCCCATTACTCGATCACTGTCATCGATGGTTGGAAAAAAGACAAGATTGACACCGGTACAAACGGCTAGTTGACATTCCCCTGTCAAGAGTTCCTGACACGCCATGTGTAAGGCAACCAGTGATGAGGAACACGCAGTATCGATGTGAACCGAATTCCCGGTCAAATTAAACTGCCTGGAGATTCTTCCAGGAATTCCAGATGGAATGTTCCCCGTAAGCAGAAGTGGATTAAAATCGCCCGCATGTCGATGATAGTCCGAAGAATTAGAGGATGCAAAAACAGAGGTTCGAATTTGAGATAGTTTTTTTGATGAATATCCAGAGGTTTCAAACATTTCCTTAACCAGTTCAAGCACTATGCGTTGTTGTGGCGACATCAAATCTGCTTCCAATGACAGTATGTTGAAAAATGCTGCGTCGAATTGCTCTATATTTTCAAGGAAGGCAAAATGCTTGTAGTTCTTACCTTGAATTAAAGAAGTAGCCTTGATTCTCTCTGCTGATAAGGGACGAACACTGTCCCTTCCCATTTTCAGATTCTCATATAGCTCCTGCCAGTTGTTTGCCTCCGGCAATCGAAACGACATTCCAATAATGGCAATATCACTCATTAAATGTTACTTAGTAGGGATACGTGACTTCAACCAAAGCTGTGACTTTCATGGCAACAGCACCACCTTAAGTGCTGATCAGCTTTTTCAATTCCAAACGAAACTTCTCTGTCGAACCCGTTGATTCAAGATATTTGTGCTTGAGCTCGGAAAGCAGCTCATATCGTTCTTTATTGACAAACAAATCCTTATCGGAACTTCCGGGTGGGATGCTTTTCAATAAATAATTATCAATTTGGGAAATCAGACCAAGGCGATGACTACGATTGTAATATGAATTAATTAAAAACCGATCCGTCGGATTATCGTAGGCCAGTGTTTCAGGATCGTGGACCATCTGCGAGTTCAACGTCTTTAATACTTCCCCGGGTCCCATTTCAATAAAAAGTTCGATGCCGTCGTTGCTCATGACGCTGATACTTTGCTCCCATAACACAGGTTGCAGTAAGTGGACAGGAAGAGTTTCACGAATTTCACTTGTTGTTTTATAAGGGAGCCCGGTAAAATTGGAATAAACTTTACCTGTTGGGACACTCAGATGAATTTGATTGAGAAAATTCTTAAACTCCTCAACAATACTTGTTAACAAAGGACAGTGAGAAAACGTTGGAATCGGAAGCAGCAAGGTATCTGCCTTTAACGATCGCAACGCAACGTCTGCGCGAACTAGGGCCGTATGACTTGCTGAAATGACAAACTGATGGGGTGAATTATAATTGGATATGTAAACTTCATACCCTTCTTCACGAAGATCACCGAGGACTTTTTCTGCCTTTTCCGTGCTTACATTTCGTACCGCCATCATTTTCCCTCCTTGTTCTCTCCCCGCTTTTTCCAAAAGATTCACTCGTAGATTGACCAGACGAATTGCATCCTGAAATGTCATCGAACCCGCACAGGTAAGTGCGCTGAATTCTCCCAAACTATGACCGGCAAATGCCATTGTTTGTTCCTCGCTATTCTTGGCATAAACCCGATACATCGCGGTACTCATCGTAAAAATCACAAGGTGAGAAGTCATGCCTGCAAGTTCTTCTTCCGTACTGTCAAAGGCAATGCTCGGGAGGTTCAAATGCAATACGTCACTTGCCTCGATGAATGTGTCCCTAAAAAGAGCGTATTCATCGTAAAGGGCTTTACCCATTCCAACATAGTGAGAGCCCCCTCCTGGAAACAATAATGCCGTTGTTGTTTTACTCATGTTAGAGATTAAATTCTTCTATCTCTTTTGTAACGTCTTGCCCATGCTCGCGCCGAGCGAGTTTGTCCAAGGTTGGATAATTATATAAATCAGTATACTTAAAAGGCTCTGCAGAAATTTTATTCATTTCGGAAATGGCTCTTATGGCGGTTAATGAGTTACCACCCAGCTCAAAAAAATTATCATGTATTCCAATTTGTTCTACGTGCAATAGGCTTGTCCAAATGGCGGCAAGTTTTGCTTGATCATCCGTGAAAGGAAGAACAACATTATTTCGGAAGCGTTTTACTGGCCTCTCTTGCAAATACTTTCTATCAATTTTTCCATTTGCATTGAGTTCAAATTTTGGCAGGGAGATGAATACAGAAGGCACCATGTAAAAAGGCACCATTCTCCTTAACGTTTGTTGAATGGCTGTTAACATATCATCACTGGCACTCGTCAAATAAGCAACCAAATATCTTTCCTGTGAATGTGGCTCTTTTACGGCGACCACTACACAGTGACTCGCCCCCGCACGCACAATAGCGTTTTCAACTTCCTCACATTCGATCCTGTAGCCCCTTACTTTCACCTGATTGTCCTGCCTACCTAAAAATTCAATTGTATTGGATGCTGACCAGTAAGCGTAGTCCCCTGTTCTATAGATCTTTTCATCCTCTCGAAAAGGATTGGATATAAATTTTTTATTGGTAAGAACTGGGTCGTTGAGATAACCAATTGAAAGTCCGTTGCCACCTATGTAAAGTTCACCAGCAACTCCCTGCGGTTGAAGTTGTAAAAATTCATCAAGGATATAACAAGAAACATTGGTGATTGGGGTACCAATGGGTACCTTTTCCCGTGTGAGAAGATTATCGTTAACAGGATAAAATGTAGCAATGGTTGTACATTCAGTAGGGCCATATGCATTAATGATAACCGTGGAGGGGAGTATCTGTTTTGCTTTTTCAATATGGTAGACTGACGCAGGCTCTCCACCGGTGTAAATTTTTCGAAAAACTGCCAATGCCTCCGGCACTAAATCAATGAGACTATTGAATAAACCGGTTGGAAAAAGCGTCACGGTCGGCCGATGCTTCATCACATAAGCTTTAAAATGATCCGGCGACAATATGATTTCAGGAGATATCAAATGAAGACATGCCCCGTTCAGCAGTGCACCAAAAATATCAAAAGTACTTCCGTCAAAAGCAAAATTGGAAACTTGTAAAACATGGTCATCGACCGAGAAATCGGTAAAATTATTTTCGCATACTAGGCCAACAATTCCCTTGTGTGATACAAGAACTCCTTTTGGAACTCCTCCTGAACCAGAAGTATACATGATACATGCAACATCATCGCCATGAATTCCAACTGTTGGAAGAAAATCTTCTGTCCATTTTAAATTCCACAACACACAAACAGGTACGTGGCTTGAAAATGATTCTGCAGATCCGTCGGAAAGAACAAGCTTTGCATTGGTGTCATTTACCATGTACGTAATCCGTTCAACAGGAAAATCGATAGGAATTGGCACATATACGGCGCCAAGTTTTAACACGGCCAGCAACCCAATGATCATGTGCTGATTTTTACCGGCATAAATCACAACCGTATCCCCTTTTTGCACACCATACCGGTGATGAAGCAGCGCTGCCGTTCGAGTGGAGGCAATATCGAGATCCTGATAAGTCATTTCTATTTCACCACAACAAAGCGCTACAGTCGAAGGATTCAGCTTCACGCGCGCGTCAAACGCTTTAGTGATTGACCGGGCTTTTAAATATGCTGCGTTTTCATTTTTGCTTCTCCGCAAAATTTCATCTCGGTCATTTGCGTCCAATAACATTACTTCAGATAGTTTGCACTGACAATCCTTGGCGATATTTTTTACCAGTTTACCGAAATTGTCATGAAGTGAATTAACAAAGGCTGCATCAAATAAGTCACTATTATATTCAATCGCCAAGGATAAACTGTTTGCATGCTCTCCCAATGTAAGTGTCAAATTGAATTTACTGGATGTTATCTCTTGTTCGAACAATTCTATTTCAAGGCCAGTCGATTTTAATGCGTACTGCTCATCAAGATTATGATAATTTAATACGACGTTAAATAAAGAGGTAGCGGTCCTGCCTTGGCCCGGATATAAATCCGTTAGCAACTGTCCAATGGGATAGTGCTGGAATTCGAATGCTTCCAGCGCACTTTCGCGCACCCGGCGGTCAAATGAAATAAAATTTTCAGCAGGATCCAGTTCAGATCGCACCGGCAGGAAATTGACGTAATAGCCGATTTGGTCTTCCAGTTCCACTCGCCCCCGTGATGTTCCCGGAATACCAATTATATTGTCGCGTTCCGCGTTATACTTGAACAGGAGTACCTTCAACAATGACAACGTTGTCATAAATACAGTTGACCCGGTGTTAGAAGAAATGTTCATCAACTGCGTTGAGACCTCAATTGGCAGTGGACGACTGATGGTATTTCCACGAAGAGGTTGCGTCGTCCCGATGATACGATTATTGAGTGAAATAGAGGGCAAAGGAGCTGCCAGTTTGTTTTTCCAGTACTCCTGATATGCCTTTGCCAAGTCACTCCTAAGAAATGCATCTTCCCATACCGCATAATCGCGATATTGAAATACTAATGGCTCGGGTTCAACTACCTCTTCTTCTTCTAATTTATCGTAATAGGACAGCATTTCCTTAAACATTAGCTCAATAGACCATCCGTCTGTTATGATGTGGTGTAACGTCATGAAAAAGATGAATGAAGAATCACTTGTTTGAACTAAGCTGTTCTTATACAAGGGTCCCGTCCCCAGATCAAACCTATGCTGCACATCAACGTTTGAAATTTTGCGAATAAGGTCATCTTGATTGCTGCAGGTCCGCACATCATGAATCTCTATTGGCACATAACTACTTTTCTGAGGCATTACTCGTTGACGGGGACCTTCATTGTTGCTCAGTATTACTGTACGCAAAATTTCATGACGGTCAACCAAAAGGTTAAAGGCAATCTGCAATCGCTTCACATTGAGAGGACCCTTAATCGTAAATGCCATCGCAATGTTGTATGCGGAATTTTTCACATGCACCAGGTGAATGATCCACAGATGGAGCTGGCCATTTGAAATCGGATAGTTTTCCTGGTCAGCAACATGATTCATTACCAGCTCTGAAGAATTTGGAAGCTGTTGAATATGATGACAGAGTTTACGAACAGTATTGAAGGTGAAAATGTCACCCAGTTCAAGTTTCACTTTTACTATTTCCGTAAGTGCCGACAACAATTTAATAGCCTTAAGGGAATAACCTCCGATTTGGAAAAATTGATCATCCAATCCTACTTCTTTCATTCCAAGCACACGACACCATACTTGGGCTACTGCCTTCTCTAAATCGGATTGCGGTAAGGATTTCAAACCATCCACGGCTTGCAACCATGGATCGGGAAGCAATTTCTTATTGATCTTTCCATTAGCAGTCAGCGGAAACGATTTAACCTTGAGGCAAAAGGAAGGAACCATGTAATCAGGCAGATTTTTGGATGCAAAATCCTTTAAGTCATCAATATCGTTTCCGTCAGCGGAAGTATAATACACCACGATGTGCCGGTCACCGGTCAGGTCGGCGACAAGAACGGCAATCAGATCTGTCACCCGCGAATGGCGAAGCAAAAGACTCTGTATTTCGCCCAACTCAACACGATAGCCCCTAACTTTTACCTGATCATCTGCCCTGCCCTGGAATTGTATACTTCCATCCGGAAGCCACTTGCCAATGTCACCGCTTGCATAAAATATTTCCGGTTTACCGGTTTCAATCTCCAAGGTGATAAATTTCGAGGCGGTCAATTCAGGCTGATTCCAATATCCGTTTGCCAATCCGTCGCCTCCGATAAATATCTGGCCCGTGACTCCAACGGGAACGATACGGAATCGTTCATCAAGAATATAAATGGTCGTGTTCGCTATTGGCCTGCCAATAGGCGAATAGTGAGAAATTTTCCCATCCGATTCACCGATTACAAAATTGGTAACAACATGGGTTTCGGACGGTCCGTATTGATTATAAATTTTCAGTGTTGGTCTTGCCGAAAGAAACGCTTGAGCGCTGTTGCCTAACAATACTTGTTCACCGCCCGTTATAATAGTACGTAACGAAGTCCTTAATAGGGAGGGCAGGTTATTTAGACCAACATAATTTGTGAACGCGGAGAAGGGTAAATAAATAGAATCAATTTCATTCCCAATCACGTACTGGTTCAACGCATTGAAATCACGTCGCAACTCTTCGTTGGCAATATGAAGGGTCCCACCCGTCGAAAGAATGTAGCAAAAATCCTGAACAGATACGTCAAATGTAAACGAAGCATATTGAAGAAAGATGCGTTCATCCCCGATGGAAGTAAACTTTCGTTGCCAATCCACAAGATTGGCCAGCATCGCGTGCGTCTGCACAATTCCCTTTGGAATTCCTGTTGAACCAGACGTGTATATGATATAAGCATCTTGAGTAAAACGCGGTAAGGAACTAGGTACGTCTTGCACCGGTTCTTCCCATTGAATCTGCTCGTAAACAATACTGATAAAAGCTTCATCCGATGTCACGATCGAATGACGCGTCTGGGTTTCACAGAGCAGAATTTTAGGAAGAATGTCTTCTATCAGCCAACCTAATCTTTCTGTTGGGTTGCCGGCATCCATCGGAACATAGACCCCACCACACTTCCAGATGGCAAACATTGCTTCCACGTTTCGTTCGGAACGCGTCAAACAAACTGCGACCCTGTTTTGCGGACGCAGTCCCTTGCTCCAAAGGTATTTGGCCAACTGGTCAGTCCTGTCCAAAAATGTTTGATATGTCACCCGTCGGTTGTCGGAAACAATGGCTAATGTGTCGGGGAAGTCCTTAGCACGCCGTTCGATAATTGATAGCAACGAATCTTCACACCGGTTATTTTTTACACCATGACTCAATCGAATTATCTCTTCCCTGTCGCGGTGGGACAGGAGTTCTAAATCCTCTATGGACACGGTCTGCGCGGTCAGCATGGAGTCAAGGACCACCATATACACCTCAACAAAGTACAGCAATACATCTTCATCCACCTTCCCTTCGCGAAAGGAAATACTCAATTCGTTCGCGGGAAATTTCCACGCAAAAGAAATATCCGAGTTGAAAGAACGCACCCGATCAGTGTCACCCGATACTTCAAAAGATATCTTTTTTAAAATGGATTTATTGAACGTAAGAATTGATGCCTTCTTAAGAAGAAGGTCCTCGATCGAAAAATCAGAAAAACTTGAAAATTTTGCAGATTGATCTACTACCGTTTTGATAACAGACGCTCCAGTCGCGCCCCGCACATTTACCCGATAATAGTGACATTCACAAGGGCGTTCCGTTGCTGACGACGACATTACCACCACATCATCAACATGTGAGAAGCGGCTATAAGCAATTACAAAAGCCGCCAACAACACATCCCTCGTTGACGCATGGTTATCCTCGACAAACGAGCGCAGGATTTCTCGGCGAAGTCTGCCTGACAGCATCACTTTATTTTTCAAATACTCCGTTGCATCGTTTTCTGCTGGTGTGCTAAGAAATATCATCGAATGATCTTGGTACCCCTCGAGATGATTTAGCCAAAATCGTTCAAAATGTTTTTTCAGAATTCCGTTCGAAGCCATCGGATCTTTATTACTTGTTGGAAGGGAAGCTAATTTTTATCAACGTTGTCGCTGAGTTCTTCAATTGAAATAATTTCAAACTCTTCAATTAGTTTGTGAGGGTCTGTCGTCAAATAACGAATGCCATTTTCAATCCCTTTACTTAAATATTCGATCGTATCGTATTCAAAATAATTTTTATATTCAATGGTACAGGACAGTTTATCCATGCCCTCCTGAAACAAAAAGGAAATTTCAAACTTTGAAACCGCGGTCTCAAGTGGGAAAGGTTCAACGACAAGACCCGGTAATGAAATCGGATTTTCAACCACACCGATACTGTTATCATATGAAACCAGAACGCTGAAAAGATTTTTTTTATTGAAATTTCCTGAGGCGCCTTTATCTTCCATAATCTGATCATACGAATAATGACGATGCTCCAGAGCTTCTCGGGAAGTTGCCTCTACCTGACGGAGTGTATCCAAGAACGAGGTTTTTTCATTCAGTAAATTGCGCAGCGGTAAGGTATTAAGGTAAAATCCGATCTGATCTTCCAGTTCAGGATGATTCCGGCATGAGACGGGTGAGCCGATGATGATGTCCTTCTGATTGCTGAATTTATACAGCACAAGATCAACTACAGTGACGATTAAAGAAAACATCCCAATACGTTCTTGTTTCGTCAGAGCCCGTGAGGCTAGCAATAAAGGCTCCCCGATTTGAAAAGTAAAATGGCTCGCAACATTCCCATCCTTATGGTCATTCAGATCGACCGGCAAGCGCAGAAAATTCACACCCTGTAAATGATTTGCCCAAAAGGCTTTATCCAACACGTTTCGTTCTTCATTAAATTCTCTCCAGAGCGAATAATCTTTGTATTGGATCCGCAAAGGTGAAATGGCGTAGTGCTCATCAAGTCGCAAACCTTCGTACGCCGATGCCAATTCGCTCCACAAAATATCAAGAGACCAGCGATCAAAAATAATATGGTGAACGGTAATGCCGATCTGGCAAACATCTTCTCCCAACTGAATGACAATACCGGAGATTAGGCAATCGTCGCGCAACGAAAACAGGCGTGTCGCGTGATCCTTCAGGTTACTTTCAGCCAAGACTCGCTTGTCCTTTTGCTGGCGATAATCGAATACGGTCAGGCTGAAATTTGACTCAGAAGCAGGTTGAATAAATTGCCTTGGCTCCCCGTTAACAAGCTTAAAAACTGTTCGCAAACTCTCGTGTTTTTTGATTACGAGACGAAAAGCACTTTGTAATGCTACTACATCTAAATGTCCTTTAAGGTTAAAACCGAAAGGAACATTGTAAGCATCGTTTCCGATGCTATTAGCTTGATTGACAATCCACATCCTGCGCTGGCCGGGTGTAAGAGGATAATGTTCCTGATGTGGCGCTAGGGGAATCGGCGTGTATTCAGTTCCTTTTAGCACTGAAACACGTTCACTCATTGACGATAAACTTGCGTTAGAAAATAAATCCCTAAGCTCAAGCTTGACACCAAAATCTTTATGGATATGCCCCAACATCCGTGCTGCTTTCAAGGAATGACCACCGAGGTCGAAAAAATTATCAGATCTTCCCACCTTGTCAACATTCAAAACTCGTTTCCATATTTCTGCCAATTGATGTTCTTTAACTCCAGAAACAGGAATAAAAGAATCTTCCTGTACCTCCGTGGCGGGTCGAGGTAGTTTCGCGAAATCAATTTTTCCATGAGCGGTCATAGGAATCTTTTCCATCAATATGATTTCCTTAGGAATCATATAAAATGGTAAATGTCGGTGCAGTTGTTCCCGAAGGACAATTAGCTCACCTTGGTTTAATCCTGTCAGGTAGCAAGCAAGAAACTGGTTCGCGCTATTTTCCGCTGGCACCACCAGTACGATAGCATGTTTTGCTCCCAGCATTAAGAACACTTGCTCTACTTCCTCACACTCAATCCGATAACCCCTGATCTTAACCTGACGATCGTAGCGGCCCATAAACTCAATTGTACCCTGTTCGGTCCACCTTCCCATATCACCCGTTTTATACAATCGCTCTCCTTTCCTGAATGGATGCATGACAAATTTTTTGCTGGTTAATGCCGGATCATTTAGATATCCGCTTGCCACTCCGTCGCCGCCAATACATATTTCTCCTGAAATTCCAATAGGAAGCATCTGCATCGTCTCATCAAGAATGTAAATGTTAGTGTGTCTTACTGGCTTGCCGATCGGAATTGAAGTCGGTGTGGTTTCTCGTGAATTCAGCAGGTGAAAACTTGAGATGCAACTTCCTTCTGTAGGGCCGTATGCATTAACTAACATGTCATCTCTGTTGGCAATCTTTTGGATTTTTTGAATGTGAAATCCTGAAAGCACTTCTCCTCCCACAAATATCTTTCTGAAACCAGCAAGCGATTCTGGTTTCTCGTCAGCAATAGTATTGAACAGCGATGGGGTAATGCAAACCAAAGTACTTTTACTGTCCAATACAAAGGCTGCAAATTTATCTACTGAAATTACCTCGTCACGAGGAATAAGATGAAGTGCGGATCCGTTTAAGAGCGCACCGAAAATATGAAAAACACTGGCATCGAAGCCTATTCCTGACAACTGAAGTACTCTGTCAGTAGGAAGGAATTCAACATAGTCAGTGTTTTTTACTAGGCGCTCAATTCCCTGATGGCTCACAACAACACCTTTTGGTGAACCACCTGATCCGGAGGTATACATAACATATGCGGTATAACTTGGCAAAAGTGTTACATCCTCAAGAAATTGAACTGGTTGCTCTAATAGCTCAGGTACGTACACTTGCCGCGCTGTTGAAGCAACCTTCAATGATTTATCCATAAGAATGAGTCTGGAATTTGTTTCACTTAATAAAATATCGATTCTATCCAGTGGATATTCTTCCGGAAGCGGCACATATGCCGCGCCAGCTTTTAACACCGCCAGGATCGCGATGACCACCCATTCTGTTTGACCAATACTAATTCCGATGATGTCAGCCTTACTGACGCCATAGTGCAATCGAAGGACAGTAGCCACCCGGGTGACTAACTCGTTTAATTCCTGGTAGGTCAGGGTTTTGTTCTTTGCCACAATAGCTGTCTCATCGGGCGAGCGCATTACCTGTTCATCAAACAAAATCGGAATGCTTCGGTAAGTATTCGTAGACGGAGGATTCATTTTATCTTTTCCGTCACTGGCCAAGGCAAATGATTCAAGAATATGACGTTCTGCATTGGTAACAAAAGAGATATCCGCGAGCGTTTGGTTTGGTTCTTCTTTTGCTGTTAATGTGATGGTTTCCAAGTGACCAAAAATGCGCGTCATACGCTCAGTCGAAAAGAGTTCTGTACTGAAAATAATTTGTAACCAGATACCTGCTTTGTCTTCAATAAAATTTAAATGAAGATCGAATGCGCTGAACGTCGTTTCTCCATGAAACTTTTCGATATCGAAAATTCCGGATAATTTTTTGTCGACCTTTGCGTCGCTTAGTTGCATGACAACGTCAAAGACAGGAGAATGACTCAGGTCCCATTTGAGATCCAGGTCTTCCACCAGACGGTCGAAAGGATATTCCTGGTGGCGTTGTGCTTCCAGGGTAGCGCTTTTAA
>Ga0105046_10008138_pt1 | contig 16484 bp, 12 predicted proteins | sample MAT03_FD_78385 | JGI IMG/M metagenome (GOLD analysis project Ga0105046, IMG submission 78385) | Freshwater microbial communities from Lake Fryxell liftoff mats and glacier meltwater in Antarctica - MAT-03 (megahit assembly) | ecosystem: Environmental > Aquatic > Freshwater > Ice > Liftoff...
CGCCGCGATTTTGGAATTCGGCCAGACGATGATCCCGAGCCGGATGGCCAGCCCGACCGATGTCCTGTTCGGCCTCGTCGGTGGCTGGGTCGGAGCGGAAGCGACCCGCCGGCTGGCCGGCACCAGCCGGCGCGAATTGCTACTGCCACCGGCGCGAACCGCGACGGGACCCCGGATGGCCGCGCTGCCGACGCGGCCCGCGCACTGACACCGAAGTTGGACAACCGAGAGCCGCGATGGAAAAGCAACTGATTTTGATGATCGTCACTACGGTCGTGGGGGTCGTGGGCAGCTTCCTCGGCGGGCCGTTCTTCGGCATCATGATCTACTACGTGTACTCCGTAGTTCGACCGCAATACGCGTGGAAGTACCAACTGCCGCAGCTCGAGTTCGGCTGGTCGTACATGGTGGCCATGAGCGCGATCGTCGCCACGATCATCTTCCGTTTGGGCTTGCTGAAGATGCCCGCGGCCGGGCCGAGCGCCGGGACGAAACGGCCGATGTGGAACACCATCCACTACGCCGTGCTGGCGTTCGCATTTTGGGTCACGATGAGCTACTGGTTCGCCGTCGACCGCGACAGCGCCCACGTCCACTTCGTCGAATACTTCAAAATGTTCTTCGTCTTCACCATCGCCTGCCTGAGCGTGCAGCGCGTCAGCCAGCTTTGGATTCTGCTCGCGGCGCTCGCCCTCGCGGACGCCTTCGTCGGCTACGAGATCAACACGTACTACTTCAAAGACGGCCGGCGCAGCTTGGAGTGGGGCGGGGCCGACAACAACGGCGCCGGCCTCCAACTGGCCATGGGCATCCCGCTTTGCTACTTCCTGTGGGAATCGACCGTGAGCCGGTTCCGCTGGGTCTACTTGGTCGGCGCGGCCATGATGGCCCACGCCGTGCTGTTGTCGGACAGCCGCGGGGCGATGCTGTCGGTGCTCGTTTCGGCGCCGGTGCTGTTCTTCTTCAGCCAGCGGAAGAAGGCCCTCATCGCCATCGGCGCCATCGGCGTCGCCTTCGTGCTGCTCAGCACCGGGCCGGAAGTGCAGAACCGGTTTCTGTCGATCTCGGAGCACGAAGCCGACGACAGCGCCAATTCGCGGAAGACCACGTGGATGATCGCCATCCGCATGGCCAACGAGAAGCCGTTCCTCGGCTTCGGACTGCGCTGCTCGAGCAAGTTCACCCAAGAATACGGGGCCGACATGGAAGGCCGCGTGATCCACAGCCAGTATTTTCAGATCGCCGCCGACATGGGTTGGATCGGCCTCTTCTGGTTCCTGCTGCTGCTCATCGCGGTCACACTGCTCACGCATCGGCTTTGGCGCCGCACCCGGCATTGGCCGAAGACCGACACCCTGTTGAAAGCCCGTTCGATCGCGGGGGCGGTGCTCGCGTCGCTGACGGTCTACTGCGTCGGCGGGATCTTTTTGTCGCTCGACCACTTCGAACTGCCTTATGCGCTCTTCTTGATCGCGGCGCAGTTGTGGTCGGTCTACCGGTCTCAGGCTTTGGAAACGATCGTGCGGGCCGAGGCGGCGGCGCAACCGCACCTGATGGCGGCCGCGATGCCGGTAATTCCGCGACCGAGGTACGCCCCGATCCCGCCGCCGTTTCGGAAAAGTCCGAACCCCGTCGCGGCGATCCCCGGGGGCACCGTATGAAAATCAGCCTTTACACGTTCGTGAAGAACGGCCTGCGGAACGACTACCACATCGTGCCGATGTTGAAGCACCACCTGCCCTTCGCTGACGAGATCATCGTCCACGAGGGGCGTTCGACCGATGGCACCTTCGAGGCGATCCGCAATCTCGATCCGAAGATCAAGATCTTCCAATCGGATTGGGACCTCCACAAAGGCATGAACTGGGTCAACGGCTTCAAAGACGCTGCGCGGATTCGCTGCACCGGCGATTGGTGCGTGATGCTCGACGCAGACGAGTTCATCCCGGAGTGGTCCTTCGACACGATGCGACTGGCGATGCGAGCGACATCCAAAATGACGCTGCCGATGAAGCTGCTGAACTTCTACGGGAACTACAAGGTGTTGAACGCCTTCCCGGAGAAGTTCCGCTGGCCGGCGTTCAAGCGAAATATCCATCGCAACGTGCCGGAGATCGTCCTGCACGGCGGCGATGCCTCGAGTGTGCGCCATCCGTCCGAGGAATTCGCGATCGACCCCTCGGAGGTGGTCTGTCCTCTGTACCACTTCGGCCCCGTTCGCCATCCGGCAGTGATGCGCGAGATGTGGCGGAACATGCGCGGCCGGTTGTACAACGCACCGCCACCGCGTTTCCGGCTGCCGTCGTTCCTGTTCAAACTCTTCCCGCACGATTGGAAGGATCCGGACTTCCTCCCGCACTTGCGGCTGTACGAAGGACCGTACATCCAAGCGGTGCGCGATGACCCCGCCGAGTTCACCCGCGATGGCATGCAATTGTTCGATCACTTGAGCGCGAGCGTCGCCAAATGAGCCGCCCGATCCGCGTCGGCTTCGTCGTCCACGTCATGCAGGTCGCCGGGGCAGAGGTGCTCGTCCGCGAGACGATCCGCCATCTGGGAGCGAAGATCGAACCGGCGATCTTCTGCCTCGACGCCATCGGAGCTATCGGCGAAGACTTGCAAAAGCAGGGCGTGCCGGTCGTCTGTTTGAATCGCAAACCGGGCTGGGATTTCTCCGTCAGCCGGAAGCTCGCCCGCGAATTCACGGCTCGCCAGATCGAGGTCGTCCACGCCCATCAGTACACGCCGTTCTTCTACAGTGCTTTCGCCAAATGGTTCGCCCGGCCGGTGCCGCGGCTCATCCTCACGGAGCATGGCCGGCATTTTCCGGACGTCGTGTCGCCGAAGCGCCGGGCGATCAACCGCCTAATCCTCGACCGCTGCGCCGACGAAGTCAACGCCTGCATCGGCTTCAGTGCCAAGGCGCTCTCCCGCATCGACGGCTTCCGGGGGAACCGCATCCGCGTCATCGAAAACGGCATTGATGTCGAGAAGTACGGCCCTGCAGCGAATCGCGAGGCTCTGCGGATTCGGTTGGGCCTCGACCCCGCGCCGCGCTACTTGATTCACGTCGCCCGGCACCACCCCGTGAAAGACCAAGCGATGCTGCTGCGCGGTTTCGCCGCCGCCGCCCTGCCCGATGTCGAACTGCTGATGGTCGGCGATGGCCCGCTGCGGAGCGATCTGGAAGCGTTGGCCCGCGAGTTGGGAATCGCAGATCGCGTGCGGTTCCTCGGCATCCGCCGCGATGTCGCCGAACTGCTGCGGGCCGCCGACGCGTTCGCACTCACGAGCGTTTCCGAGGCGTCGTCGCTGACCTTGCTCGAAGCCATGGCCACGGGGTTGCCGGTGATCGTCACCGATGTCGGCGGGAATCCGGAAATCGTCCGAGACGGCATCGATGGGCTATTGGTGCCGCGCGGCGATTCGGTCGCCTGCGGTGCGGCGATCCGAAAATTGTTCGGGACACCGGGGTGGATGGCGAAGCTCGGGGCGAGCGCGCGAATCCGGGTTCGGGAGAAGTATCGATTGGAACAGACGATTGAGGCGTATTTTGGCCTCTACCAGAAACTGGCAAGCCCGCGGCCGCGACTTGTTTTTATTCCGTCCGAGTATTCGTCCAAGTAGTCCGATCCCGATGCCACTCCGCCGTCATACGGGCTTCCCGGTTGCCCGCACTTCCACCGCCCGTATCCTTTCGGGATTGCCCGAACTCGAATCTCCCCGCGAGCCACTCATGTCGGATCACGCCGCCGAAGCCGACCTCGACCTCCTCTGCGTCAACACCATCCGCACGCTGAGCATGGACGCGGTGCAGCAGGCCAACTCCGGCCACCCCGGTGCGCCGATGGGCTTGGCCCCCGTCGCCTATACCGTCTGGCAGAACTACCTCAATTACGACCCGTCGGCGCCGCTCTGGCCCAACCGCGACCGCTTCGTGCTCTCCAACGGCCATGCCTCCATGCTGCTCTACAGCATGCTGCACCTCACGGGCGTGCAAGGCGACGGCCGACGCAAACCTGTGACGCTCGACGAAATCAAGAAATTCCGCCAACTGAGCGGCGTCACCCCCGGCCACCCGGAGCACCACCTCACCAGCGGTGTCGAAACGACGACCGGCCCACTCGGCCAAGGCATCGGCAACGCCGTCGGCATGGCCATCGCCCAGAAATGGATCGCCGCGACTTATTCGAAGCCGACGTACGAAAGCCTCTTCGATCACAAGGTCTACGCCATCTGCGGCGACGGCTGTTTGATGGAAGGGATCTCCTCCGAAGCCTGCTCCCTCGCCGGGCACTTGAAGCTCAACAACCTCTGCCTGCTCTACGACGACAACGAAATCACCATCGACGGCCGCACGAGCCTCGCGTTCACCGAGAACGTCGCGATGCGCTTCGCGGCCTACGACTGGAACGTCATCCGCGTGCCCGACGGCACCGATCTGCACGTCCTTTCGGCGGCGCTCGACCAGTTCCTCATCACGACCGACAAGCCGACCATCGTGCTCGTGAAGGGGATCATCGGCTACGGGGCGCCGAAGAAGCAGAACACCGAACACGCCCACGGCGAACCGCTCGGCGACGCCGAGATCATCGCCGCGAAGAAGTTCTACGGCTGGCCGGAAGACGCCAAGTTCCTCGTGCCACCGGAAGTGCTCACGCACTTCCAAACGCACATCGGCGCCCGCGGCGCGCACAAGCGCGAGGAGTGGAACGAACTGCTGAGCAAGTACAAAGCCGAGTTCCCGGACGAAGGGAAGCAGGTCGAAGCCATCTTCGGCGGCACACTGCCCGACGGCTGGGAAAAGTCGATTCCGACGTTCCCCGCCGATGCGAAAGGTTTGGCCAGCCGGGATAGCTCCGGGAAGGTGTTGAACGCACTCGCCCAAGCGATCCCGTGGATGATCGGCGGCTCGGCCGACTTGGCCAAGTCGAACAAAAGCCGGCTCACGTTCGACGGCGCCGGGGATTTTCAAGCCCCGACGCCGGCCGGGCGGAACCTCCACTTCGGCGTCCGCGAACACGCCATGGGCTCGATCTGCAACGGCTTGGCCCTTTCGGGTCTGCGGGCCTATGCCGCCGGCTTCTTGATCTTCAGCGACTACGGCCGCCCGGCGATCCGGCTCGCGTCGATCATCGAAATACCGGTGATGTACCTGTTCACGCACGATAGCATCGGCGTCGGCGAAGATGGCCCGACGCACCAGCCGATCGAACAACTCGCGTCGCTGCGGGCCATCCCCGGCGTCATCGTCATTCGGCCCGGCGACGCCAACGAAGTGAGCGAAGCCTACCGCGTGGCCCTGACAGAAACCGAACACCCCGTGATCTTGGCGCTGTCCCGGCAAAACCTGCCGACGCTCGACCGCACCAAATACGGCTCCGCCAGCGGCACCACGAAGGGCGCGTATGTGCTGCTCGATTGCGAAGGGACGCCGGATACCATCCTCATCGGCACCGGCTCCGAAGTGCAACTGTGCGTCGAAGCCGGGGAGAAGCTGACGGCCGAGGGAATGAAGATCCGCGTCGTCAGCATGCCGTCGTGGGAACTATTCGAGCGCCAGCCGAAAGAATACCGTGATACGGTGCTGCCGCCGGGCGTGACCAACCGCGTGACCGTGGAAATGGGCAGCGTCTTCGGTTGGGAGCGTTACGCGGGCCTGCACGGTTCGATCATCGGCATGCACAACTTCGGGGCCTCCGCCCCGCTGAAGGATCTGCTGCCGTACTTCGGCTTCACGGTGGACGCCGTGGTGAAGGCTGCGAAGCAGTCGCCTTCTCGGGCGTAGATTCCACTCTTGACAGGCCGGTTCCCCTTTTGCGAACATCCTTCATCCCGGCAGGACGCCGGGGCTTCGCACCCCGATTTCCACGGATGGATCAGGCTATGCCCGTCGTCCCCTTCGCCGATCTGCTCGGTCGCTTCGCGTCTAAAAATATCACCGTCGGAATCATCGGCCTCGGCTACGTGGGGCTGCCGTTGGCCCGAGCCTTCGCCCGCGCCGGGTTCCGCGTCCTCGGCTTCGACATCGACACGCACAAGGTCGACAAGCTCAACGCCGGGCGGTCGTACATCCAGCAAATTCCCGATTCGACCATCGTCGAAATGCGGGACGCCGGTTTCGTGGCGACCGATCGCTTCGACCGCTTGGGCGAAGCCGATGCGGTGCTGATCTGCGTGCCGACGCCACTGACGGAGACGCGCGAGCCCGACTTGAGCTACGTGGTGAACAGCACCCACGCCATCGCCGGGCAACTGCGGGCGGGCCAGTTGATCGTGTTGGAAAGTACGACCTACCCGAGCACCACCCGCGGCGATGTGCTGCCGGTGCTCGAACGCACCGGTCTGAAAGCCGGGGTCGATTTCTTCCTCGCCTTCAGCCCCGAGCGCGAAGATCCGGGCAATCAAACGCACTCGGTCAACAGCATCCCCAAGGTCGTCGGCGGGCTGTGCGAGCGCAGCGCCGATTTGGCCTGCCAACTCTACGAAGCCATCGTGCCGCAAGTGGTGCGGGTGTCGTCGCCAGAGATCGCGGAAGCCTGCAAGATTTTGGAGAACACCTACCGGGCGGTGAACATCGCGCTCGTGAACGAACTCAAGGTACTTTACGACCGCATGGGCATCGACGTCTGGGAAGTGATCGACGCCGCGAAGACCAAACCCTTCGGCTTCCAAGCGTTCTACCCCGGCCCCGGCTTGGGCGGGCACTGCATCCCCATCGACCCGTTCTACCTCACGTGGGTCGCCCGCCGACATGGCCTGAGCACGCGCTTCATCGAACTCGCCGGGGACGTAAACACCGCCATGCCGACGTACGTGGTCACCAAAGTCGGCGAAGTGCTCAACGACGCCGGCAAACCGGTGCGGGGGAGCAAGGTCGCGATCCTCGGCATGGCCTACAAGAAGGACGTGGACGACCCGCGCGAATCGCCAGGGTTCGAGCTGATGGAACTGCTCATCCGAAAAGGGGCGAGCGTGAGTTACAACGACCCGCACATCCCCCGTTTGCCGCCGATGCGCCGCTACCCGGACTTGGCGATGGACAGCAGCCCGCTGACGGCCGAATACCTCGCGGAGCAGGATTGCGTGCTGATCGCCACCGATCACACGGCCTATGACTACGGGTTCATCGTGGAGCATGCGAAGGCGGTTGTCGATACGCGGAACGCGACCAAGAAAGTGACCGCGGGCCGGGAGAAGATTGTCCGGGGGTAATCGATTTTCGCCCGCACCGAATCCGCGCGCACGGGAATTCCACGATCGGATTGCGACCGCCCTGTGAATTCTCGCATCCGGCGGTGCTCCCTCGTCTGAAAATCGAAACGCCGGCGCGAATCGGGCGCCGCGCCCGCTTGGATTTTCCGGTTTCCCGACACATTTCGACGGGGCATGAACTAGAGAATGTTATCGGTCGAAAGGACGGGCCGGACCACGAGAGAATCACCGTGAACAGCGTCGCCAGCCGAACTCATCGCATCCATCCGAGCGCCGAATCGAATGCCCGTCGCGATGAACTCATCGTGTCGCACTTGCCGCTCGTCAAGCATGTTATCGGTCGACTGATCGGGGAATTGCCCCGGGGCATCGACGTGGAAAATCTGGAGAGTGCCGGCGTCCTCGGGCTCGTGGAGTCGGCGCGGAAGTTCGACCCGTGCCGGAATACGCAGTTCAAGACGTTTGCCTATTTGCGTATCCGCGGTTCGATCCTCGACGAACTCCGGCGGAACAGCCCGCTACCGCAGCACATGCTCGAGCGGGTCGGCCGGATTCGCAAAGCGTGCCGCAAGCTCGAAGCCCCGGTGACGGTGGAAATGCTCGTCGCCGAAACGGGCCTGACGACCGACGAAGTCGCGGACGCGTTGGCGGCCGAGCGCTTCACCCGGATGGTGAGTTGGGAACAGACGGCGCAGCCGAACAGCATGAATCCGATGGAGAGCATGGCCCCGCCGCACGCGGAAGTGGAGCGCTGGGAGGCGATTCGAGAACTCGGCGAGGCCATCGAGCAGTTGAAGCCCCGCGAGCGGATCGCCGTGACGCTGTACTACCGCGAAGAAATGCGGCTGAAAGAAATCAGCGAGATCATGCAACTCTCGCCGTCGCGGATCAGCCGGTTGCTCAGCCGGGCGATCTTCGAACTCGGCGAGAAACTGCGGGCGAAGCTGGCGATCGGCGCGGTCTAGCCCGAGCCATCTCCGGATTATCGTGGACATCGACGGGCGAGGGGGTAAAGTCTCCGGACTCTCGCGTGCGCAATCGGAGACAGCGCTTGGTCCACTCCTATCCCCATTCGCTATCGCATTTCGTGCTTTTAATGGGCTTCGTCGCCGCGGTCGTTTCGTCCGGCAGCGGGCGCGGCCAGCCTGCGGACAATCTCCCTCTGATATTGCAAGGTCCGTCGCCGGCGGGTGCGCGGGCTACCGTGACCGAAGCTTGGGGCACGGTTCAATTTACCGTGGTGAATCCAAACGCGACGGGCCGGGATGCGCGGGTCGCGGTTTTCTACGCCGAAGCCCCGGACGTCCAATATTCCCGCGATGTCTGGGTGCCCGGTCGCTCGAACCTGACGTCGTGGCTGACGGTAGGCCCCGCGCCAAGTCAGCGCGGCGAGTTCGGCCGGGAATTCCGCTCGGTGCTTCAAGATCGAACCGGGGGCGGCAACCGCGTGGTCTTGCCGCCGGGCCAGGAACGAATCCGCTCGCGCACCGTCCTCTACCGCAAGCGCGAGCAGACGACGACTCTGATGGCCGATATTGCAGTCGCCGACCCGGGCCAACCAGATCCGGCAATTCCGGCAGAGCTTTTCACGTTCGCCCGCCTGCCCCGTGTGGATGGGCAGTCCGAGAATGTTTCCACCGTCACCGATGGCCCGTTGCCGTTGGCCGGCGAAACGCTCGACGGCATCGATGTGTTCGTACTCGCGGGAAACCGTTTGGCGAACGATCCACCCGGGCGGGCCGCGCTGCGGCGCTGGGTCGAACAGGGCGGGCGGCTCTGGGTGATGTTGGATCGCGTCGATCCGGCCGTGTTCGCCGCAATCTTGGGGGACACCAACGACATCGGCATCGTCGATCGCGTCGGGCTGACGTCGATCCGATTCCGCAGCGATGGCGCCGCGGCCGAACCGAGCCGCGATTTCGATCAACCCGTTCCGTTCGTCCGCACCATCCCGTCCGAAATCGACCGCGTGCTCGCCTTGGTGGACGGTTGGCCGGCGGCGTTCACGCGGCGTCTCGGCAAAGGAAAGGTCGTATTCACGACGCTCGGTGCACCGGGCTGGTACCGCCCCCGGGTCGCGCGGGACGGGCCGTCCCCATTCCCGAACTTCCGCGAGTTCCCCGTTCCCTTGTCGTCGATTGCACCGTTGGCGAAAGAACTCCATCCGCCGAACGAACCCGACCCGCTGCCGCCGGATGTCTTCCAGCCGATGCTCGCCGAAGAGATCGGCTACGCCGTCGTGGGACGAGGCACGGCCACCGCGATCCTCGCCCTGTTCATCGTCGCTTTGGCCGGGGTCGGCGTCGGCTTGCGGCGCTCCCGCCGGCCGCTACTTGTCGTCGTGCTGATCCCCGCCGTCGCCGCGCTGGCCGGCGTTTCGTTCGTGATTCTCGGGGAACAATCGCGGCAAGCGATCCCGCCGACAGTCGGCATCGCCGCGATGGTCGATCCCGTTTCGGGCACAGACGAATCGGTCGTCAGCGGTTTGTACGCGGTCTATCGCCCGGCTTCCGGTTCGGCTGAATTGGGGACGCGCGGCGGGGCGGTGCTGGGGCTCGACGCCGAAGGGCTCGAAGGCCAGACCCGCGAACGCGTCGAGACCGACACCGGCGCTTGGCACTGGGAAGGGTTGTCGTTGCCCGCCGGCACGCGGACGGGGTCGATTCGGACGACGATGAAAACGGGGCGGATCGCGGCCGTCGCCCGGTTCGGCCCGGACGGACTCGAAGGCACCTTGACGACCGGGACCTTCACGGGATTGGAAGACGCGGTCCTCTCGTACCGGACGCGCGAACCCGCGGCGATCCGCTTCGATACTGCCGGGACATTCCGCTCCAACTCGACGGACAGCCTCCCGGCGGGCGAATACCTGTCGAGCTCAGTTCTCACCGACCGGCAACAGCGGCGGCAGGCCATTTATCGAACGCTTCACTCCGGTCAGGCGCCGCGCCATCTCGAAGGGCGGGATTTCGTGTTCGTCTGGGCCGACCCGCCGGCCGTGCCCATCCTCAGTCCGGAGGGGTCGCGATTGGTCGGCAGCGCGCTGCTGGCCGTGCCGGTGGAGTACGAACGGACGCCGGCGAACACGGCCGTGAGCCTGCCGCGCGGTTCGATTCCGTACAAACGCGTCTCGGATGGCAAAATTCTGCCGATGTCGCTCACCGGTCCGTACGCGGCGGACATGCGCTTGCGCTTCCAAATCCCGCCGTCGGTACTGCCGATGAAACCGGAGCGGGCGACGCTGGTCTTCCACGCCCGGATGCCGTTTCGCAAGCTGACCGTGACCGGCGGCCCCGAGGGTCGAGCGGTGCCGCTCTTCCGCGCGGATGCCCCCATCGAGCCGATCCGCATCGACATCGCGGACGCGTCGGCCCTGCAATTGGACGATCGAGGCGGGCTGCATTTGAATATCGCGATCGGGTCGACGACGGGCGGGGCGTCGGAAGATACGGTTTGGAAGATCGAAACGCTTGCGCTCGAATTGAATGGGCGGACGGACAAATAACCAGCGGAGACACGACGTGGGAACGGTTGCGGACGGGCCGGTGGTCGACGTGCGGAATTTGACGAAGCGCTACGGCCAGTTCGTGGCTTTGGATCGCCTGTCGCTCACCGTGGAGCGCGGGCAGATCCTCGGTTTCATCGGGCCGAACGGCGCCGGCAAGACCACCACGATCAAAATCTTGGTCGGGCTGGCCCGGCCGACCGGCGGCTCGGCGACCGTGGGCGGGATCGACTGCGCCGCCAAGCCGCGCCAATTGAAGCGGATGATCGGCTACATGCCCGACACCTTCGGTTCGTACGACGGCATGCGCGTCGGCGAGTACCTCGATTTCTTCGGCGCGGCCTTCGGCATCCCGCGCCGGTCGCGGGCCCAGCGCGTCGGCGAAGTCCTCGAAATGACCCGCTGTCCGTCGTTCAAAGATCTCTTCGTCGAGAGCCTCAGCCACGGGATGCGCCAACGCGTCGCGCTCGCCCGCACGCTGTTGCACGACCCGGTGGTGCTGATTTTGGACGAACCCGCCAACGGGCTCGACCCGCCCGCGCGGATCGAGATGCGGCAACTCTTGCTCGACTTGGCCGCGCGCGGCAAGACGCTGATCGTGACGAGTCACATCCTCCCGGAGCTGGCGCGGATCTGCGACCGCGTCGCCATCATCACGCGCGGTCGCTTGCGCGCCCTCGGCACACTCGACGAAATCGCCCGGCAGCTCAGCCCGCAACGGACGATGGAAGTTATCCTCACGCGCCCGGAGATGCTCGACCCGGCGGCGGACATCGTCCGGCGGATCGTGGGAGCCGGAGAAGAGGTGACGACTTCGCCGACCGAGTCGGCGGTGCGGTTCCGTACCTCGAAGACCGACGACGTACTCGCGGGTTTGCTCGGGGAAATCGTCTCCGCCGGTCTCCGCGTGACGCAGTACCGCGAAGTGCAGACCGACCTCGAAGAAGCTTTTATGACCGCGGCCCGCGTCGGGGACGCCGAGGCGAAGGCCGAGGAGTCGCTGTGAATCCGATCATCCGCCGCGAACTCCTCGATCTGCTCCGGACGCGCACGACCACCGCGGTTTTGATCGCCCTCGCCGCAGCGTGCGCGATCCTCGTGCTGGTGCGCTGGCCGACCGGCGGCGTCAGCGATCTCAGCGGGGCGCGGTCGCTCCAAGTGCTCCGCGTCTTCGGCTACGGCCTGCTCGCCGGGGTGCTGTTCCTCGTGCCCGCATTCCCCGCCACGTCGATCGTCCGCGAGAAGGTGAACGGGACTCTCGCGTTGCTGTTGAATTCCCCGATGTCGGCGTGGTCGATCTACACCGGCAAGTTGGGCGGCGTGCTCGGCTTCGCCGCGATTCTTCTGTTGGTGACGACGCCGGCGGCCGCGGCCTGCTACGCCCTCGGCGGCGTCTCCGCCAGCGGCGGTGTCGGGCTTCTGTACGCCGTTCTCGCGGCCGCAGTCGTGCAACTCACGACGCTCGGGCTTTGGGTCAGCGGTCGGGCGAATTCGGCCGACGGCGCACTCCGTTCGACGTACGGCCTCGTGTTGGCGGTCGTCGTGTTGCCATTGGCCCCGCATTGGTTCTTCCAGGGCAGTCAAGGTGCGGTGGCCGATGCGGCCGAGTTCCTGCGTTGCTTGTCTCCGGTGCCCGCCGTGATGGAAGTGCTCGGCCACGCCGGCGTCGGCGATCGCGGCCTCGGTTCCTCCGGCAGCGTCGTTCCCCGCTATCTCGTCTTCGCCTTGCTCACGGGCCTCGGTTGCGCGCTCGCCACCATCGTCCGGCTCGGGCAAAATCCGCTCGATCGCTCCCGGCCGGCGGGCGTGATGACCGACGACCGATCCCGAAAAGGAAGGGCCGCCCGAAGGGTCTTTTTCTTGGTCGATCCGCAGCGGCGCTCCGGCAGCGCGAGCTTGCTGATGAACCCGGTGCTGACGAAAGAACTGCGATCCCGCCGCTTCGGCCGCTTCCACTGGATCGTGCGGATGATCGCCCTCTGCGCCATCGTGTCGCTCGGCCTCAGCATCATCGCCACGTCCGGGGCGCTGGCGTGGGGCTCGGGGGCCGTTGGCGGGGCGATCATCCTGCTGCAAACCGTCCTGCTGATTTTGTTCGTGCCGAGCTTGGCCTCCGGCCTAATCAGCTCCGAGCGCGAAGGTGGCACATGGCAACTCCTGCGGACGACGCCGCTCTCGACGGGCGCGATTTTGCGCGGAAAGTTGATGAGTGTCGCATGGCCCCTCTTACTTTTGGCCGTCGGCACGCTGCCGGGTTACATCGTGATGGCGACCATCGAGCCGGATCAGTTCGAGCGCATGCAGAGACCGGTCATCTGCCTCGGCGTCACGGCGGTGTTCGCCGTCTTGGCGAGCGCCGCGGCGAGCAGCCTATTCCGCTCGACCGCCGCGGCGACTGCGACGGCGTACTTCATCGTGCTCGGCGTCTGCCTCGCCCCGTTCTTGATCTGGCTCGGCCGGGATGCCCCGTTCGGGCACTCGGTCGTGGAGGCGGCGCTCGCGATCAGTCCCGTGGCCACCGCTCTCGCATCCGCCGACATGCCGGGGTTCGCAGGGTACGACCTGCTGCCTTTGAATTGGTGGATCACCGGCAGCCTCAGTTTGGTATTGTTGATCGTGCTCGTGCTGCGGTCTCGCCGGCTGTACCGGCCGGAATAAGGGGGCGACATGCGGGCGATTTCCAGTGTGGTACTCCTGTCGCTCGTCGTTGGCTCGGCCGCGCGGGCCGACGATCCCATCGACTCGGTGCTCGAGCGCAGCCCGGAAATCGCCACGCCCAAAGTGGTGCGGACCTTCTCCGAAAGATTGATTCCCCTTTGGTTGCAGGCGCTCGACCGGCCCGAGGTCGATCACCGCTGCCAAGCCGCCGGGGCCATCGGTCGCGCCCGCGAACTCGGCATGACGGGGCTCGAAGCGACCATCCCGGCCTTGACGCGCGAGCTCGGTCGGGACGGTCAGCACAGCTCGGTCGCACTCGCCGCCGCGCGGGCCTTGGTGGCGCTCGATGCCAAAGTCGCCGCGCCGGCGCTCTTCAAACTGTCGGCATCCGGGGACATCGACCTGCGCGAATCGATTGAGCCGGCCTTGGCGCGCTGGAGTTACGGCCCGGCCCGGGACGCTTGGTTGAAGCGACTGAACGAATCCGCACCACTCGGCCGCGGGATGACCCTGACGATCCAGTCGCTCGCGGCGGCGGGTGAAACCCGAGCTGCTCCACGCCTGCGGGAACTCGTCCTGTCGGCCGAAGCATCGCCGACGGTCCGCCTAGAGGCCGCGCGGGCGTTGGGGCAATTGAAAACGAGCGGTTCCGAAGCCGACGCCGAGTGGCTCGGCGCAGACGCGTCTCCGAAGGGGTTTACCGCCCGGCTCTGCGGGGCGTGGCTGCTCCGCCGGCACTCCGGCGACGCGGCGATTCGCCTTTTGCAGGCATTCGTACGCGACACCGAACCGTCCGTCGCGGCGGTCGCAGTCGCGCGCTTGGCCGAGATCGATCCCGTCCACGTCGAGCCGGTGCTCGCGGCGGTCCTCGCCAGTTCGGACGCCAACGTCCGCGGGCACGGCGTCGGGGTTCTGTTCCGTCGGCCATCCGACAAGCACCTGGCGCTCCTCGGGGCTCGGCTCTCGGATGTCCACCCGGATGTGCGCTCCCAAGCCAGTGTCGCGCTCCGCGAACTGGCTCCGAAATTCCGCGCCGGCGTCCTCGTGGAAGGGGATCGGGCTTTAGCAGGCACCGATTGGCGCGGGCGGGAACAAGCCGCAATTCTGTTCGCGCAGCTCGATCACAAAGCGGCGTCCGGGCGGTTGGTCGATGCGTTGGCCGACGCGCGTCCGGAGGCGGCGGTCGCCGCGGCATGGGCGCTGCGCGTACTGGCCGTACCGGAGACGCTGCCCGAAGCCCTCGATCACTTCAAACAGAACACCAAGAAGCCCGAACCGCCCGAGTGGCGCGACCGGCAACTCGGCCACCTCGCGCAATTCTTCGGGCAAGCGCGGTACGCACCGGCCGACGCGGCCCTGCGGGCGATGATCCCGCTCAATGCCCCCGGTGGCCTGCAAACGCGGGCGTCCGCTTGCTGGGCGCTGGGGCTTCTGCACGAGGGCAAGCCGCTTCCCGCGCTCGCCTCGTTACTCGCGGGTCGCCTCGCGGCCGTGAACCCCTTCGATTTCGAAGCGCCGCTACTTCGATCGATGTGCGCCGCCACGCTGGGTCGCATCAAAGCGAACGATCAACTGCCGACGCTGAGGAGGTTCTACGCGGAAGGGAAGCCGACGTTCGAGCCGGTGAACAACGTCTGCGGCTGGGCTATCGAACAACTGACCGGCGAGAAAATGCCCGCGCCCGGTATCGTGCTGTCTGTTCAGCGAGCGTGGTTCCTGACGCCGTTCGAGTGATTCAGCGGGTTGCAGTGGCATCGCCCGCACGGCTCCGTTAGAATACCGCCGTGCGACGGACTTCTTCCGCCCGCATCGTCATACCAACAGGATCGTGAGGATCGTCATGGGCAAAGGGAACAATTCGCAGGGCAAAGAAAAGAAGAAGCCCAAAAAGGACGCCAAGACGCCCCCCATCAAGCCCGCGACGACGCCGAAGAAGTGACCCCGTCCACTCCGATGCACCCGAGTGGCGACGCCCCCCGGTCGTCGAGCTTCCGGCTCGCCGCGGTGGGCCTCGCCACGGTCGCGGTTATCGGAACTCTGGCGGTCTGGTTGCTATCCGCCCCGCACTCGCCCACACCGAGTCTTGCGACTTACGAACCGATGGCGATGACGCCGTTCATCACGCCCGGTATCCAGCATCCGCCGATCCTCTCGGGTTCGTCCGCCGTTCTCCCGGACGACGCCGCCGTGATCGGTGTCGTCGCGGAAGGAAAGTACCGGGCGTACCGAGTGGACGCTTTCAATCCGATCCACGCCCACGTCGTGAACGACGTAATCGGTGAGACTCCGATCACCGTCACGCATTGCAATCGGACCCAGTGCACCCGAGTTTTCAGCGGCGAGAAGCGCGGCTCTCCGTTGGCGATCGACTTGGGCGGTTACTTGCAGAAGATGTTCTTGAAGGTCGACGGCCAATTCTACTTCCAAGACACCGGCGCGAGCATCTCGAACGATCCGGCGAAGGTCATTCCCAACCCCGTTCACCCGTTCGAGATCACGACTTGGAAACGGTGGAAGGCCGCCCACCCTTCGACCGAACTCTATTCGGGCGCTCCGTCCCAACCCTGACTCCCATGCCCGGATCGTACTCTCCGCGCCGGCTCCGGGTCGTTATTCTGGCGCTGGTCGCCGGTTTGCTCGGTGTCGCCGTATGGTTGAAACTCCGGGATGACACCGCGCAGAATCATTATGCGGAAGGTCGGGCCGCGCTGGACCGCGACGACCCCGCCGAGGCCCTCCGCCATTTCGAACTCGGCTTGGCCATTCGCTCGAAAAGCGGCGAAGGCTGTTTTCTCGCGGCGCGTGCGTCCCGGCGATCCGGCGATGCCAACGTAGCCAAAGGCTTCCTGAAACGGGCGGAAGCGAACGGGCACGCGGCGTCCGAAATCGAGAGCGAGCGCGCCTTGATCTTCGCGCAGTCGGGGTATATGGCCGAGGCCGAGCCGATCTTCGCCAAACACATCCGCGACAACGGCCCCGATTCCGCCGAAATGATCGCGCTGCTCGCGCCGAGTTACATGGCCCAATTCCGCGTCGTCGAAGCCGGGGCGCTCACGGGGAAGTGGGTGGAACTCCGACCGGCGTCTGCGCCGGCGTGGACTCTCCA
>Ga0105046_10008139_pt1 | contig 16483 bp, 14 predicted proteins | sample MAT03_FD_78385 | JGI IMG/M metagenome (GOLD analysis project Ga0105046, IMG submission 78385) | Freshwater microbial communities from Lake Fryxell liftoff mats and glacier meltwater in Antarctica - MAT-03 (megahit assembly) | ecosystem: Environmental > Aquatic > Freshwater > Ice > Liftoff...
CCATTTTCCACAGCGGCTGCCGGGACCAGACTCAGCGACGCTTCGACTTGTGATTCAATGTCGCTGAGATCATTGCGTTCGTCTTCCAGAGGCATTTGTTCTGTCTGCAGTCGAACGATATCCTGTTCGGTGCTGTACTGCTGTCGGCGATAGTCGCCTGGATCCGGAAGATGTGATCGCTGACTGCGAAGCAGAAGACCGATCGCGGTCGTCAGGCCCGCCCGGTTCTCTGATTCCGTGACCTTATTGAATTTCTTTTCAACACTTTCCAGCGTCGCATTCGCTTCTGTCAATTCTTTGTCTTTCGTCTGCTTGAACTCCTGAAGTTCTTTACGACGCAGAGTGAGGCGAGAATTGTCTTCGGCAAGATCACGCAGGGTCGGGTGCGCACTGCGGAGTTTTTCGCGCGCCTCCTGAGCCTGCCTGGCACTTTCATCACGGCGTGCATCGGCCAGTATGGTCTTCCAGAGTTCGACGCGTTTATCTGCAGAATTTTTCGCGCGTGTCAGCCCGTCACGCTGCAAGGGAAACAGTTCGTTGAGTGCTTCATATCGAACCTGTTCAATGCGATACAATTCAAGCTGTGATTGGCGAAGCAAAACTTCCGATTCCTGCGCCAGACGACGTGCAGCGCTCAGGACGGGGAGTTCTCCTTCTGGCGGGGCGACCAGCAGCTCTTTTTCTGCATCTTCAAGTTGCTTGCGAGTGGTTTCGATCAACGCAGGCATCTGCGGTTTTCGTTCCGTGCGAATTTTCGTTTTCGCATCCCACGCATCAAGATTGCGTTTCGCATCCGCTGCCTTCTCGTCATCAGCCAGACGCAGTTGATCTAACTCCGCAACTGTTGCTCCAGGAGGATACTCCGGTTCTGCCTTTGGCGGCGGTTGACTCAGCGTCGCTCGGTACTCGGCGATCTTCACAGGCCCAGTGTCTTTTTCTACCTTCAGATCGACAATTTTCTTATCAATCTCTGTCTTTTGCGTGATTGCGTCGGTTGCGATCTGAAAACTATTGTTCAGTTGAGTCTTAGCCTCTTCAGTCAGCTCTGGTGTCAGGTCAGCCGCAGCACGTTGAGCTGCGATCATTTCCACTGTGATCGCGGGCGCGGCAACTGCATTCGTCGGAGGCTCTGCTGGTGTCACATCAGCAGTTGGCATCTCAGCCGGGACGGTGACAATCGGCGAGTTCGGAGGAGCTGTTCTTGCGGTTGGTGCTGCCCCATTGGACGCCTGCGGCGCAGGAATCACCATCATGTTGCCCGCATTTGTGGCCTTCTGCGTATCGTCCGGTGCCGGCACTGGTGGTTCATTGGCAGCGCGTGGTTTTGTTTCTTCATCCGTGGCCGCCGCAATCGGTGTCACACCGGAATTTCTGGCCTTTAGAAATGTGACATTGGAATCAAACGAAACTTGCTTGATCCTGGGCGTTTCTTGTTTTGGCGACTGAAGTTCCACGCGATTAAAGATTGTCGGAAGTTGCCAGCCAGGAATTTCAATCGGGGCAGTCCGCAGAAATCCCGGCGGGCCAATTAATGTCTCAGCAAACCCAGAGAATTGGTCCGATGACTGCACAGCATCGCTTGAGTTTTTATGAGCAGGACTGGTGTCATCGCCAAATGTTGTTGAGACCGTGACAAGCTCGCCTGCCATGAAAATCATCGCGAAAGCAATCGCCGTTTTCATGGCCGATGGACGGCGACAACTCTGGATCAATGCAGCATTCATGTCCGTCTTTTACGACGAACGCCGACACCGCACAACAGCGGTTTCAGCCGAATGTGAACACACCAATACCCAGGTGTCGTTCAGTGCAAAGGCATTCCAATTTTCAGCGGCAAAAAATGCCGCTGCATCTGCTTTGCCTGCAGCTTTTTTGAGGGATTGAATGGGTTTTGCCATACTCAAGGACCTTCATCGGTGTGTGGGCGAGGAACTCCATCGACGGATGACAACCATGCGATCAGGGCAATAATTTCATCACGAGTCAGTGTTTCAAGTAAGCCTTCGGGCATGTTGGAGATCTTTTGATTGACGATGGTTTCGATTTCCGCACGAGGGAATTCCTGGCGGATCCCGGTGCTGGAAACAATCGCCAGAACTTCTGCGGAGCTGGCTGACATCATGCCAGTCAACGTTTTGCCGCTCTTCAACAAGACGATCACAGTCGGATATTCTTCATTGAGTTCGTGCGATGGAAACAATGTCGCCAGTAGAATTTCGCGACGTTGCCTTCTCCAGCCGAGAGAAGTCAGATCCGGGCCGAGCGCTTCGCCAACTTTTCCCCGGCGATGGCATTTTTGACAGCCTGCCTTTTCGTAAACACGTGTACCGAGCTGTTTCATTTCGTCCGTCGTGACGAAATCGTGGACGGGTTTTTCCAGGGTTGCCATGGTCCATTTTCGATCAACCGAATCGACAGGAAGTTTGGGTTCCGGCTGATCAGGATACTCTTTGGAAAACCATTCCTGATATTTTTCCAGCGTCCATGCAACCGCCTCGGATTTCTTCAGTGGAATGCCAGTCCAGTGCCGTAGCAAGCTGGTGGCGGCGACCTGCTGATCTGATGGAAGCTGCAAGCCGACAAGTATGACCTGGCGGACCCACTGACCTTTGTTGGCTCGATTCCGAAATCGCTGCAGAGCGTTCAGGATCGCGACCGCATCGTCACCCTGGACGACGGGAAGCGCGCGAACCATGAAAGTCCAGTCCTGCAGATCGGTAGGACGCAACGTGGTCGCTGCCGCCAGAGCCGCTGCGGCTGAACTTCGTCGCTCCGGCGCGTTTTCGAAGACTGAACGGACATAGGCAAGTCCGGCTTCCTGCTGTGATGTGGCCAGAGCAGTCAGGATTTTGTGTTGAGTTTCGGTCTGCGCGGTTGAACCTGACGAAGGTTCTGCGAGGGACTCATCAATTTCGATGAGGCGAGGGATTGCGTCGTCGTCCAGCGGCTGACTTGTCAACTGCTCAACTTCTGTAGTCACGTGGGCCAGAACCGGGTCCGGTGGCTGAGACACGGCCAGCGGAGTCTGTATCTGTGCTAACAGAACAGTGCCGACAAAGACGAGGCGTCGTCTGGAAAGAAAATTTACAAGAAGTCGCATCCGATTGCTCGACAAAATATATTTATGAGGAGGTGAAGCTCGGTGGAGCATAATGGCATCGCCGGAAATACTCCAGTTATGCTTTTTTGACGTATGACTGGAATTTCTGTCGTTCGCTCTTCAAACTGCTTGCGACAACGGGCTTCGCCTTAGGAATAGTCCCGAAATAAAATCCCGAAAAGTACGTCAGGCTTTCCAGCCTGACGCGAAAAAGAAAATGTCAGGCTGGAAAGCCTGACGTACTTTATTTCATCACTGGCAATGAACTCAACACGACAACCTCAAAAAGAAGCACTTCGAATTGCAGCGATGGTGATGCTGCTGATGGTTCCGGTGTGGCTGCTGATCACGTGGTCTCAGGCCCAGAATTTCCACCAGAAGCAGCGAAGTCAGATCAATCAGATTTTGCAGTTACACGTGGATTCGCTGAACCGGACTGTAAGGCGATTGAAGGAAGAATTGAAAGAACTTCATGAGTTCATGCGGAAGCATGATACCAAGTCGCCTGAAGCATTCGCTGTCGCATTTGAATCCGTGGCCAGCGGAATGAGAGCAGATTCCGTTTGGGTGCAGGCGTATCAGATCAACGACAGTGGCATCGTCACCCACAACTTTCCAATTCGAGGTAACGAAGCCGCAACGGGAATGAATATGCTCAAGCATCCAGACCCGGATGTCTCCAGAGATCTCCGCTGGGTTATGGAAAATCACGAATTGCGATTAACTGGCCCCAGGCGATTAATTCAAGGCGAAACTGGGTTGCTGTTTCGCGGTCCTGCTGAAACACAGGAACATCCGAATCGCACGGTTGTGATTGTCGTGCGACTTGAACCGTTCCTGTCGGAGGTTGGAATTCCGGATAATCACGATGCACTGATGATTGCGATTCGTCGCTCAGATGAACCTCCTTGCAGCGGAAGTTCAAAAGTGTTCGAATCATCGCCGGAGATTGTTGAGTATCAAATCATTAACCAGGTCTGGCAGTTGGCCGCCGTGCCAAAAGCAGGCTGGAATCAAGGATTGCTGAAATCAGCGTTGTTCTTTGGCGGCAACGGCGGCGTGATCCTTGGGTTAGCAGGAGTTTTGACTTACGTCATCGCCTTCCGGCAACAGCAATTAACATTGTCGCTTCGCCAGCGGACGGATGAATTAATTGCAGCTCATGGACAACTGGGCCGCGACGTGGAACTCTTGAGTATTGCCGAATCTCAGTGGCGATTCAGCGAGACACGATTTCGAGCGATCTTTGAGCAAGCGGCAATTGGCGTTGCGACGATCGACTCTCAGTCTCTGCGCTTTCGGCAGGCAAACAGATGTGCGGAAGGAATTTTAGGATACTCTGCATCTGCTCTTGAGACGTTGACTCTGCAACAGATAATTCATCCTGAAGACCTTGAAAGCTGCTCCGAGAGTCTACGGCGTCTTTTGAATGGAGACATTCAGGAATATACGATTGAGCATCGCTGCGTTCGATCCGACAAAAGTCAAATTTGGGTGAACCAGACCGCTTCTAGAATCAGTACAGAGACAGACACGAAACCATCGCTCATTGTTCTGTTCGAGGACATTCATCATCGAAAGTCCATTGAACAACGATTGCAGGTCTTGGCAGATTCATTGCCGGGGCTGTTGCTGTACATTGACAGCAGTCTGGTGATTCAATTTGTCAACAAGATGGGAGAGAGTTGGCACGCCAGAGGGTTAAGTCATGCCGCAGACGAAATGTTGGGGCGGCATTTGCTGGAGGTGATTACACCCGAACACTATCAACTTGTCTACCCGTGGATTGAGCGAGCTTTGAAAGGTGAATCCGTTGAATTTGTGACTCCGCAGCGTTTGGTGAACGGGGAGCCAATGTTTCGAAGTGTCATTTATGCTCCTCACCACGCGGAAGACGGAACGGTCCCTGGATTTTTCGCACTGGTGATGGACATCACTGATCGGCGGCAAGCCGAACTGAAACGAGATGAACTTGAACGTCAGTTGACAGAAGCTCAGAAACTGGAGGCCGTTGGAACATTGGCGGGCGGGATTGCGCACGACTTCAATAACATGCTGCAAGTGATTCTGGGCTACAGCGATATTCTGCTGATGCATAGAGGTAGCGAAGCTGTGATTGTTGAACAACTCACCGCGATCCGCAACGCTGCTCGCCGGTCGTCGGATTTGACGCAACAATTGCTGGCATTCGCCCGTAAACAATCGACGTCACCCGCAGCACTCAAGCTGAACGAAGCTGTGCCTCGCATGCTGCGTTTGATGAGGCGAGTTGTCAGCGAAGAAATCGAACTGACATGGCGAGCGCCAGACGATCTGTGGCCGATCCTGATTGATCCTGCTCAATGGGACCAGATTATTGCGAATCTCATCGTAAATTCGCGCGATGCCATTCAGAGTCACGGCCGCATTGAACTGACCGCTCAAAACCTTCCTGCGTTGATTCAGTCTGAATCTGAATTTGTACGTAGTTCCCCTGGCGATTGTGTTGTGTTCACGATTTCGGATAACGGCTGCGGTATGGATGAAGTCACGCAGGCTCGGATATTTGAACCATTCTTTACAACAAAAGATTTGGGGAAAGGCACGGGACTGGGACTATCAACAGTCTATGGCATCGTTGATAAACACGACGGTACAATTTCCGTCACAAGTTCTGAAGGGGTCGGAACGACAATCAGGATATGTTTTCCGAAGTCCGAGCCGCGCGAAGAGCGAACATCGCCCGGCCTTGATGTGCCGCTCCTCGCGATGGGAGCCACTACGATTCTGCTCGTCGAAGATGAACCTCTGGTCCTGGATCTTGGTAAATCTCTTCTCAAGACGCTCGGGTACACTGTCATTGTGGCTCGATCAGCGACTGAAGCGATCGAAATTGCTGGACAGTCTCCGATACATCTGCTGATTACAGATGTTATCATGCCGGATATGAACGGACAGGACCTTGCCACCTTGATTGTTCGTCTGCAGCCACGTGTTCGGGTGCTCTATATTTCAGGATTCGCGAACGAAGTGTTGAGCCAGAGAGGTATCGATAATTCGGACTTGAATTTCCTGCAAAAACCGTTCAGCCCTGGGGAACTGGCAAATCGTGTTCGCGATCTGCTGGCAGGCTGACATTTGCAATGTGATGATATTACAGATGGCCATCCGGATCGGGTGCTTCATTCATGCCGCTGCTGGACTGGGAACTGGCATCTTCTTTTCGCCTGTGTTCATCGTGACGTCGTGAGTCTGACCCTCTGCGCGATTTGTTTCGGTGTGACGGCCGCGAACGACTTGAAATCCCGGTCTTTCGGGACAGCCAATACAGGGGCCACAAAGACGTCAACCAGATTTTGCGCACCATTCCTTTAAATCTATCTGATGCCCTTGTTTCGATTTTGCCTGTCCATCGCGCGAATCGAACAAACCAGTTCGGGTTGACATAGTTTCTACGGCTACTTGTTTTGCCGCCAGCCAAGTTGGCAATCTTTCCTCGAAAGCTCGCAGCCACACCTCGCTTCTCGCAAAAAACTTGCTTTACAAATGGAATGGTGACCAGGACGCCAACGGGTTTCTGAAAATTATTAAAGCAATGAGGACAACGATAAGGTCGCACGGGAACAAACCACAATAGTCGTTGCCAACCCACCAACGGACAACGCTTCAATTGCTCGAAGCAGAAGCGGCATTCCCATCCTGTTCTTTCTTCGCTTGACATTGAATCTTGTTGCCGGAATTTCCTGCGCACGCCAGCAATCGTGTGGCGTCCCAAGGAAGGTATAAAGCCGCAATGATCGGCGGATCATCGCATCTGGATTTAAACTCTATCTTAAGGGGAAGGCAAAGCGAAGACGATTCCAGATTTGGAGTTCACCTGTCGGTTAGATTTCAGTCGGCGTGCCACAATGCGGGTGTCTTACTCGCTACAATCCGCACAATGCATCCCACTGCAATCTGACGCATTCGACTTATTCCTCGGCCAGCCAGTTAAAGTCCAAAACTTGCAGCCGATGATCGCTTAGTAGCGTGGATCTCAGTTCGTATTGGACTGCGTTTACGTCAGGCCCTGTAATACACTGGTCAATCGCAAGGCACGGGACAGGAACGGGCCAGGTATATGACCAGCCAGTTCCTGCATCATCGTAGGCATGCCGAAAGCCTTCAGGCAGATTACAAAACGCCAACGACCGTCGCGGAGCATTAAAATCACCGACAGACACATCAATTTTTCGCTCTGCCAGCAGAGCCACAAACGGCCGCAGGTTTGGATCTCGCGGAACCGTAACTTGCGACGTCATGTCAGCGATCATTAACTCGAACGGCCCTTCTGCAAACGTACACGTAATATGATAAGCATTCAACGCGCCGCCACGCACCAGCGCCCTGCTTTTCGTCATAGAACCATGGCAAGCGACCGCCATTCCATGAACAGATAAAACATCGAAACCCGTCAAAGATGTGGCATCAAACGGTTCAGGAATCTCGGAAATAACGATGATGTCAGGCTGAAGGCTTTCGATGTATTTCCATTGTTTTTCCCAACCCATGACACCTCGAGCGACGTTCCAGTGAATCAGCCTTTTCCGAGTTGCGATTCGCGTTGAACCTGAAGTCGAAGATGAATGGTGGGAAGATGTCGCCGTTGAATTTTGCGAAGTGTCGATCTCAGGCGTTGACTTCACACGAAGTCCAGGAGCTGGTCGAGTCCAATGATTCTCTACCAGCAGCAACATAATCAGCGGCGCGATCAGCAATAAAAGATTCACCCGGCGATTCATCGGCGAAATTGCCAGAATCAGCAGCAGCCAGCCTACCAGGACCGGCGTTGGAAAATAAAACAGCAACCCCATCCACCAATTGCGATCCCGCAGAATCTGCCCAGCAACCCAAACGACTATCAGTAAAATGGTGATGGCTTGAGTCAGGATGGAAACGCAGCAGCGTATCTTGGTTGAAACCATTGCGGCTCCGGGGAAAGTTGAGGGAATTGAAGTCAAGGAATCTGTCAATTTAGGAACCGTACGGAATTCCTGGTGTCTTCGTTGAGCGAAAACGTGATTCTTGCGGCAATGAATCGCTGACTCTACGCCAAAACACCGCTACAATTCGCGAATCTTATCGAAACCACTGGTTTCATCGCCGTCACTACCTTCGACCACCAAAATTATCGAACGAATTTTATGTCCGACAAACGCAATCTGTTCAATAAAGTCTGGGATCTTCATGCTGTACAAAATCTGCCTGGCGGGCAGACGCAATTGTTTATCGGGCTGCATCTGATTCACGAAGTCACAAGTCCGCAGGCATTCGAAATTTTGCGAGATCGGAATCTGAAGGTCGCCTTTCCTGAACGTACTGTTGCTACCGTGGATCACATTGTTCCAACGGCTAGCCAGGCTCGACCATTTTTGGACGGCCTGGCCGAACAGATGATGTCAGCCATCGAAAAAAACTGCAAAGATTTCGGCGTGACTCTGCTGGATCTTAAAGACAATCGACAGGGAATCGTACACATTGTCGGTCCGGAACATGGATTGACTCAGCCAGGCATGACGATCGTCTGCGGTGACAGTCATACGAGCACTCATGGTGCGTTTGGTAGCATCGCAATCGGGATTGGCACAAGCAATGTAGCTGAGGTCCTTGCGACTCAGACGATGTTTCTGAATCGTCCGAAAGTTCGTCAGGTTGTTGTCGATGGTGAACTGCCTCCGGGCGTGTATGCCAAGGACGTGATCCTTTACATCATCCAGAAACTTGGTGTGCAGGGCGGCGTTGGCTATGCGTACGAATTTGCGGGCACGACTTTCGACGCGATGTCGATGGAAGAACGCATGACCGTTTGTAACATGAGCATCGAAGGCGGAGCTCGCTGCGGTTACATCAATCCAGATCAAAAGACTGTCGATTATTTGAAGGGCCGCCCGTTTTCACCAAAGGGTGCGGACTTCGATCGAGCATCCGCGTGGTGGTTGAGCCTCGCGTCAGCCGATGATGCTCAGTTCGATGACGTTGTGAAGTTCGACGCGGCAGACATTGAACCAACAGTGACCTGGGGCATTACGCCGGCTCAGTCCGTCGGTGTCAGCCAGCCGCTGCCAAAGCTGAGCGAAGTGGCTGCTGACGAGCAGAAGCTAATTAAAGAAGCTCTGGAATTCATGGGCATGACGGAAGGTCAGCCGATCAAAGGTACAAAGATCGACGTCGCTTTCATTGGTTCCTGTACGAACGGTCGTATCTCAGACCTTCGCGAAGCCGCACGAGTTGTCGAAGGGCATAGAGTGTCGCCGCATGTTAAGGCGATCGTGGTGCCGGGATCTCAGGTTGTTCGCAAACAGGCGATGGAAGAAGGCTTGCACCTCATCTTTGAAGCCGCCGGTTTCGAATGGCGAGAAGCGGGGTGCTCGATGTGCCTCGCGATGAACCCGGACAAGCTCAAAGGCCGCGAAGTGTGTGCATCGTCCAGCAATCGAAACTTCAAGGGCCGTCAGGGAAGTCCCACAGGTCGAACTCTTTTGATGAGCCCGGCCATGGTCGCGGCGGCGGCGATTGAAGGCCATGTTACTGATATCCGCGAGTTTGCCGGGGCGACGGTTTAAACTTGTTTCAGCACGGGAGATGATGAGATGACAACGTTCGAGTCAGTACTAACCGCAGCGTGCCAGATGTCAATTAACGAAAGATTGCGGCTATTGGAAGAAATTGCAGCCACACTTCCGGAAGACATGCCGATTCGTTCTGACGACGAATTGCGGTCAGTTGTAGCGCGGCGGTCGGCGGAAGCCATTGCTGGCATCGCTGTAACAGAAGACTGGCACGACATCCGGCGGCAGGCATTCGATGGATTAGGAGTCCATGTTGGGGACTAAGTTTCACGTAGAAGCAAAGCAGGACTTTCAGGAGTCGTTGAATTGGTATCGTGAGCAAAGCCTCGAAGCTGCCATCAGATTCGCAAAAGCGGTTGAAGATGCAGTCAACAGGATCGCGAGTGATCCCGAAAGGTTTCCTTCGTATGACGCACGGTGCCGAACGTGCAGCCTCAGCCGCTTTCCTTTCGAGATCATCTATCTTGTCAATGAAAACGTGATCCTGGTTATGGCCGTGTCACACTGCAAGCGTCAACCAAATTACTGGCGAGATCGAAGACCCGAGGAACCAACAGAGTAATCTCATTGTAATGGTCGTTGTAATGGTCGTTCGAACAGCTATGTCAAACTTCAACACTGAACACATGACACTCCGTCCAACGTCGCGACTCAGCCAGTCTTTCGCTGTGGTAATGGCCTGCGTGTCGCTGGTTGTTGTTGCACTGTTCAGACCGTCTTCACTGCAGGACGTTGAGCCGATCAACCAGACGCTGGCGGAACTCATTCCGCCGTTTACGCCATACGACATGACGCCCATAGAATTCAAGGAAATTGTTGACGACATTTCTCACACCGAAAACTGGTTTCAGTCCCTGAAACATGCTCATATCCAGACTCGCTCAACTCGCACCCAAACCGCAAGCCACGTTGCAGGGATGCGAAAGGAATTTCAAGGACTTTCTCGTGATTCCGCGATCACACCCGCCGCCTTTCCGGTACTGATGCCCGTTTCGCAAATGAAAGGAGCGATTGCATTCGATCAGCATCGCATCGCTTTCCGGCTGGATTCCGAATCAATGGGGATTCACTTTGGACAGTGGGACGGGGAAAAAATGATTGGCGTGCGTGATCCGGGTGGGCCTCAAGGGGTCAACTATTACTACAAGGCAAACGTCGAGGACTGTTCATTTCAGTTGTTTCATTTTTTCCCGTTTGCATGCAATCATTCATTTTGGTTCTTGCAGGGTGAGCCCGCTTCGTTTCGGGCCGCGAATCTGAAGTGTGTCGGCAGGTTGGACTTCTGCGGACACGACTGTATTGTACTCAGGGCCGACGTACCACGAGGAAACTATGATTGGATCATTGGTCGAGCAGACCATCGCATCTATGGACGCTCCGATGGCACGAATGTTTGGGAATTTAAAAATCACAGGGAAATAGAGAACGGCGTCTTTTGGCCGATGGGGCAAACATATTGGAGCTTTTCTGATCGGAATTCCATCACAAACCAAAGTCAATTGACCATCATGGATCAGACAACGGTGGACTTGTTCGATACTCAGAACCCACCACCGGAATCAGTTTACGACTTTCAACTCGTGAAAGGGACAGAAGTCTGTGATATGCGATTCGACGCCATTGGCGTATATCCGTACGACCCCGATCGGACGGCGGATGAATGGCAGAAGATCAAGACTGACATTGATGCCCGTTCGAAGAAGAAATCAGAACGGTCAAAAATTCTAAGAGCAATGGTTGGTACCGAGGCAGCTGAATTCGGCAAAGGACAATGGCTGAACTCGGAGCCGCTAACGTTCGCCAAACTTCGGGGCACCCCTGTTCGGCTGGGTTTTGCCTTTGTGAACTGCGGGCCGTGTGCCAACATGCTGAGCCAATTCGCGAATCGTCAGAGTCGCCCAAATGAAATACAGATCATTGTGTTCTCTGCCGCCGACAGCAGAGAGGCCGTTGAAGCAAAGATGGCAAAATACAAGTTAACCTGCGCGGCCTTTATTCCTGCTCCATCAGATGCACACCACATGGGGCAGCCAGTCAAAGACTTCAAAATCGAGGCATTTCCAACCGTCGTAGCGATCGATGGTCAGGGGCGAATCTCAAGGTACAGTGGGCTATTCGCCGATTCGGCTGAGTAAGTTGTTTATCGTAGTTCTGTCAATCTGGTATTAGAAAGTCAATCATGTCCAACAACGAAATCAAATCCGTCACTGCAACAGGCATTTCTCTTCTGCTCGACGATATCGACACGGATCGCATCATTCCGGCTCGGTTTCTGCGATGCGTGACCTTTGATGGTCTTGGCGAGCATGCATTTGAAGACGATCGTCAGCAGGATCCAAGTCATCCTTTTAATCAGCCGCAATTTCAGGGAGCCGGGATTCTGGCTGCCGGACGGAACTTCGGCTGTGGTTCATCGCGAGAACACGCTCCTCAGTCGCTGATGCGATGGGGAATCAAGGCGATCATTGCAGAATCGTTTGCCGAAATTTTCTTTGGCAACTGCGGTTCACTTGGCATCCCGGCATTGAAAGCAGCAAGGGCCCATCTTGAAAAACTAGCGGCAGCGATTGAGAAGAATCCAAAGTTGGAAATCACCGTCGATCTGCAAACACTGACAGTAGTTGCGGCCGATGTGGAGTTCTCCGTCACCATGCCCGACAGTGCTCGTGATGCATTGGTGACCGGGCAATGGGACTATCTCGGCAGACTGCTGAGTGCTTCCGACAAGATCGCAGAGCACGCGAAATCAATCCCGTATCTGAGCGGCTTCAGAGCATAAATCGGAATACGTGACTCTGGCTGGGTGTTGATCGAAAGGTAGAGCGATTAGTCGAGATGCAATCTGCAGATTGCCGAGCCAGCGAATTCTGCTCTGCGTCGCAATTGATCCTGCAGACGCGCGGTACCGCAGCATCAATCCTGCTATGATGAGGACTGCCGTTCCGGGAGTGTATGCGGATCTGGTGACCGTCGCGGGCTTCAAACCCGTTGTGGCGTCTGAGAAGTCGCCAGGAGGGTTCGATTCCCTTCCGCTCCCGCTTTTATAATTCAGCTCGCCGTCTATCCGAATCAGGGGGATACGATTATTGCTGATGGTCGAGGCGTCGTAGCAGCGACAAACGATCCCACGACACCAAAATACCCGCCATGCCAGCCCACTTGCCTCAGATTCAACGGGTGTTTGTCGATTAGTGATCTTGACATTTTCGTATGCCGCAGACGACAAATAGATCCTCTCGCGCACCCAGTTTCTGCTGGTTTTCGGATCAGACATATCTTCAATTTGAAGATTGGACTAGCTTTCCTGATCTATTGGGCGTGTCCAAATCGCAATTCCTTACAATGTCTGGAAACAGTTATGTTCCTGTGGGCTATTACACTCACTTCGACAGCGGTTCTGTACTGGATCTATGACGGGTATGGCCGAGCGTTGTCAGCAATCAACGGACTGCGGAAATGTATTCGTGGTTCCGTTGGACCGGCAGTAGTAAAATGCGATGACCAGACTCTGCCGACGATCACAGTGCTATTGACTGTCCACAACGAGGAGTCAGTGATCCGTCAGCGTATCGAGAATCTTTTGTTGTGCGAGTATCCACCGGAACGGCGATCGATTGTTGTCGCATCGGACGGTTCCACTGACGCCACAACGTCGATCATTCGCAGTTTTTCTGATCGTGGCGTGCGCCTGCACGAAAGCCCTGGTCTTGGTAAAACGGCGACTCAAAATGCTGCCATCAAGACAATCGAGAGCGATGTCATCGTATTTACTGACGCGGATGTCACGTTCGAGCCTCAGTTCCTGAGGGTCATTGCTCAGCAGTTCATTCAACCTGAAGTTGGCGCGGTCGATGGGCATCTACTTTACGGGTCTCAGCCGACGCTCGATGTGCAGGCCTGCCAGGGGCACTACTGGAACTATGAATTGCGTCTGCGGGACCTGGAATCGCAACTCGGAATTCTGGCTGTCGTTGGCGGAGCCTGCTTCGCTCTTCGACGCAGCCTCTTTTTGACTATGAATCCCGCAATCGGTGAGGACTGTATTGTTCCGCTGGACGTTGTGGCACAGGGGTTTAAAGTTCTGCACGAACCAACGGCTATCGCGTGGACACGACTGGAAGACGACGAAGCCATGACCATGAGACGGCGAGTCCGCATGACTCTGCGAAACTGGCAAGGCACATGGACGCGCCGTGAATTGCTCAATCCGTTTCGTTCGCCCGGCTATGCGCTGGCACTGTGGTCGCACAAACTCCTCCGCTGGCTGTCGCCCGTTTTCCTGTCGACAGCGACTGTTTCTTCAGCTTTGCTGCTGGCGACTCAGCCATCATTCATCACCCTGGCGGCATTCGTCCCGTTTGCAATGCTGTTCGCATTGGCAGGCCTCGGCTGGTTTTTACTGCACCGCAGGTTCAGAATTCCCGGCGCAGGAACGGCGTACAGTTTCGTCCTTGCAAATGCCGCATTTCTGGTGGGTGTATGGCGTGCGATGACAGGGCGCCAGATTCACGCCTATCGCAACGGTTAAGCTTGCACCTGACTCTTTCGGTGTTCGGAAGAATTGGATTACGACCGCTTCTCAGCGATCACGACGGCACCCGGTGCCAGGAATACGCCCATCGTTTGCCAAAGCGCGATCCCAATGCCGAATGACAGCTTCACCATCAGGCTGGTATCATCACTGTGCAGAGCACCTTTTGGCGATGCACTGACGACATTGAATCTCGTTTTCTTCAGCAGTTCCAGCAGACTGCCAATCGGCATTGAAAAGCGATGATCGTTGACTGCTCGCCGCAGTACTTTCCGGCCCCGCTCCGGTGACAGTTTCTGAAGTCCGGCACCAACGGTTGCCAGCCACGACTTATCGACCACGCGCATGATCAGTAGGCCGCCATCAGCAAGCCGGTTGTAGATGTTGGCCAGTTCTGTCGCCTGATCCGGCCAGTAGATGTTGGCGTCCAGGACTGTGATGACGTCATATTTCTTGTGGGCACCTGTAAAGTCACACATCGTTCCGCAGCACTCGGCGGTCATGCCATGCGACTTCACGAAATCGATTGCCTGCGGGACGATGTCGAATCCATTCACGTCGAATCCGGCACTGGCAGCGGCCTGCATGAAACCACCGTACGCGCATCCGACATCCAGCAATGATTTCCCCTGCGGCTCGGTATGTTTCAGAATTTGAGCAAGAATGGATTTGTACATTCTTTGCTTGAACATGTTCAGTTGAGCGCCCTGCTCGGCATCGCCCCATGTCATCTGTATTGTGTGGCTGACTTCGCTTTCAAGGCTGTAGCTGCCGTCCATAAAATATGAACGACAACAATTGCATCGCAGCCATTCCGTTTCGCCACGCGCGTTGGCGAACCTCCATGCGGGACTCGCCTGCTTTGATGAAGCTCCGCAGGCCGGGCAGATTTCTGTTTGCGGCGTCGAGACGAACTTTTGTTGCGACAATTGGGCAGACATTCCATTCCCTAATTCAAAACCGCACTACCCGGAACACAAGCAAAGACTCCGCCTCGCGACCACAGCCCGGATTGCCACAGTATCTATGTTTTAGGCGGAATCCGTCAATACGGGTGTTGAGCACGATGATCCACGTCGGTTTTCGAGCTATTCTGTCGGCTTCATATAGCGTTCCTTGAACTGCTTATCTTTCTGGGCTCGTAACTGCAGACCTTCGCGATACATGTTGATGAAGTTTTCCGCGCGTTTCCATGCACGCTGGAACTTGTCGTTGACTTCGGTAAACAGCAGCGCCGACCAGTCCCAGCCGAAGGGGTGCCAGATATATTCGTGCGTCAGCAGATGGATATGGTTGTACGTCGCCAGATTTTCGGTCACCACGCCTTCGCGCCACGCCTGAGTGCTGTCGCTGATGTACTTCATTTCGGTCAGGTACATCGGATCGTAGGTATCGATCACTCCGGGGATCGAAAACGTCTTCCCGGAACGCATGGGCATGTGCGATGACATCGCGTGAATCTTTGTGCGGAAGAACGTCTGAAACAATTCGATCTGGGCTTTCGCGGTCGCGAGTGGATCGACGTTCAAACGTTCAAACAGTGCGGCATCATAGTGCAGCCCAATATCATGCCCCAGATCCAGAATCCGGCGGATCAGTACGGCCTCTTCTTCTTCAAACGGGTTGTAGTCGCTGGTCTGAAGCAGAAAGAATGTGGATTGCACCCCAAGCTCGGCTTCGATTTCTGCCATCCTTAAAGCCGCCGGAATACTGAATTCTACATCGTGCCGCATGACGACGAATTTAGGAATCTCAAAGACTGTCCGCCCCAGCTTGTGGATATCACGAAAGCAGATGGTTTTGTGAGACTGGCAGATTGCAGCGACGATCTCGCGATAATGATCGGTGCTGAAGTCGCGTATGGGCTCGGTATTGCGGATGAGTTTCATAGTCCTAAGCTTCTTCCGGATTTCAGCGGCAGCGGCAGATCGTGCTGCAGTAAGTGCACACTTTGGTTCTGGGAACAGGCTACAAAGCAGGTTCCGTCTCGAAAACTTTCCACGACCGTTCCAGGAAGAGCATCGTGGTTAAGTCCGGTCGGACCGCAGCGCCAGATACTGTAACGCTGATTGTCCATGGATGTGAATGCCCCAGGGTACGGATGCGTCTGAGCCCGCACCCAGTTCGTAATTCGCGGAGCAGACCAGGTCCAGTCAATCAGACCGTCGGTTTCCGATCGCTTGGGATAAAATCGCTCGACTACCCCGGAACTGTTGAGCGGCTGCAGTTTGACGGTGTCAGACAACAGTTCCTGCCAGCAGCGAA
>Ga0105046_10008141_pt1 | contig 16479 bp, 9 predicted proteins | sample MAT03_FD_78385 | JGI IMG/M metagenome (GOLD analysis project Ga0105046, IMG submission 78385) | Freshwater microbial communities from Lake Fryxell liftoff mats and glacier meltwater in Antarctica - MAT-03 (megahit assembly) | ecosystem: Environmental > Aquatic > Freshwater > Ice > Liftoff...
CCAATGTCCTCGGGGGCTACTTCAAAGACTAGTTCGTCATGAATCTGTAAAAGTATCTTCGCTTGAATTGGATTCGCCTTGAGTCGACGATGGACGCGGATCATCGCGATTTTTATCAGATCCGCCGCCGAGCCTTGGATAACCGTGTTGACTGCCATACGTTCCGGTTCTAGAAGCGTTTTTTGTTGCTGCGGATTCAGAGTCGCAAAGTTACGTATCCCTTTCAGGAAACGTTTGCGCCCAGAGATCGTCGTTACATATCCTTCGCGTCGACAGTCTTCAAAGGTCTTTTGCATGAATTGTCGAACGCTTTGGTATCGATCAAAGTAAGCATCGATAAAAGCAGCCGCATCCCCCTTCGAGATGTGGAGCGCTTTTGCCAAACCAAAAGGGCTTTGTCCGTAGAGTATCCCAAAGTTAATCGCCTTTGCACCACGCCTCATCTCTTTCGTTACGTTCGCCACGTCGACTCCGTGCACCTCGGCTGCAACACGAGCGTGAATATCTTCGTCATTTAGGAATGCACTTCGGAGTGACTGATCCCCGCAATAGTGGGCGAGAACTCGTAATTCGATCTGAGAGTAGTCTGCCGTCATCAACATCCAACCATCGGGGCCAGGTAAAAACGCCGCTCGAATCCCACGCCCCTCTTCCGTACGAATCGGAATATTTTGTAGGTTTGGATCGGTACTACTCAGCCTGCCTGTTGCCGCTACATCTTGTCTGAACGAAGTATGAATGCGACCCGTTTTCTCGCAGACTAAGCGAGGCAACGCGTCAATGTAGGTGCTTTTGAGTTTTGTCGCTTGCCGGTACTCGACAATCTTTGCAGGGAGCGGATGTTCGCTCGCAAGCTCTTGGAGTACATCGACGTCCGTACTGGCACCCGTCTTTGTTTTCTTGACGATACGCAATTTGAGCTTATCGAAAAGGATTGTTGCCAACTGCTTAGGGCTGTCCGGATTAAAGGGCTCGCCCGCAATCGTTTCGATTTCAAGCTTCAATCGTTCGATCTTGATGGATGCTTTCTCACTCAACTGTCCAAGCAAATCGGAATCGATTCGGATACCGTTGTATTCCATCTCCGCAAGAACTTCGACCAATGGCAACTCGATATCGCGATAGACATTGTCCAGCGATTGCTCATGAATCCGCGGCTCCAAGATCGATCGCAAACGGAAGGGCACATCGACATCTTCGGCTGCATAAGACGTGACTAAATCAACAGCGACTTCATCCATTCGCCGCTGATCTTTTCCGGTACCGATCAACGAACCAATACGAATCGTCTCGTGTGATAAATGCCGTTTGGCGAGGTCATCTAGGTTGTGATTGCGACTACCAGCATCCAACAGATAATCTGCAACCATGGTATCGGTCGCAATGTTAACAACCTCCAAGCCTTCAACACGCAGCACAACCAGGTCGTACTTGATGTTCTGCCCAATCTTCGCAATCGTTGGATCGGACAGTAACGTCCGCAGACACTCTTTCACTTTTGCAGAGTCTAAACAATGCATCGGATCAGGAGCAAGGATTGGCAAATAAACCGCCGAACCAGGAGCCCAACACAAAGAATAGCCAACCAATTCCGCATGTCGCGGCGATACTGAAGTGGTCTCCGTATCAATCGCGAGAAACCGTTCCTCTTGCGGGATGTTGGTAAAGTGCTTCTGTATCTCGTCTATGAACTCGGCAAGTGTTTGTGTTATGACTCCAGGAATGACGACCGATTCGTCATTGACGATGCATCGATATTGCGATCGGTCGATTAAGTCCTGTGGGTTAGTCGGCTCTGCTGTGGAGGTCGTATGTTTCAGGAATCGTTCGGCGAGTCGACGAAAGCCAAGTGACTGAAAGAGCTCTTCAACTTCTTCTGTACAAGCCGATTGTTGGCTCCATTGCAGCCAGTTCCACTGGATAGGTGTATCCACACGCAGCCGCACCAGATCCCGACTCAGAAAGGCTTGGTCGCGATGCTGCCGAAGCGTATCTTGGCGTTTGGCTCCGGTGACGCGGTTCAAGTTCTCATAGATTCGATCAAGCGATTCAAATTCCTGGAGCAATTGTTGAGCGGCTTTGGGACCGATTTGCGGTACGCCTGGTACGTTGTCGACTGAATCCCCTACCATGGCTTGAAAATCGACTACTTGCTCAGGCTTGATCCCCCAAGTTTCGGCGAGTTCTGGAATACCATAGATTTGGTTCTTTCGAATATTGAGCATTTGAACATGCTCTGAAAGTAGTTGTCGGCAATCCTTGTCGCTCGTAACCAATAAGCACTTCGCTTGATTTTCATGAGCGACCTTGGCGATAGTTGCGAGAATATCGTCCGCTTCAAAACCAGGCATCGAAATCTTGGAGACACCCAGCGTTTCCAAAGCCGAATGAATCAAAGGGAGTTGAGCGCGAAGGGCTTCGGGCATCGGATCGCGATGCGCTTTGTATTGGTCATAAAGCGTATTCCGAAAGGTAACTTCCGATTCATCGAATGCGCAGATCAGAAAATCGGGTTGCCACTGGTCAATCAACTGAATGACGTCTCGTAAAAAACCATGTACGGCACCTACTTCCATGCCAGACGGACCCGTCATTGATGGTAGGGCATGGAAGACTTGATATATCAGGCTGTGCGAATCAACGATGACAACGAGGTCGCCCGGGCCGACTGAATCTTTAGGTGGTTTACTTGCCGGTATAGCTGTGACGCCAGAAGTCGCTAGAGTTCCAGTGTGCGGGTAACCTAAAGTGTCCCTAGGAGTAAGTTCCATTCGATCAGGGGGAGGCAACCTAGACTGAGGACTAGTCTCTAAATCCGCAGGAAAACCACCCAAAAGAGGGGTATTGTCTATCTTGTTTGGGCCATCTTCAAAAAGCCGTGGTTGATTCGCAAATTTGGATTTTTTTCGCATATGGACAGTTTAGCGACTTCGCGGCAAACCGTCTTACCGAGATAGGCGTTAGTTCAATCGTTCTGACGTCAAAACTATCAAGAACTTATTGCGGTTTTAATTGACGAAGGGACTCACCGTATCTAGGATGCATTGATGGGACTCTTTGTCGACATTCTGGACCGCTCGACGACGATTGTCTTACCCTTAAGTAACTTGAAGGATATTTTAAATGGCTGCTCGTGATCGCAACGTCTCTGCGTGGATGGCCTATGTAATTGTTGTGAGCTTCGTTTCCGTGGGGCTAATCGGTGCCCTGGGATATACGATGTACAGCAGCAGCAATCTTCAAACGACAGCCAAAGAGGCGGTTGGACGCGCCACCGAGTCGGACAAGAAGTACCGGGATATTGTCCAAAATCTCGACTATGTGAAAGGTATGTTGGGCCAACGTCAGTTTAGCGAGGCCGAATGGGAGACGATGAAGAGCACTATAACTGGTTCTGCTGACTTCGATGCTCTTCAATCTCAATATTCCAAGGACATGACGCTTTTCGGGCCTTCGGAACCCTTTCAGAACAAGAATTATCCGAAGCTAGCAGAATATCTGATGCGAGAGTTACGGGCCCGAAACGCTCAGGTTGATTCGGCTGCCAAGTCTGCTGAAGAACTCAAGCTGAAAACGGACAGCGTTGTGCGGAGCGAGACCGAGGCGCGTAAATTGGCAGACAATAAAGCGACAGAACTTGATAAGCAACTTGCCGAAGCCCGCGCGGACTTTAAGAACAAGATCGACGAGCTAATGAAGATCAATACTCAAACCAACGAAACACTTCAAAAGAAGATTACAGAACACACCAAGGAGAAAGCAAAACTAGAAGCTTCGATAAAGGTGAAGTCAGAGGAAGTTACGACAATCACTGCACGAAATCTCTCGCTCGTCCAGCGTATTGAGGTTTTGGAAAATGTTGATTTCCAAGCCGTTCAAGGCAAAGTAGTTGACGTCGAAGCAGGCGGATCGGTTGTTTACGTGAATGTCGGTGGCGCTGACGATTTACGTCCAGGGGTCCGATTTAGCGTTCTCAATCCCGATGTTGCCAGACTTAAAGACGCCAAACCCAAAGCCCATATCGAAGTCGTCGAAGTGATTGGACAGCATCAAGCACGCTGCAAGCTCCTTGCAAGCGAGCTTCGTGTTCCTGTTCTAAAAGGCGACGTGATCTATTCGCCGGCATGGGAAAAGGGACGCAAGGTTCAATTTGCGTTGATGGGAAAACTTGATGTCGATGGAGATGGAAGCGACGATCGAAAGGTTGTAATCAACTTGATTGAGCAAAGCGGTGGTGTTATTGCTGAAGATCTTTCTCCAGACGGTAAGTCAACAGGAAAGATGACAGCAGATACGCGTTGGTTGGTTGTAGGGCAGAAGTTCGATGTTAACGGTGCTGAGGACTTGGATCCGAAGATTAAAGAATTCCGCTCGAAGTATGCTGACATGCAGTCAAGAGCCAGAGGTCTTGCTGTAAGCCAAATTAACTTGGATAAACTTCTGAGTTGGATTCGTAGTGCAGGTGAAGATCGCTCTGTCCCTCTTGGAAACGCTGCTCGGGGGTCTGATTTTATCGGTGCAAAGCCATCGCGAGTAAGCAGTGGGAGTGTTTCAGAAATCTTCAGTAAAAATCAAGATAACAGCAAATTCGGGCGAAAATTGAAGGCTGACGACGATTTTGCTAGATAGTGTTGCGTTAACTACCCACTCGCTGCAAACGGAATTCTAGTTGGCCTATGGATTCCGACATTCCCCAGCTATTCTATAGTTAAGGTTTTGCAGCGTGTTTGCCCCGCCTAACGCGATTTCGCCCACGATTCAGAACAGCGAGAAAGTCGCTGACAGATGAAAATACCTTCTTTAAATCTACCGACTGTTCCGCTTAAAAAGGCAGACGACCTGTTCGAAAAAAGCTCGATGAGTTTTGGCGAACACCTGGAAGAATTACGAAAGTGTTTGGGATGGGCTTTTGGTTCACTGGCTATCGGTATGTTGATCGCCTTTCCCCTAGCGAATTGGGTTATCAAGTACATTCAAGTACCGCTCGAAGTTGCTCTTGAAAAGTATAACCACGAGAAAACCGCTAAAGATCTTGAGGTCAAGCTAGGGCACCCAGCCGAGATAAACTATCTTGCATGGATCAAAGAGCACAAAAAAATTCGCCAGGAAATCGAGGTCGATCGCGAAGAACTACTGGCTGCCATTAAAGACTCCGAAGCGACTCTAACTGAATCAACGGCTATCGGATCAGCGTCCGCTAAGCCTCTTACAGAACCTTCTGTCAAGAATCTTCGGCGACTCGGAATCTTAGTTCCGTTTTCGACTTCGACAGAAGCGTTGGGATTACAAGAGCCATTCATGATTTGGTTGAAGGCCTTGTTCGGTGTTGGAATTTTTTTTGCGAGTCCAGGCATCTTTATGTCGATTTGGAAGTTTGTCTCTGCGGGTCTGTACCCTCATGAACGAAGATATGTCTATCTGTTTCTTCCGCTTAGCTTATTGTTATTCCTGTCAGGTGCGGCATTGGCGTTCTTCTTTGTTTTCCAATTCGTCATCGATTTCTTACTGAAATTCAATGATTCGATGAACATCAATGCTGCACCTCGACTGACGGACTATATGTCATTCGTTTTATTACTGACCTTAGGATTTGGAGTCTCCTTTCAGCTACCTTTAGTCATGCTGATCCTCGAACGACTTGGGATCACATCGACGAACCTGTACATCACGCAGTGGCGGATGGCGATTTTGATCATAGCGTTCGTTTCAATGATTCTTACTCCAGCTGAAGTGATGAGCATGATCGGGATGTGTGTTCCGCTGATTGGGCTTTACTTTTTCGGGATTGCGTTATGTCACTATCTCCCCCGCACTGGTTCGCCTCATCGCGGTTACGATCCTGCGTGATTGAGGGCATCTTTCAGTGAGATGTGCCCTTCGTAAAGCGTTCGACCAATGATACAGGCGTCGGTATTCATAGCGACTAAGTCGTCAATGTCTTGAAGGGTCGTGACTCCGCCCGAAGCGACGACCGGAAACGGACTCGCTTCTTGCATCGCCCGCAAGGCGTCGAAGTTAGGCCCCGCCATCATTCCGTCTTTTGCAATGTCTGTGTAGACAACGGCCAGACACTCATAGGTTTGATCTGCGATACGCTTCACCAGATCTGTCGCTAGCGTCGTACTTGTCTCTAACCAACCTTCTGTTGCGACCAAACCATTTCGAGCGTCTAAGCCCAATACGAGATGACCTTTGTACCGCTGACACATCGCGGCAAACCAAGCAGGATCTTTTAGGGCTGCCGTACCAACAACTAAACGAGACAAACCTAATTCTAGCAATCGCTCGATGATTGCTTCACTTCGAACACCACCTCCCAGTTGAACGGGACGGCCAGACGCCGCGTCAACAATTGCTCGAATTGCATCTGAATTGATAATCGAACCTGACTTGGCTCCATCCAGATCAACACAATGCAGGCAACTAGCTCCTTCATCAAACCACTTGGCAGCAGTAGCCCCTGGGTTATCGCTGAATACTGTATCGCGTTTATAATCGCCTTGTTGTAATCGAACACAGTTTCCGTTTAGGAGATCGATAGCCGGCCAAATTTGCATTGTGTTTATATGGTTCGTAAGAAGTAAGCGTCCCGAAGAAACGCGAAAGTTGACTAGGATAATAAACTAACGTCCTAACGTTTTCGTCGCTTATACCAACCCAATAAGCTCATTTCAGCCTTGTCGGCCCAGTGGCTCGATTCACTCCAAAGAGCAGTTCCGCTTTGCGGACAGACGGGTTTCTCCGGATTACTTTGAATGTACGGTGTTTTCATGGATGGGTCAGTCCAGGTCGAATCGCACTCGTCGCAAATGACAAAACCGAAAAGACTTCCCGATTCGTTGGTACAGACACGAATCCGGACGAGTCCCTGCCCACAAACAGGACAGTGTTCAACAAAATGAATTTCGCTGGTCAAGAGTTTCATCCTAGGTTGATTCAATTCAATAAGACTCAGTATGGAAATGCGGTGATCAGTCTGTCACCGTTAAGCACAATGCGAAGACGTTTGGTTGAAGGTGTTCCTTTCCTTTTTCCATCCGAGCCCCCCACATAGCCGATCTTCTTCTCAAAGGTGATCTCAAGGACAGTCAGCCCATCTTCGTCTCGAGATTTCGTTCCCTTGCCTTTGGAAATCGCCATCCGATAGCCTTTGTCGATCGTCGTCAAGAAGTTCGCCATGCTTCCTTCAAAAACACCGTGCGAGCCTGGTCGGTTAGGAATATTTTCCGTATGTCGTTCAATGTGCTTTAAGCGATGCCCCTCTTCGCTGCCTGGTCCATAGACAAGCCCTTCAGGTGATTTATATCGGTCGCGTCCGATTGACTTCAGGTAACCATAAGTTGGGCCTTCTGCGACGATTTGCTCAATAGAAGTCGCAGAATCGATTCGCTTTACATTAGTTGGTGTGGCACTTGATGGTTTAGTTGTCGTCGGTTTCGCGGCAGTTTGCGTAGCGGTTTTCTCAACTGGTTTCTCAACTGGTTTCTCAACTGGTTTCTCAACTGGTTTCTCGGTGGCCGATTTAGCTGTCGGCGTTTTGTTTTTGTCTCCAGCCGATGGGGATGTCGGAGTTTGTTTATCCCGCTTTTTCCCTGTTTCGGACTCCTCTGTTTCTAGTTTTGTGTTCGAAGGTTTTTTGTCTGAAGTCGAGTAATCGTTGTTGATAATCGCAACAAGCGTTGGAAGGTGCCAACCGAACGTTCGATTGGCTACGGGCTGCAATAGCCAGTAGCCGATTAGCAACCCAACAATGCCTAAGGCCCACTTCGGCGGAATCGCTCGCAAGACACGGACCAATTCAGTTTGTTTTGCCATTCCAATTGTTTTGCCATTCCAAGCTACTCAAATAGTCTTAAGAGATTTATCTATCAATACTCTACGAAATCGAACATACAAGCTTCGAATATTCAGAACGATATACAGGTAGTCCATTTAGCCGAGTTCGACGTTCAAAGTGTGTTCGATAGTCCATGTCGTGCTGGGACGTAGGCTCATTAACAAATTCCGGGCCTTGTAGTTTAGTCACTTGAGAGATCAGTTCGAGGGTCGATTCATAATAATCGATAACATCCGTCCAAAAATGAAGTCTCCCGCCTACCATGAGTGCTCGTTCAATTGCAGTAAGCATTCTCTCGTTTAAAACACGTCTCTTTTTATGACGCGCCTTCCACCAAGGATCCGGAAAATAGACATGAACGGCGGCGAGTCTCTCTTCGGGAATGTTATGGCACATTACTTCTATCGCATTACAGCAGAAGAACCGGCCATTGGAAACGTTCGCCTCTTCCAGTCGTTTTTGAGCTAAAGCAGCGAACTTTGCAGCTAGCTCAAGACCAATGAAGGTCGTATTGAGATCGGTAGCAGCGGCACCAATCATAAACAAACCTTTGCCAGAACCGACTTCTAGCTCGATCCTCGCGTCACTGTCGATCATCGATGCGAGAACAGTTTGCTGCTCTGGAGGTTGAAAGTAACCTCGCGAAAACGTTTTCACCGTATTACCAAACCTTACTTTTTCACAATCCAAATATTCTGAAACACGACTGGATTGCCGTGATCTTGCAAATAGAGTGGGCCTGGCGAGTTTGCTTCCTGGGACTTTCCAGGCGTATGCCCGGGGAGTTCAAGAGAATCATGAATAACGATTCCATTTTGTTTGACGCTGATCAGAGCATTCGAAGTCTTCGCACCTTGAGCGTCGTATTTAGCCGCCGTAAGGTCGATATCGTATGTCTGCCAAATGAGTGGTGGATAACACATATTTACGAGCGGCTTAGCAACCTGATAGATTCCGCCACAGTCGTTATCTTTTGATTCCAAGCCGAATGAGTCCAAAACCTGAACCTCATATCGGCCCTGCACATACACTCCGCTATTGCCTCGAGCCTGCCCTCGATCTTTTGGCATGAACGGAGTGCAAAACTCAATATGCAATTGATGGTCACCGAAGCTTTCCAGAGATTCGCATCCACTCCCAAGGTAACGGCCATCAATCAATGACGCATCCCGAAACTTGTCAACGTTACTTCCATCAAATAAAACAACACTGCCCTCAGGTGCGGGCGCTCCCAAGGTAACACTTTGACGATTGACCTTGGTTAATACCCCAACTGGTTTATCTTCCAGATCTGAGATCGCCAATGAGTTGTCCCCAACAGTGACATGGAAGGATTCGGAACTACCGACAGCAGTTTTTCCATCCGCTTTGGCGTTAATTTGCTTCTTTGCTGTATCAGCTCGAAAACCGTCGCCAGGCAAGCCACCCGGAAAAAGAACAACATCAAACTCGGAGTTGGCTAGCGCAACAACTTGTGCTCCCCATGCTCCACCCCACGCGTCGGCCGTTCCGCTGTACTCACCCTGCAACAAGTACGTATCACCTGCTGGCTCAACAGAGGTATAGGTTTCGGCACGAGTTGCCTCGACATTCGCAACCACGATGATAAGCAACAGCGAAACGAAGAATAGATTCTTGATGAACACGAATGCTCCTTTATCTTTGTCCAGCACGACCGCGTTTTCCGCCTTGTCCAGCCTTCACAGCCGATCCAATCGCCTTGAGCACGGCTTCGTCAATCGATAGTCGGCCCAAAACGCCATGGGGAACAAGCCGCGTGCTAGCGCTTACAAAATCTTTGCCAGAAGACTGCGACGCACCATCGATCATCGCCTCGACTACAGGGTCAGATTTGATCGTTTGCATGAACTGCAGAATGGGAGTCAGTTGAATTTTCATATCAAATGGTGAATCTGCAACGGGAGTTGATTTTGCAGCAACTCTATCGATAGCAGACTTCAATTTGCTTTCCGCATCCGCTCCTACACACAGATAAACAGCTTTATCTGCCGTTCCAATTGCGAATTCGACAGGCGAGCCAATCACTTTTGCCACCTCGGCTGGAGCGTCCCCTGGCAGGTTGAATGCACCCGTGTGAAGGGTTACGCCCGCATGATTCGATTTGTTGAACTGAATCATTGGGAGGTTCTTCTCGAAGCCAAGCAACTTCTCGTAGTTCGTTGCCAAAAATGAAGCGAGCTTATTCCCATCAGCCACATGCGATACTGCTGCAATTGAAACTTGATTATCAATGTTCACCGAGACAGACGAATCGGTGATTCCTTCACTGACTGTTTCCAAGATAAGCTCTTTAAACTCGTTAGCCATGTAGGTAACTCCAGGCACCTTCGCCTCCGCACCTTTAAGCACTTTATCGAGCTGCGAAAAAAGCATTTCAACATTATCCTTGGCATCATCGATAGTCTCAGGAAGCGTAATGTTGCAACCATGGATCGATATCACTTGCTTATCGCTGTTAAGCCCTGAGAAAGCAGTCTTTGCAGTAGAACTAAGTGTAATTTGATTATCGAGCTCGGATTCCTCGACAAACTCGGTAGCCAACTCCATCGATAGTTGTTTTGCGGCAGAATCCGCAGTCAGTCCGAAGACAACTGTCTCTACATCATCAATCATTTTTTCAATATTGTCGAGCTGCTTTGCTTGTATTTCCATTGATGCTTCGAAGCTTGCCAATTGAGCTTCTGCAGCAACCCGCTCTTCGTCCGTTTTCGCAGCCTTGATGGCTTCCTCTGCAATTTGCTTAGCTTGATTCACACCCATCGCTGCGCTACGTTCGAAGGCGTCTCGCATCTGTGCCAGTAGTGATTCGCGTAATTCGTCTGGGATACTTTGTAATTCAAGTCGCACGCCAATGTCATATCGATTGGCAAGCTTATCAAGCAAGGATGAAGGATCGAATTCAAATCCTGTAACGGCATCTTCGTCAGATGAAACAAGCAGCCATTCTTTTGCAAACAAAGCAAAGACCGGCGTAGGGCCAAGATCAAGACTGAAAAGGCCATCTCCTAGATCGTCTGGCTGACCGAATTGCGCTATGGAATTAAAGAAAAGATCTATATCATTCACCGGTAGCATAACCACAGGCGTAGGATTTCCAACTTCACTCAATGTCACGGCGACACCAATCGGCCGCGTCTTATCCATTCCCTGAGTGTATTGGGTGACCATCATATTGGCCAAACCACTAAACTCGGGCTGATTTACGGCACGCATGAGATAGCTGACATGCGGCATTAGTTGATCAAGCTTACTGGTCGAGACGACCAGAGTTGGCGAATCCGCCTCGCCTGTTTCGCTTTCCGAGTTTTGGGACGGGGCTACGGCTGTTCCCTGAGCATGCAAGACTGCAGTCGAAGGAGTCAGTATGCCAACTGTCAAAACCCCGGTCGACAAGACACTAGTCGACAAGACACTAGTCGACAAGACACTAGTCGACAAGACACTAGCCGACAAAACCCTAGAAAGAATCCATCTTCTCAGCGAACTCATGTTCCGCATTCCTTGTATCAAAATGTTTCAATAGACATGTTTATCTCTTCAATCCGAAGCAAGAGTATACCATGTTCGTAGTTCTCGACATACCATTCCGTGGTTTGTCCTGGAAACAATTGTAGCCTATCGGTTGATCGTGTAGCGTAAGTCATCAAGACTTTCGGCGATTGCCGACCCTCCCAAAACTACGTTTCGGGAGGGTTACAGCGATCTGTTGAGGTGGCATTGAGCTAGTCGTTTCAAAAAAAGCTAGGATGCTTAATGCTAAGGTATTTTAAAGATCAGCTATCAGCTAATTCTTCTTCCTTATCGGCTTCGGCGACGACACCTTCGGGCCCTGTGTAGCCACCAGCTGCAAGAATTAGCTCTCGAATCTCTTCGGCGACAGCTGGATTCTCGATTAAAAAGTTTCTGGCTTTCTCTTTGCCTTGTCCGAGGTAGGTTTCTCCGTATTTGAACCAAGCACCACTTCGGTTAACTATTTTGTGAGCTGCTCCTAAATCGAGAACGTCTCCTTCGTAGCTAATTCCATTGGTGTGCATCATGTCAAATTCTGCAATTCGAAACGGAGGAGCCACTTTGTTTTTGACGATCTTGGTACGAACTCTTTGACCTACAACTTCTTCTCCATCCTTTAATTGGCCAATTCTTCGAACATCTATTCGACAAGATGAATAGAATTTCAAAGCTCGCCCACCTGTCGTCGTCTCGGGACTTCCGAACATCACCCCGATTTTTTCTCGAATTTGGTTAATAAAAATCACGCAAGTCTTACTCTTGGCAATCGCGCCAGTCAGCTTTCGCATGGCTTGACTCATCAACCTAGCCTGAAGCCCAATGTGGCTGTCACCCATTTCACCATCTAGCTCTTTCTTGGGTACCAACGCAGCGACCGAGTCGATAATGATGACGTCTACGGCGTTGCTCTTGATTAACATCTCTGTGATCTGCATCGCTTCTTCACCGTTGCTGGGCTGAGACACCAATAGCGTATCCAATTCAACGCCTAGCTTTCGTCCCCAGGTTGGATCAAATGCGTGTTCCGCGTCAATAATCGCAGCAATCCCACCGTTCTTCTGTGCCTCGGCAGCAATATGCAGGGCGAGTGTCGTTTTGCCGCTAGACTCTGGCCCGAAGATTTCAATGATCCGCCCACGTGGTACTCCGTTCCCACCCAACGCGATATCCAATGAAAGCGAACCAGTCTTAATGCCTTCAATTTTAAGCTGGGCCTCGCCACCCAAAGGCATGATGGAACCTTCGCCGAATTGCTTCTCGATTTGTTGAAGGGTTGTTCGCAGACCAGGTTCACGTTTGTAGACGGCCTCAAGTCCGCTCGGTCCTTGCTCGCCCTTTTCTGTTTTCTTTTTCGCAGTTGATTTGTTCGCAGTAGCCATTTGGAAATTCCCTTTACTCAAAAATTAATTACCCAAAACCCAAATTATCCAAAACCCAATTATTGAAACAAGAATGCCTCCGCGTCGATATCGACGCCCACTGACTCAATGTACCGTCGATGTTCACGTGTGACTATACGTCTGGATAGTAACACGCTCGACAGAAGTCTTCAACTAGGGAAAACCAGTCAGCGGAGTATTTTTTCTCTCAACACACCTAGTTTCGTACGTGCCTGTGACACGTAAGGTCCGTTGGCAAAAGATTTTCATTTCCGCGGTTTTATTGTTAAATCAGTCCCGGCGATGAGACGATCAGCGCGGCCGGCCTCAAGTAATTCGTCAGTCGATTGGGGGTCAACGACGCGGCAACATTCAGTCAGCTGATTGACTAAATCATCCCAAACGTGCTCCCATGTTTCCGGCGTGGTAGTCGACGGGGGAATAGAAGCGAACTCGCCACATAACAGCACGAATCTCAATACGTGCCGAAACAAGATCCCTTCTTGTCGTTGAAAGCCTCTGGCAAGAATGTACTTATTGAAGTCGCCATTGAATTCCAGCAACTCTCCGACGACCCAAACATCTCGCGTGTAAACGTCGTGAACTCGCGGTATGTCATAATCGAATAATCGGCGAACCTTCTCTCCAAGCGATATCATCCTCGGTGGCGGTTCAAAGAACATTTGTCTCGCTGGCCGCGAGGTTCCCGTAGCAATCGCCTCAAAATCAACCGGCCCACTCTCCTCACGCTCTTCATCAAGTGTCTTACCTGTCAACTCGGCGGAAGTGGCCAATCCCAACTCAAGCAACCGCGGATGCAATCGAGTTATCGCAAGATTACCAAATGGCAACTCCTCTACTGGTGGCACACGAACCAGTCGTGATACGTTCGCAGGTAGTTCGAGCGCACTCTCTAAGGCAAGTATCTTTTCAATTCGATCCGCAATCGCCAACTGTTCGGCAAGGTAAACACCATAGAGCGGATTGACACTACGAAGCTGCATCAAGACCGTAGCACGCGGCGTCGGTACTGCTCGCTCAGGTCGATAGTCTTCGAGGTTGTAGTGCGCTGCATTCGGATTTTCGAGAACCTGTATCGCGATCGGTTCAACTGATTCGTCATCTTCGAAATCGGTCAGACTTGCTCGGTTGTCAGTATCTTCGGTTTCGTCCGATTCGCTTGCTTCACTAGCGACAGGTTGTGGCTGGCTTGATGAGAATACATTTTTTCCTGAGCCGTAGGCGCTAGCCTCGGGTGTCATCGGGGAAACGTTGGCGGAGTCAGAACCCGTGGCTATCGCCATCGGCTCAGGATTCATTAGCCCTGGCGTTGGCTGTGCGGGAGCTTTGCTCGGTTTTTCGTTGCCTCGCAATGCAGCAAACAAACCGTCTGCGATTTCCTGAACCGTTTGCTTCTTCGCGATTGGGATGATTTTGGATTGCGCCGGTTCGGCAAGAGTTGGCTTCGGCTCAAGCTCAAGATATTCAGCACCCGCAAGAGTAATCAGCATGTGATTCAACTGACGCTGGCCCGCTTCAATGTCAGCGTTGGTCATCAATCGCCGTCCGACTAAATTCCGCAGCGGCTGTACTTCAGGCGATTCAATCAAAAGATAAGCCAATAGCCGCCAAGGCAAGTGGCCACGACTAGATAGATTCGCTGGAGGAGCTACTCGCAAGGCCTCGAACTGATTCGCTGTCCAATAGACTTCGCCCTGTCGCTTCTTGGGCATCTTCTTCTTTAGCTGCTTCTTGGCTCGCAACAATCCGGGGTCCTTAGTATCCTCGGGGATCGAATCGTATTTCTGTTTCCATCTCAAATATTTGACATCATCTTCATGTGCCAAGGCATAGACAAAACCTTCCTTGTCAAATTGAGGGCGTCCCGCGCGACCGAAAATCTGATGAGCCGAACTCGGTTCGATGACCTTTTTCTTATCGCGAGGCCCCTTGAGAATCGTCGGCAGAATGACCGATCGTGCCGGAAGATTGATCCCTGCCGAAAGGGTCTCAGTACAAACTGCAATGCTAAGTAGTTTTTCTTGAAAAAGGTCTTCGACGATACGCCGGTACCGAGGCAACACGCCTGCATGGTGAATTCCAATTCCGCGTTGCAATATGGCTCGAATTTTTGGGCCAGCGCCTTGCGAGAAATCAAACGATTCCAAGCGTTGGGCAAGAGCAGCTTGCCTTGCCTTGTCGATTAGCTTCTTCCCTTTCAGAAGCTCGGCAACTTGCCAGCATTGATCGCGATTAAAGCAGAATACCAAACCTGGCGTTCTCCTTTGAAGCTCATCTCCCTCGGCAATTTTCTCTAAATGCTCATCAAGATACGAGTCGTCGATCCATTCGAACCGCAGAGGAACCTTGCGTTCAGTTCCTTGCACAAGTTGCAGTCGTCGATTGTGTGATCGCGATAGCCACGAACAGAACTCGTAGCTGTTGCCAACGGTTGCTGAAAGAAGCATGGTGCGAACATGAGCTGGAAGCATGCCTAGCGTTAACTCCCACACTACGCCACGCTCGGGATCGTTGAAGCTATGAAACTCGTCCATCACAACCGAAGCGCATTGGTCCATCGGAAAAGCACTTGGGTGCAACAGCCTGTTCAACAATATCTCTGCAACGACAACCAAGATCGGCGCATTGCCGTTGACAGTTCGATTCCCTGTTACAAGCCCAACGTCATCAGCCGAATAGCCCCATCGTTGGACCGATTGCTGAAGCTCGATTAGTTTCTGATCTGAAAGGGCGATCAACGGAGTCGTATAGTAACACTGACGACCAGTACGCAAGGCTTCGTAGACGGCAGCTTCGGCAATCAGTGTTTTCCCAGTGCCAGTGGGGGCACACACTAGAATTCCTTGGTCAGATGTGTACCACGCGAGCAGTGCCTCTTCTTGGACAGGATAAGGCGAGAACGGCAATGACTCGAAGTAACCTTCCGCGATGGAATCTCTGCTGAGAGTATCTATGTCGGACTTCTTCGGGTCGGCAGGTGGTTGTGTCACGCTGGCCCCAATAGCATTCTGACTGCCGATTCAATATCCGGCTGTCGCATCAGCGATTCGCCTACCAAGATCGCTTGAACGCCTGCATCATGAAGTAATTTGACATCCGCTGGCGTGAAAATTCCACTCTCGCCAACAACACATCGGTCGTCAGGGATCGATTGCTTCATGCGTATCGTATGGTGTAAGTCGACTTCAAACGTATGAAGGTCGCGATTGTTGATACCCACTAGTGGGCAACCTGTAGCCAGGACCGCTTCGAGATTCGTGGGCTCGTACAGTTCAATCAACGCATGCATGTCGAGTGCTCGAGTAGCTTGGTAGAGGTCTATCAGTTCATGAGCGTCGAGACACTCCGCAATCAAAAGGATCGCATCCGCCCCCGCACAGCGAGCTTCAACAATCTGGTACTCGTCAAGAATAAAATCCTTACGCAGAAGTGGTAGCTTGACCTTACCACGAATCTGTCCAAGGTACTTCAAATCGCCTTGGAAGTAATCGCGGTCCGTTAGTACGCTCAACGCGGCTGCGCCCCCGGCCTGATAGGCCTGCGCAATCGCAATAGGATCAAAATCTTCACGGATCAGCCCTTTGGAGGGACTTGCCTTTTTCACTTCAGCGATCAATCGAATTTCGGAGTGTCCTGCTAAAGCAGCGTGGAAGTCCCGCGTTGGCGGAAGCCCCACAAGCTCACCTTGAAGATTCACAAGCGACCGCGTGG
>Ga0105046_10008142_pt1 | contig 16479 bp, 15 predicted proteins | sample MAT03_FD_78385 | JGI IMG/M metagenome (GOLD analysis project Ga0105046, IMG submission 78385) | Freshwater microbial communities from Lake Fryxell liftoff mats and glacier meltwater in Antarctica - MAT-03 (megahit assembly) | ecosystem: Environmental > Aquatic > Freshwater > Ice > Liftoff...
CAATAGTGGTATGATGCAATTCTTCTTAAAACAAGGAGTTTCTATTACAGCTAAAGATAATAGGGGAAATTCATGGCTTAATTATACTACCAGTAATCTGTTGATTCCACAAAACTGCTATACACGTATGAATCTAGATTCAAATAGTACAACTATTAATTCAATTTTACTTGCATTAAGCGTGGTGTCTCAAGAATATGAACATAAAGGCACTCAAAATAATCCCGAAAAAGAATGTCAGCCAAGATTAGCATTCACTAACCCCCTTTTAGAAGATACTAGCTCGCGTTGCTTTATAAATGCAATAGTGCAATGTCTATTGCATCTTAATAAATCAACACAGCTATTAACAAGCAAGGCTAACTATTACCATCCACAGAGCTTTGCTTATGAGTATGTAGAAACTTTACGCTGCTTAACTAGATTCCAAAACAACACTTTGGTAGATCTAACAGATTTTTGTATTAATGCCTGGCTAACACTTGGAGCACCAATTGGGACACAGCAAGATGCATCTGAATTCTTGAATCATCTTTTAGATCGCTTATCTGATCTGGATATACCTGAAGAAATAAGAAACGGGCTTCCTTGTTATGAATCCACAGAAATACCAATGACAGATTTTTCTAAACTTTTTTATTTTACTATTGAATCAAAAATAACGTCATCACAAAGTGAACCATCTAGAATCAAAGAATATTATACCATGCTTAATCTTCCTCTAAATGAGGATTGCAGAACATTAGATGATTGCCTAAAATCATACTTCTCCAAAGAAGAACTCGAACAAGAACATGTAGACCAAACAGCAAAAGAAAAGCAACTTTCATTATTGCAACCTGCGCCATACATGATAATGCGTCTAAAAAGAGATAAATTTGGTTGGGATGAAAAGAGTGTTAATCAAAAATTCATTGCCACAAAAAACAACACTGCTCTAAAATTTCCTTTAGAGCTATCTCTGATTCACAAAAAAGCTGATTCTGAAGAAGAAACAGTAAGCGATTATAAACTACAATCATTTATTGCTCATGAGGGAACAATCGGAACAGGACATTATACGGCTTTTGTCAACATTAATGACGAATGGTACAAATTTGATGATGGTAAAACACCACTTTGCATCTCTCAAGAAAGTATCAGCGATATAGCTGATCAAGGATATTGCGAGAATAGGGAAATAACGCCAACTCTATTTTTCTATGGCCAAAAATAATCATTACGTTGAAATCTAAAATAAAATACCCAATTCGATTGAGCTGGGTATTTTTATTACTTTCATTGTAAGTAAAAAATTTTACTTATTTTTATCTGGAGTATGATTATACCATTTTCTCCCAAAGAAGCCGCCCGGACTAGTCTTTGTACTAATCGGCTCAATGTCTTTAGGCATAGATTTACTTTTTTTATGAACTGGGTTTTCAAATTCTTTATGATTATGTGTATCTTTTTTTAGTTTCATGATTATCCTCCGTTTCTCATATCATACCCTATTGTAGTTTTAATTTTCAAGATTTATAGGGAGAGCTTAACTTAGATGGGGATTAATGCTTCTAAGGATAAGATTCGAAATTAAGATGAATTATAAAGGAGAAGTTATATTTTTCAGAGTAAGTGGAGTTGGGGAATGTCATAGAGAATTTTCCCTTCATAATAAGTGTGAGAAAAATTTTTTTCTCACAAATTTTATAATCGCTGCGGCACAGACTCATACATTCAATAATTTTAGGCAACTAATTACCTAGTAACATCAAGAATGTGGACCTACTAAGAAGCCGTTAAGAACAACAAAAGCCTTACAAGACTTGACATCTCAAGACGAGTAAAGCTCTAATTATTATTTATGCATTTCTTTATAAAACAATCAAAAGCATACTTATTCAACATCTAAAACATTGGGCAAAATCCGAGTAAATGTAACCCTTTTAAGATAAAACCATTCAACTCTTCTGCTTCAGGAATAGGTTCAAATATAAAAATACCATAATTATCATATTTAATTTTCCAGCTATATAATGCTGGGTTATTAATTGACAAGAGCTGGCCCAGTTCCTTTGCCAACTCATCTGCTTTTTGAGCCTTTAATGCACTAGGTCTAGATACGCCTCTAACGGCTTGATTAAAATCGCATTGTTTCATGTGAGAGGTAAATGTTTCCGGCTTAGACCAAATAGCTGGTTCTTTGAATTTTTCACTATGATTATAGCCTGCTATCCCTTTTAAGCAGTTGAAATCAATGTTATCTATAAAATACGCCGCCTTGGTCAAATTAAAGCAATCTTCACTACACAAGCAATGCAGTACAAATTCGATCATATTTTCTATATTATCGCAGGATAACATTTGAGCTGGTAGCTCAGTGAAATATTCCAAGATTTTTAGCCGCTTTTCAGATATATTATCGTGCTTCATTAATACCCTCTTAATCCGTTTTTGACTTTTTTTTTTAGTTTAGGTTACTTACTAGAACCGATCTTAACAAACATTCCAAAAAAAAATCAAGCGCAAATTTTATTGCCCAAATTCATTAACCAATGTTAAAATAATTTACGAAGTAAGGAAAAAAAATGAAGTTCAAATTAATATTAATCACATTTTTATATCTATTATTAACTGGTACAGCCTATTCCGGTAGAAGTAGGTTTAGACCAAAAGATCCACTTATACCAAAAATAATTACTAGTTGGGAAGGTGGAAAAAAAACACACCATTTTAAAGAGTCTCACCTTGAAGAGTCTGCAATTTTTAGAAAATTCGATTATAAACACTTCATGGCTAATCTTTTGCCAAGAGGTGACATTAACTATAGAATCGACAAATCTAAAGCAGTTAAAGGCAAGCTATTAAATAAGCTAGCTAATAGTTTGGTCAATGAATTATACGAGCAAAAAAAATTATTTACCGATTTTGTTGTACTGAAAGATAATGATTTTAATTATAAAATAATCTCGGGAGATTTAGTTTTAAAATATAAAAATTATCCTTTCGTGCTAAAACTTTTTATAGAAACACCCAAATCATTTGTAAAGCCTTTTTCGAAAGGATGGCAGCCAGCTGCATTTTTTTTAATGTCTGGAGGGATAAACAGATATCTATGTGGATTTACCAGAATTAAAAATCGCGATATTTGCCAGCAAATGATAAATACTCATCCCTATTGGTCTACAAAAAATTTAGACTTTCCCCGCAAATGGTACGGTTTATACAAAAATCAAACGTGGTTTACACTAAAAAGCAAAAACATAGGGGAACAGCAACATACAATTAAGTTACCTTCAGTTTATTGGATAATTTGTGATAGAATAGAAGAGGACAAAACCAAAAATGTTTTACATGAAGAATATCCAACATTTGCTCTTGATCTCTCCAATTCTCTTGATAACCGCCTTGATCCTCATGACGGCAATATTTTAATAGAAAATCATACGGGGAAGCGAGTAATAATTGATACAGAACATTTCCCGAGCATGATTGGTTTAAGGCAACGTACCAAATTTAACAGCTATACACATTGGTACTATACTTTAAGCTCTATGGCTTTAGAAGCCCAATTTTTTAGACATAAACACTGTAGGCGGAATATACAGAAAAATTTATCGAAAGTTTTAGCAACTTAACTTAATTCATGTTCAATTTTTTCTAAATCTTTATTAAATTTGCTATCCAAAGATTTGAAATTTTCAATTTTTTCGATCGCATGAATTACAGTTGAATGATCTTTACGTTTAAAGAAAAAACCTATATCAATTAACGAAAGATCAGTATACTTTTTCATAAGATACATTGCTACATGCCTTGCCAATGTTATTGATTTTAAACGACATCGCGATTTTAATTCATTCAGATTACAGTTGTAATAAGCAGAAACTTTTTTAGCTATCTTATTTAAATCACTCTTAGATTTTTTGGGTTCCGCATCTTTTTCAGTTTTTAATAAAATTTTATGAGCTAATTCTAATGAGATAGGCTGTTTCGTAAGCGAACTAAAAGCAAATAATCTTATTAATAGCCCTTCCAACTCTCTAATATTAGCTGAGCTTTTTGAAGCAATATAATGGGCAACATCATCGGGCAATGGTTGCTGATGAAAATCAGCTTTCTTTTTAATAATAGCAATCTTAATCTCTAAACTTGGTTTTTGTATATCAGTAACTAATCCACTGTCCAAACGCGACTTTAATCTTTGAGCCAATCCTTGAATGTCTTTTGGTAACGAATCACTTGAGAAAACAATCTGTTTTCTTGCTTCATATAAAGAATTAAAAATATGAAAAAACGCTTCTTGGGTTTGCTCTTTATTAGAAATAAATTGAATATCATCAATCAAGAGAACATCAACATTTTTATATTTTTCTTCGAAGGCTACAATCCTGTCAAATCGTATTGCATTTATAAACTCATTAACAAATCGATCAGCAGACTGGTATAGAACCCTTAAATTTGCGTTCGTTCTCTTTATATGATTAGCAATCGCATAAAGAAGATGCGTCTTACCTAGGCCAGAATTACCGTAAATAAACAAGGGGTTGTAAAGAAAACCAGGCTTATCCGCCACCGCTTGAGCAGCTGCAACTGCCAATGAATTGTTTGGTCCAACAACAAAAGTATCAAACTGATAAATCTGATTAAGACCGCCCTTTGGATACTTTTCACCATTTCGAGCAACGGGCGTTATAGTGTTTAAATTTACAACTATATTAGAATTACCCAAAAAATTATTTTCCACTACAGCAAGCTTGGGAGGGAGAACTGTTAATTCTGATTTAGTTTGATCTAAAAAGATTACACTCAAATCAGATTCATTTAATAATCGTCCTAAATGAGTTTTTATTAAGGGTAAATAGTTCTTTAATAACCATTCTCGGACAAAAGCATTTGGTACCTTCAGGTAGACCGTCCGGACATCTGGATTCCACTCAGATAAGGTTACAACCTTAAACCAAGTCTCAACAATTCTACTGCCAGCTTCTTCGTTTATTATTTTTAAAAATTCTTGCCAAACTAGATCTAATTTCAAGATAAACCGCTTTAACTAATGATACAAATCTTAAATTTTTTGTTTACTTATGTATAACTATTCTATTTAAATATAAAAAAAATTAAAGCATTACCTAAATTTACGTGAAACTATTACAGAAATTTGATAAATTAAATTAGACAAAATGTAAGCAAGGATACCAAATAATATCAGAGGATATCTATACAGCCCACAAATAATCGCCAGTATGAAAACTAGTCCCATCTTCATAAACCAGGAATTTCTGAAATAGTGATTAAATAATTTTGTTTTTTTAAACGAATAAAATCTAAATGAGGACAACATGAGATAGCCAAGAGTAAAGATGCCCACATTACTATATTTATAAATCACTAATGCACCTTCACCAGAACTATTATAAAAACAAAATGACGCTATACAAAGAGCTGAAATTGTTGTAGGAAGACCGCTAAAATATGTCTCTTGTAATGATCCCTCAATATTAAATTTTGCAAGACGATAAACACCCGCGCAAATATAAAATGCTAGAAATGCAACATTTAAGAAACTGACTACATATTCAAGCCTAAACCAGGAATATAATAAAACAGATGGTGCCAAACAAAATGATATTGCATCACATAAAGAATCTAATTCCGTTCCCAAATAACTTGTTGAGCCGAATGCTCTGGCCAACCTCCCATCAAGTGCATCAGCCATCGCTGCCAAAATTATAAAAGCAGCTGCACCCTTACAGTCCCCGTCAAATGATCTCAATATTGAGCAAAAGCCAAAAATACAGTTCAAAAAAGTGAAGAAACAAGGTATAAAAAAGGGCAGCTTCTTTAAAACTTGTTTCTTTGAACGTTCTAAAAATTTTAATTTTATTAACATTTGATAGGAGCTCCGGTAAATTTACCCAATATGGTTATGCCCCCTTTTACTTTTTCACCGATATGAATATTCAAGAGAGCCTCTTTTGGTAAAAAAATATCTACTCGTGATCCAAACTTGATCATACCATACTTTTCATTTAATTGTACTTTACGACCCCGAGCAAACCAGCAAGCTATCCGACGAGCCAACAGACCTGCTATTTGTCTTGTTAGAACAGATCCATATTTGTTTACTATCAGCACATCATTTCGTTCATTGAGTTCACCGCTTTCAGTCTTAAATGCCATGAGAAATTTTCCCGGTTTATGGTCTACAGATTCTATTACCCCATTAATTGGCACCCAATTAACATGTACATTTAGTGGCGACAAAAAGATCGAAATTCTTTTTGTATCATTAGTTGCTTCAATAAATATAATTTTACCATCAGCAGGAGAGATAATTAATGAATCATCATTCGCCTGTTCAGCAGCTAATTTTCTTGACGGATTACGATAAAAGAATAAAAGAAACCCGAAGAAAACCAGGGTCAAAAGGAAGAAAATAGTATTAAGAAATGCACTTATACCCATGAGAACTAGAGATATTATAAGGTCTCTTAGCCCTTCTGTCCAAAGCAAATTATGTTTAAAGAAATGTATCATATACCAGAAATCCCTGAATTTAATTATTAATGCGCCCGACAGGAATCGAACCTGCGGCCTACAGATTAGGAATCTGCCGCTCTATCCTACTGAGCTACGGGCACTAAATTTATTGTCTTAGTGGTGATCATTATGTTGAGACAGGTTAAGTGCCTATACTCCGCTATATCAGCAAAAGCACCTATCTGAAATATTTAGTTAGTCTAGCATAACTATTATAAATATCAAAAACTCTCATGCAAATCATTATCTACAAGATTAATTTCATCCACAGCATTTATAAGTTTTTGAGAACTTGTTTTTATAATAGATCTAATAAGCTTTTAATTGCCTTAAATTTATGTTCATTTGCTAGAATAAGAGGTTTTGTTATCGGATAGAGAGGATAAGAATATATTCTTTTTTTTAAACATATATTCCCAATTTATACAAAGCAAAATTAAAATTTATAAGGTGTATTTTAGTTGAAGATAGAAGGTATAGGGGCCTTTTTATGGATCATTTTTTCAGTGAATCAAACTAACGTGATCGTTTGGGTTGAAAATATGAAAAACAACTAAATTTCTCTCAAGAAATAGGCTTGTTACTTTAGCGAAAAAGTATCACTAATACAGCTCTTAAGTTTTATTAACTTAGAAAATAGTTAAACCATCGGTTCTTGAGGCTTAATATCTTGTCTAATTCGTTAACTCTGCCAATAACGCTCCCCTTATTTTATTTATATTTGTATTTAATTTATTATAATATTAAATAATAAATAAAGGAATAGGAAATAGAATGTGTAAATATATCTATTCAGCGCTTGCAATCATAACTACTTCGCTCAACTGCATGAATGAAACGAATTTCAACACTAAAAATAGGGAGAATGCGGATGACAGACTTTTAAAACTTAAGAAAGCTTTCACGAATGATGATGCTGAAACCATTCAGGAGCTTCTTTCTAATATTAATGAGCAAGATAACAATAAGTTCTCCCTCTTAACCTATGCGGTAATAGAACATAATTACGCTGCAGCTAAATTCCTAATAGCTAACGGTGCTTTTATTGACAATCAAGATATATATGGGAATACGCCACTCATGTATGCAGTAAGAAGACATAAAAAACCTTTTATAGCATTGCTCTTACAATCTGGTGCAAATATCAATCTTCAAGACAAGCAGGGTAGAACATGCCTTATGGAAGCTTCTGACTCTTTGGATAGAGAAATAGTACAGATTCTTATTGAAAATGGTGCATCAAAAGACATAAAAGATAATTATGGCCAAACAGCTTTAGATATATACAATTATAGAATAACATCAAATAAAGAGATCATGAAAAGCATAGACGAGCAAAGAAAATGCAACGGTAACGAATAACAACTAAATGATAGTTAGATTTACAGAGCAATTAAATTACCATTGTAGCATTTGGGTAAATAATTCTAGTTTTGTGGATTATTGTTACCTTTTTTATAGGACAACCCTATAAACTTAAAAAGTTTTCACTCTTTAGCAATAAACCTCTTCTGAATCTCTAAAATAAAAGTAAGCTAAGATCTAAAAAATTAAAAATGTTATTCGGTTTATTAAATGATTCGAAATCATTTGAGATAGATATCGAAATGGAAAAAAAGAGATTATACTTGAGACTTACTTTAATTCCAGCCAATTATAATTCTTATTTGTCAATTTAGTTTCAAAAGCGATCCAATATCTAGCTCTGTTCAACAAAATTATTTAGAATGGCTATAAATAAGACTTATTTTGGGTGGCAAACGTATAAAAAACACGGCGATTACTTACGATATATAAACTAGACAAAACATGAAAAATAGCTTTATCCAAACACAATAATTTGCTTTCCTTCCTGTGTTAACGACACCTAAGACTAAAATACTATATTCTATTTTTATTCAAAATGATCTCTTTAAATTAATCTCAAAACCTTGCTTTAGGAGGTTAGCGAATGGAAGAAATAATGGACTTGGTAAATTATCGATCGCAAACCAATCCCATCCCTCACATTTATCTGGTTCTAGAACTTGAGGTTGCCCTTGATCATACTTTGCTAGCAGAGAAATAGTTACATAATGTTTTTCATCGTTAATAAATATGTCATTAGTTACACCGACTTGCGTTATGTCCTGGACCTCAAGACCTGTCTCTTCTAATAATTCTCGCCTTGCACACACTTCAAACGATTCACCAAATTCTAAATGACCCCCAGGTGGCGACCAGAATCCAAAGCCATGTGGGCTTTTCCGCTTTCCTAATAAAATTTTGTTATCTTTTAAAACGATAATGCCAACTCCAACCTTAGGCCTAAAATCCATTATTCTCCTTTTATATGCAACTGGGTAAAAAATTACCAATAGAGTGTAAGCGAAAATAAAACTATTTCTAATTTTTGTTATTTAGCCTGACCTAAAATAGCTAATTCATAAACCCCTTTAGTTAAAGAGGCTGTATTAATCAACACAGCTTCTTGGTTTTTAAATGGTAATTCCTTATTATGTTGTTATCCTGCAAGAACAATATTTTAGGAAAATAGCATTTGCTAAAGGGGACCCTGTAAGAACACAAAGCGTTACTGCATTACTTGGATCAGATTGGCAACCATTTGCATCAATAATTCGCGCGCTGTAAGTGGTCTTTATCTGAGGACTCACTGTTCTAGTAGAAGACTCAATAACATTATTTTGGACGACACCGTCTGACCAAATAATTTGGTATGGGGCTGTTCCCGCGCTCGGCATCGCAGTAAGCACGGCTGAATCACCTAAAACTATAGCGGTTGGATTTACTGAAATCGTTAGAGTCGGCATAGAAAAAACGGTAATAGTAATAATACTTAGATTTGATATACAACCATTACTATCGGTGGCACTAAATACAAAATCATCCGGACCAACATATCCTGGCGTCGGAGTATAGTTAAATGCACCCGTTGCAGCTATTAATCCAATAGAGCCGTGAGTTGGTGAAATTGTAAGAGCATAATTCGTTATTGTCGCACCTCCACTAGCAGTAGCCTGAAGCAATCCTGAAAATGGGGTATTAAAGCAAGTAGCAAATGAATTACCAGTTGCAACAGGTAACCGATTAACTAAGATTGAAACCGTCGCACTATCTGAAACACAGCCATTACTATCAGTGGCTCTAAAAGTAAAACTATCAGGACCAGTCAACCCAACATTGGGCGTATACGTAAATGCACCCGATGCTGTAGGGGGTGTTACCGTCCCATTCGTAGGACCTGTTACAATAGCAAAGCTTGTTATAGAAGCGCCCGGAGCGGCTGTAGCCATTAACATCCCTTGTGTTGGTTGCCCAGAACATAGATTTAAGGAAGAATCTGAACTTATAGGACCCAAATTAAGAGCATAAACAGAAACAGTCGCATCTCCGCTATTTGTAGCTGCAAGATAAAGATTAGGCCCAACAACCGGAGAAAAAGCAAGCTTAAGAGGAGTCAGTCCAGTAGGAAAGGTAGAACTGGTTACTTCAGTAAAAATACCGGTAGTTGTATTAACATTAAAGAGAGAAATGGTATTATCCTGCGAATTTGATACAGCTGTAAAAAGTTGACCGTTAAAAATGGGGGAAAAGACCACCGACCGAGGCTTTGAGCCTGTAGCAACAGTTTGAATGAGAGTAAATATACCATCGCTATCGACAGTATAAACGGAAAGAGTATCACCATCAAAATTAGCTACCGCTGCAAAAAGACTAGTACCAATTAAAGGCGAAAAGGATATACCAGAAGGTGATAATCCCGCAGGGACAGCTAAATCAATCGGCGTAAATACACCATCGCTATCGACGCTATAAACAGCAACATTATCGAGACCAGTATTTGCTGTTGCGGCAAAAAGCTTAATCCCAATTACTGGTGAAAATGCTATCGCACCCGGCTGCGAACCCACACCGGAGCTAAAGGTACCCACTGATGAATAAACCCCTGTGGTGGTATCAACATCAAACACCGAAATATTGTCACTCGTTTGATTGGTTACTGCCACGAAAAGATTTCCACTAAAAAATGGGGAAAATGTAATATCACTTGCTCCGTTACCCCCCGCAAATGGTGATCCTAGAACAGTTGAAAAAGCCCCTGTAGCAGGATTCACCTGATAAGCAAAAACATTATTAGGACCCACGAAGCTTGTAGCTGCCGCAAAAAGATTATTAGACACTAAAGGAGAAAAAGCGACGGCATCCATTACTGAGCCAGTAGGCGGAGAACCAATATTTTTAAAAAAACCCGTACTTGTATTAACACTGAAAGCATCAATATTTTGTCCTGGATTAAAAGTTGTAGTAACAGCAGAGTATAAAGTGCTTGTACCAATCAATGGCGAGAATGCAGCGCCAAATGGTTGCTGCTTAGTGGTGAAAGGAGATCTTGGAACTTGATTAAGGAATGGACATTCCATACTCTTTAACAGGTTTGCACTAAAGAGAAAGAGTAATAATAATACTAATAGTTTTTTCATAGGCAGGGCCCCTTCGATCAATTTGTATAATTTGTTAAAAGAAGAACAGTATGGAACTTTATACAACTGATCTACAAAGATCAAATGAAAAATAAAAACTATGTAATAAGATTAAACTTGGACTTGCCTACAAAAAACCCATTTTTTTATTGGATTTTGTTTGGCTTTTAATCTTTTTATAGTAATTTAGTTATTTAAAAGCAATCAAGCAGAAGGTTCAAATTTATCAGGTTCGGTAATGGCATAACTATCTTGGTCTAACATTAAAACAATTGTATCAATCATATTTTTTATTAAAGTAAAACTATTTATTGTATAGACAGAAACCAGGTCTTTTAAGACATGGATGAATGACGATCTTTTAAAAAAGCCAACAAAGAAAAAGGGTTTTGGAGTAAAGAAAAAAAGGTGATAAAATAGTGCTATAACTTAACGCAGGGAACCTTATAAACGCTTAGGAATAAATTTGGGTCTACTAAATTTTGCTTATACATCTAATGATCTAGTAATAGGAAATCCCACATTTTTAAAAATGAGTTTAAAGAAATTAAGAAAAATTCAGAAAACTCATTCACGGGCTAAAAGAGGTAGCCAAAACAAACAAGATATGTCCTTAAATAAGCGTATTTTTAACTGCTCTTCATGTGATATAAGTATTGATAGAGATTTAAATGCGACTAAAAATATAGTGGCGGCTGGAATGTCCGTCTTAAAGCTTGTGGATGGAGATGACATTGGTCTGCCAGATGAAGCAAGAATCTCCGGCCTTCAAGCAGGATGAGGTTCAATAATGAACTATTTTAAAGATAGAAGAATTTATAACAAAAACAAGCTCGTATATTATACGAGTTTCATCTAAGAGTTCATTTTTTTTTGTTTATTAACTTTTTTAGCAAAAATACGTTAATCGATTTGAATAAGCAATGAAAAAATGAGGAAGTTATTTTTGATCTGTTGCACAAAGTATTACGTTTCCAGAAAATACTTTTTTCAGCATATGAACTTTCGACAGAAATACCCTTACAGCATTACTGGTTTTTTAGTTTAAAAAATAGATTTTTTATAGATTATAGACTTAGGATATTAAAAATGAGTGCAAATACTCGTCGCACATTAATATTAAGTCAGTGCTAAGGTTTAGGAAGTTTGATAGTAAATTTTGATTAATTTTAATAAACGCGGCCTGAATAGCTTTTTTTAAAATATTAATAATATAGTGAAGGTGGACTTTGGCGTCCTTGTTATTAAATGCAAGAGAAAGTTGTTACAGCAGATAAATATAATTTTAATTTCGAGATACTTTTCGTAACTTTTACACTTGTCCCGCAGCCTGCTGGACTTTTATACTTTGGTTTCAGTTTTCTTCTTTTCGCCTTTTTTTTCAGAAGTTTCAGCGTTGCTCAGTTCTGGTTCAATTTCTTTTATGGCAAGCAATTTGCCCTTAAATTCTTTTGGAGTTGATTTAGGGCTGCGTGATCAGGCAGCCCTATGAATATTATACTTTCTTTTGCAGATATTCTTTAATGATATTTACTAGTTTTTTGCTCCCATATTTTTGGGCTAACTCTAAAGCTGTTTTGCCTCTTGGGCCAACGCGAGGATCAGCACCGGCTTTTAAAAGGGCTTCTGCCATGTGTATATTATTATTTGCTGCAGCCCACATTAAAGCTGTATATCCACTTTCCTTATTTGATTGAATATTTGGGTTAGCTCCGGCATTCAGGAGCAATTGAACTATCGGTTTATTATTTTTCTCAGCTGCAATTCTTAATGCCGTTCTTTTCAGAATATCTTCAGTGTCTGGATTTGCTCCAGCATTTAAGAGAGCATGAATTATTTCTATCTTTCTTTTTGCTATACTCTCAATTAAAACAGGTTGTTTAGAAAGACCAATACTATTAGGGTTAGCGCCATCAATTAAGAAAAGCTTAACCTTATTACTTTCGCCTAGGGATATAGCTTTAAGAAACTCAGAATTTATGTCTTCTATGTTCTTACCTTCTATATTTAAATATTTTTTAGCTAAACTTTTAAATATAGGGCTGTAAACTTCATTTATAACCTCTAGCAATTTTTTTTCGGGTGCATCTTTATCTTTTTCGGATGCAACTTTATCTTTTTTTGAATGCTTTTGAAGAAAGTCGTTTGCTTGTATTATTTCGGGTACTATTTCCTCTAAGCTTTTGTTTTTTAGTTGTTTATTGATATAAGTAGTAATTAGGTTTTTAATTAAAATTTTATCTTTAGCAAGGCTATACATTTCTTTATCTGTTTCAGAAATTCCAGACAAATTTTTAAAAAGATCTGTAAGATTGTCGGCTTTAGTGAAAGATAAGATGTGTAATTTTAGTTCTGTAGGTAAACTACCTAACCCTACCTCTGACTGTTGTTCCATGGTATTGAGTTTAAAACTAAAGATTACTAAACTTACTAAAATAAATATTTTCTTCATAATTATCTCCTTTATAAAAATTTTATTAATACAATTTAAACTGTAAACTATTCCAATTGTAAAAAACAATGATATTGTGAGATAAAACCTGAATTAATTATAAATCTTAAAATTTAATTACCTGTTTTAATTAAGAGCTTATACGAAAACTCCCGACATCTTAAAAAGCTGAATTGAACAAACCAAATGGCAAAAAGCCAAAAAAGAAGATTGGAGCTTAGCCCAACAAAATTTAATGCCGCGATTCCAATTTAGCCAACCGAAAGTACGCTCGACTACCCATCTATATGGGGGCTTGTATGGTTTTTGATTGGTTTTGCATTGCGCGTATTTTCGGATGCAAGAAGAATAAAATTCTTAGCATAGCAGATGTTTTTTATTTTTTTACTGTCATCAGCACTGTCGCATGCCATAATTTTCCAATCATTATAATTGTAATTTTTTAAGGCATCTAAAGTATCATTGAAAAATTTAGAATCATGAGAATTGGCTGGCCCAACCGATAAGGCAAGCGGAGCTCCATTTCTGTCAACAATAATGCTTTTTTTGGTGCCCTCTTTTCCTCTGTCAGTGGGATTTTTTCCTGACCAAGAACTTGCAAATGGTGCTTTTGATGAAGAGGTATCACTCGCATACCATCCATCTCCATTTCCATTGCATGCTTTATAATAATTTACTGCTAATTCCATAGTATTGCTGAAAATTCCCAGCTTTATCCAGTGGCGAAATTTTCCATGCACGGTACTGGGTGCACCCAGTACCCTCGGAAGATAATGCCATTGCATCCCTGTTTTCATTACATAAAGCATTGAATTCAATGCTTTTCTTGAGCACATTGGAGGGCGTCAAATATTGTTTTCTTTTTTAGGAATAAGTTTACTTATTTCATCCCATAAAATATCTGGTATCATATACATGAGGGCCTTTTTTGTTTTGGTTCAACGGCTATTATAGCCGATAAACTCAAGGCCCTCATGTATTATTTACTTTTCGTATAAGCTCTTATTATTAAACAATAGTGCTAATATTCATGCAGCAGCTTATAATGGCCATAAGGATATTGTAGAATTATTACTAAATCATGGTGCTGATGTTAATGCAGAAACTAAGGACGGCAAGACTGCTTTATCATTAGCTAGATCTGGAGGTCATCAAGAAACTGTTCAACTTTTACAAAAACATTTAGATTCGTTAAATCATGAATAGCTTTATATTTTAAAATTAGAGCTTACGTGAAAAGTAAATAATTAAAAATAAGTAAACCACTAGTTTGACTAGTGGACCATCAAGGATGGACCTTTAGATTCAGTTGAAAATGAGTTCCGGAGAACTTTAGTTAATCAGAAAATAATGTTGCTGGCATTTCTGAGGGCTGCTCCAGTAATATTTTAATCTTATAATGGCATAATGTTTAACGATTGAAATGCTGCTTGGATCTTCTCTAATGTAAAATCTATCGGTATAATTGTTCTGAATATGTCAAGTAGCTGGCACCAGTCTTCGCTCTTCGAGCTACGCCTGGCACAGCCAGCTCTTTAATGAATTATAAATTAATAAAGAATTTTCACGTATTTTTTCTATCTTTTAGACTCATTAATTGATCTTGAACAAATTTATACTAGATATACCAAAGATCTCAAAAAGCGTTTATCTGAGCATAATGCCGGAACAACTTTTCATACATCCAAATATATACCTTGGAAGCTAGTAACCTATGTAGCTTTTACTAACAAATCTAAAGCAATTAAGTTTGAAAAATTTTTAAAGTCTGGTTCTGGAAGAGTTTTTACTAAAAAAAGATTGATTTAAGTGCTTGCTGGTCAGAGCTTGTTAAAAGCATACTAGGGGCTTGCCCGCCGTAGCTGGTTTCTAGCGCGGGTGGGTTAATTGTGGAGGCAAAGAAAGACCAGCTTCTTTTTGTTCTTCGGTGCTTACCCTTGCGATGATAATAGCCTTTATGATGAATTTCCTAAATGGTTAATTCTCTTTAAGATATTTGTAGGTTGAATTATTTGATGTTGGTATTTCTGTACTCAGGAGATATGCTCAAAGGTATAAGTTTACCATTAAGCTCAATCATTAATTTTTTACAGCCCAGCTCTTTTAAGATCTTAAAAAAACTTTGCATAGTAACATCCTTTTACACTCCTGATCTCATTGCTTGAATAACGGTTGGAGATACCTCTGCTATCTTTGCAAGTTTACGAACCGAAATCTCATCATTTTCCATTAATGCTAAAATGAGCTCTGATAAAGCAAATTCTTTATAACCTTCTTTAAAACTTGCCAATTCTTCAGGACTTAGTGATTCGATAAAATCATCACTTGTTGATTGAATCTTTTGATTCACATTTTTAGTGTATATTTGCTGTAATATATGGACTGCTATGATTTTGTTAAAACTGCTATTTTTTGTTGTTTGACAGATGAATTACCTGTCCATCTCTTTCGGCAAATAAGCTATAGCCAAGCCCTTTAAAGATTTTAAAGAGGCTTTGAGCGCTTATTTTTCTTGTGCCAGTTCGAACCCCTTGAATAATTGTTGGAGATATTCCGGCTTCTTCAGCTAGTTTTCGCACAGTAATACCATCTTCATGCATTGCGGCTAAAATAATTTCTGAAAGTAGTAAATTTTCGTAATCCTGTTCCATTTTCTGTAATTCGGTAGGGCTTAATTTTTCAATGAGTTCGTCATGAGTAGATTGCATTTTTTTAGTCATAATAATTCCCTTGTTTGTATCTTTTTATAAAATCTTCTTTTATCAGTAATGATTTTTCTTTTTCCGAGGGGGGCATTTTATTGCTTTTTTTTTCATAAGCATTGGTGATAATTATTTTTGAGCCTTCATAGAAAAAGCAAAAGAATCTATCTGGAGAAGGTTTAAACGCATAAATTTGATCACCTTCATTACGAAATTTTTGCTCATTATATATTTTCCCTCTTAGTACACGACACTTTTATAAAATAAGTTGAAAAAAGCTTTGCATTATATAGAATTTGATAAAATTTCAACCACGAAAGAA